>Ga0209221_1000378_pt1 | contig 20282 bp, 20 predicted proteins | sample BlaSpr_A8_Ref_O2_FD_187989 | JGI IMG/M metagenome (GOLD analysis project Ga0209221, IMG submission 187989) | Forest soil microbial communities from Thunder Bay, Ontario, Canada - Black Spruce, Ontario site 2_A8_Ref_O2 (SPAdes) (version 2) | ecosystem: Environmental > Terrestrial > Soil > Boreal...
GGCAAGAGCTTTTGTTGAATATCAACCACAACGAGGGCGCAGCTTTCCGCTTCTAAGGGGCGTCGCGCAACCTCTGCGTAATTTTCTGTGGCATTGTCAAAAGCAGTTGCCATAAATTCTCCTCAGCGATGAATTACCAGTCTAATGCGACCGCCATGCAGTAGCACAGGAAAGCAATTAAAATTTGACCGTCACCTTAACTCATTGGATAATGAAGGCACTGCCCCCTCGTTCAACGGTAGGACAGCTGACTCTGGATCAGCATATCGGGGTTCGAATCCCTGGGGGGCAGCCAGATTTATCTCCAGTATTTACGCGGCTTTCCTGGTTTCATCCCCTCCCGCATGTCCGCAGTAGTTTCTGTGTCCGTACTGTGTCTGCACTCTGGCTGTCATGTCCGCAGGAGCCAATGAATAAGTTGCCCGGGGGGCTGGCCACCTTATGCATCGCCATGAGTGAGGCTGCCCCCATCCATAGCGGTTTTCGATAGATGGGCACCACGGACCTCGACTTCTCGGGCATTCGTCGCCACCGCTGACAACTGAGGCGGCCTCAGCTTCTCCGACGAAGCGCGCAGCGACTATTTGCAGGAGGTTCGGATGGTCCTGGAACCGCAATTTCGCGATGCCGATGGAACCTGGGTGGCCGACTACGTACGACTGATTCGCGGCAACCCAAAGCTCGCGACTGATACGGTCTTTTGGAACAAGACCACAAGGCATTGCTCCTGTCTAACGATGAAAGGCAGAGTACTGCGTCTAACTCCTCAGTCGTCGACTACCCTTCCCTTGGGACTGTATGGTTTTCTGCGAGTCGACAATTTTCGCCGCCGTCGACGGTCAACTGTAGGTCAGACTCGGATACCAGTCTGAGCCCCGACCTTCGGGGATGAAATCCAGCAAGTTCCAAAGCGGCCAAATCATGTCGACGTGGCGCTGGTTCTGTCCGGGCTCGGGTGGCACCAAGAGAAGCTCGGAATGGAAAAAGTGGTGAATCTTCGCGTTACGGCGAACAAAGACATTCAGCGACGGCTGTTGGCCGCCCTCCGCATTCTCGCCGTAGTAGTCGCGATTGTAGTTGTTGCCGGCGGAGGAAAGAAGACGCAGGCGGTTCCATCCGCGCTCATGTGCGAAGGTTCTGAGTCTCTCCAGCGGAGACTTGGCTACTACCACGAGGTTCATGCGCTGAGCGGCCTGCACTGCCGTGGCGTTCAGAGCGTCGATGATTGAACTGCACATCGGACATGCCGCTTTCATCTTCGGTCCAAACATAAAACTGTAGATGGCGAGAGTGTTTTTGCCGGGTTGAAACAGCTCAGAGAGCGGCACCTGCCGGATTGTTGTTTGGTCGTCGTTGAGGTCGCCGGAGCCCTCCACGAAGATATAGTCTTCTGGTATCTCGCCCCCTAGAGGAAGCTCGCGACGCAGAGCGGCAACTTCTTCAACGCGCCGTCTCAAGTCGACTTCCGCTTGCAACAATTGGTTCCGGGTGTGGCGGTAGGATTCAGTTTCACCCGGGAATCGAAACGAGTGAGTGGCCATCTATTCCTCCTGGGCGCATGGGTGCCGCTCGACTTCAGACAGAATTCGCGCCCGACGATTGTGTCAGCTTTCCTGAGAGATTGGAAATGGCAGCGATTACATTTGACCGGATTCGTGAGCGAAACGCCCCGGTTACAACAGTAACGCTTTACAACATTGACGCTTTACGACAGTAAGTTCTGCTGCACAATCATTAAGATTATGAATCTTGAACCCGGCAAGCGGCGGCTGAATTCAATGCGAATCATACTGCTGTCTGTCATTGCGGCGTCCGCAACGGTTACCGCCGCTTCCGCCCAACAAACCTCGGCGTTTAGTGCGAGCCGGGAGAAGTTGCTCGTCGAACTCCGTTCGGATGATTCACAGGTGAGGAGTCGTGCGTTCGGCCAGTTGCGCTCGGATCCGTCCGCACTTCGCGATCCCGACGTCAAGGCTGCACTCGTCCACCTCTTGGATCGGGAGAATCAAGAGCCAATCCACGCCGAAGAGGAGGACTTTGCGGATTACGCGAGTTGGCTTGCTGAGGTTGTTGCAAAGATTGTTGATTGGAGCGACCCGCGTCAGGTGTGCGTTCTCGCAAATAGCATCGTCGTTCCGGACGAACTTGCGGATCATGCGAAAGTCGCCGTTCCTTGTCTGTTGCGACGGTTGAGGAACGGCCTGAACCGGTATGCCCCAGGCGCGGACACATCACGAGGGTCGGTCGTGGCCATGCTAGTGCAAGCGTCGGCGAAAGGGAGAAGACAGCTCGACGCTAGCACGATACAGCGGGTGCGACGGATCATTCTGAACGCACTTCACGATTCTGATGCAGGCGTCAGGATCGACACCGTGCGTGTCCTGGGCAGATTCGGCGACGAGGATATGATTCCCGCGCTCAAGGTGGTCGCTGAGAAAGATCCCGATCCGTCCGAGAGCTACGCAGTAAGAAAAGAGGCTGCCGAAGCCATTGTTGGGATTCAAGAACGAGTACACCGTGACGCTATTCGCGGTATGCATTGACCCGCTCGAAAGCCGGTCGGAGCAAGAGGGCTCCACTGGCCCAACCTGCTGGCAATTCCGGGCTTACGGTAGCAGTTCCTGTGTCAGTACGGCTCCGCCCATGGACGCCAGCACCGCGGATTCCCTGACCGCTTTGTGGGAATCCCGGGCTACCCAAAGCGTTTCTTTGTCGGCGCCGCCATCGGCCGAAGTGATTTCCACTATGTAAGATTCAAAAGTGCCGGCTGGTACCGTCACTTTGTCGACGCCGGAAACCTTTAACTGCATCACTTTCACTTTTTGTCTTTGGATATCAAAGTTCCGGAACGTGGTGCTGTAGCCCTCGGCCAGCGGCAGACACGAGATGGACTGTTTCGCGCCGGCAGCATCTGCGAACAGAGATCCACCCAGATCGACTGAGATGGGCCGATCCTGTCCGTTCATATTCATGTTGCCGACCGCCTTGTCGCCGGTGAAGTTGAGGTCGATCGCTACCGGCCCTTGTTTCAAGTTGAGCTTACGCGCGATCAACGTGCCTTTTTCCAGGGTTGATATTTCGGTCACGGTTCCGTTGGGTGTATCCATCACATCGGTGGCGGTCCAGGCGCTGCCATCCTCTGTGATCGTGGTCGAGACCGTGAATGAGGTTTTCTGGCCGCCGGCCTCAATGTTGGCTTGATACTTGTACGTGCCCAGTTGCAGGTCCATGGCAAGCTTGGGGACCCCGACTGAACTCGCGTCCACTTTCTTCGCCAGTACCACGGTCTTAGGATCGACCGTGATCTCCCGCAGGCGTGCCATTACTTCCGGCGTTCCCCCTTCCTGGTAGCGGCCGCCCAGATACTGGGCGAAGAATTTCTCGGTGGCCATGACCGTGGCCATATTGTTGACCGGACGGGCAAAGCCGTGGCCCTCGTCGGGAATCAGCAGGTATTCCACAGGGAAGCCACGGTCGCGCAACGCTATGACGATCTGCTCCGACTCAGCATGGTTGACGCGGGCATCGTTGGCGCCTTGCGCAATCATGAGCGGCGTCTTGATCTTGCCCGCAGAGGTGAGCGGAGAACGTTCTACCAGCATGGCCTTGCCTTCTGGCGTCGCGGGATTCCCCATGCGCTGGTAGAACATCTGGCGAATGGATTCCCAGTAGGGCGGGATAGACTCCAAGAGCGTGATTAGGTTCGACGGGCCGAACATTTCCACTGCCGCGGCATATAGATCCGGTGTGAAGGTTACGCCAGCCAGCGTGGCATAGCCACCGTAAGAACCGCCGAAGATGCCCACGCGCTTAGGATCGGCAATACCTTCGTCGACCAGGTATTTCACTCCCCAGGTGACGTCGTCTTGCATCTTGCGACCCCATTCCCTATTGCCGGCATCGAGGAATTTCTTGCCGTATCCAGTGGAGCCGCGGAAGTTCATGCTCAGCACTGCGTAACCGCGGTTGGCAAAGAACTGGGCATATCCGTTGTAGCCCCACACGTCACGGCCCCAGGGTCCGCCGTGGGGGAAAATGATGACAGGTAAGTTCTTGCCGGGAATGCCTTTGGGCAACGTTAGGTAGGCGGGGATTTCCAACCCATCCGAGGACTTGTAGCGGACCGGCTTCATCTCTGCTAGGGCCCCGCGCGGCAGCTTTTCCCGCACCTTGTACTGAAGCGTGAGCTTGTGGGTCTTGCGCTCAAAGAGGTAGGTCTCACCTGGCTCGGTGTCGCTAAAGGCCGACACCAGCCAGAGCCGCTCGTCCAGCGTGGACGAGGTCCGGCTGATTTCCATTCCGGGCAATTTGCCCGTGAGCCATTTGAAGTCGGCCTCAAAGCCTTTGTCCTTGTAATAGCGGCGCAAATGGTCGTCCTGGTAATAGGAATACGCCAACTCGTCGGTCGCCTCCGAAAAGACGACGCCGCCGAAATCCACCTTCTTGAGTGGATCGGATTCCGCCATCTCCGTTTTTCCGGTTTCCGGATCGAACAGCACCAGGGCGCTTAGGTCCATATCGGCGCCCTTGTTGGTTTCCATATATGCCAGCTTGCCGCCTTTCTCGAAGCGGATTGTGTAGCAAGACTCAAAGACGTTACAGGAATAAATCTTGGTGAACTTGTCGGAATCGACGCGAAGAATTTCCGTGTCGCCGTTTTCTGCTGACCGGGTGGCCAGGCGGAGGCTGCCCTGAAGATCGAACTTCCAGTCGGTAATGCGATCGGTGTTCTTGCGCACCAGCGTCTTCTCGCCGGTGGACAACTTCAGCTTGTAGAGGTCATGCCATGCCTTGTCGCGGTCATTCAAGCCGATATAGATCGTGTCGGGATCGTTCTTGGGTACATCCACCAGTTCCACGCGGATACCTTTGAGTCCCGTCAGGTCTCGCGCGGCGGGAGCATCCGCGCCTGCCAACGGCTTGGCCCCCGGATCGACGGCGTAAACGTTGTAGTTTTCATCACCGTCGTTATCTTTCACGTAAAGAATGTATTTGCTGTCGCGGCTCCAGAAATAGCCGGGGATCGGGCGCTTGAATTCAGCGGTCAGTAGCCGCGCCGCGCTGAAAGGCTCGTCCACGCCCTTGACATAGATGTTGCGCGTGTCTTTCCAAGGTTTTTGAAACGCCAGATATTTCCCGTCGGGCGACAATTGCGCACCTGAGATCTCGGGATTCCCGAAGATCAGCTCGCGGTCGATCAGCGGTGGCAAGCCGCCGGGGGAGGTCTTCTTGTCTTGGGTATTCTGCGCTCCGAGCGATGACACGGAGAGCGCCAGACACAATAGGCCCTTAAACACTTTTTTCATGACGACAAAATTTCCTTTCGGCCGTGCGAGAAGTGCTCCTCCGAAACAGAGAACACATCGTCGGCAAATTCTAACAGGATGTCGTTGGCAATACATCGCGTCCCACACGACCAGGCTCTGAGCGCGAGCGCCCGACTGCAGCAATGATGGCCGTCAAATGAGTGGCTGTCATACAAGCGTGTGACTGCGCGTACCGCAGTCCGTGACGGGTTCATGTTTTCTTCATAACGGGTCATATCCCACCGATTCAAAGGTGATTAGCGCTTCATAAACACTTCAGCGATTCTCCAGTTGACGGAGCTTGATAGGGCTGGCACAGTGTTGGCGGCAATTTCCGTGCGCTTGGCTCGTACTTCGTTACTCAGGACAAAATCATGTCGTTCGCAAAGTTCGCACAATCATTACTTCTCTTATTCGTGGGTATGGCAACGCTCATTGCAGGTTCACCAGCTCAGGCCCAAACAGAGACGGTGCTCTACAACTTCAACAGCACCGATGGCGACAATCCCACCGCCGGCCTCACCTCTGACGGCAAGGGCAACTTCTATGGGGCGACTCCCCTTGGCGGGGATTTTGGAAATGGGACCGTATTTGAGCTTTCGCCGAACGGCGGCGGAGGCTGGAACGAGACAGTGCTCCACAGCTTCGCCGGTGCGGATGGGTCGTATGCATACGCTAACGTGATATTCGACAACTTGGGAAATCTTTATGGAACAACGCTCGGCGGCGGCGTGAGTGGACGCGGTGTTGTGTTCGAGCTGAGTCCCAGGGGAGGGAGTTGGACGGAAACCGTCTTGTACAGCCCTACTAAAGGCCAGGTTGGTTCCTATCCGCAAACCGGTCTGATCATGGACCCGGCAGGCAATCTCTACGGCGCGACCCTCCGCGACGTATTCGAGCTGAGCCCGTCCGGTGGCGACTGGACAGCAAGAAAGATCTGCTCCGTTGCTGCTCTCGACGCTATCGTTGCCGGGTTGACGATAGATGCCGCCGGAAACATCTTCGGCAACTCAATAGCGACCGTATTCGAGCTGACACCGAACGGTAAAGGGGGGTGGCTTAAGCATGTGATTCACAAGTTTGCCGGCAGCCCGAACGATGGCGCTGTTGCAGAGGGCATTCCCGTACTCGACCAGGCCGGGAACCTTTACGGCACGACCTACGCTGGTGGCTTAGTTGGCTACGGAACGGTATATGAGATGAGTCCCGAAAAGCACGAAAAATGGACAGAGAGGATTCTCTACTCCTTTGTAGGAGGCAGCAGTGGCTACTCTCCTTCCGGGGGGATTGTGTTCGATGCGGCTGGGAACATCTATGGCACTACAAACCAGGGTGGCACGTCCAGCGCGGGGACCGTTTTCGAGCTGGCCCCAGTGGGCGCCGGCAGCTACAGCGAGCAGGTTCTCTGGAGTTTCAACGGCACGGACGGAGAGTATCCGTATGGAACCATGATTCTGGATGCAGGTAACCTCTATGGCACAACCTACTTCGGCGGATCAACCTTGCAGGGCGGATGCTTAGGAGACGGATGCGGCGTTGTGTTCGAAGTGACTCCGTAGCACGGATGATTCTTTGTCCTAGAAAACTTCCGTACGGATGGAATTTCGACGGCGACACTGGCACTGACGGAGCGAATCCGTACACGTTCAAAAACGGTGCGACGGGAATTGGCTCTGCGACCTTGAGCGGAGGTGTGGCAACGATTTCCAAGTCCAATCTTGCAGTCGGGACCCACTCGATCACGGCGTCCTATCACGGGGATAGCGAATCTGGCGAGAGCACCTCTCCCGTCTTGGACCAGGTGGTGCAATAGCCCGCGACGGCTTGTGCGCGATCGTTCGTCGATCCGAGAATTGCGGTATAGCGCTAAGTGGGTTGACCGTTCGATCCCTGGCGATAAAATCTCAATTTGATTTGTAAGCCAACAGTTATCGTGTTCGGATTTCACTTGCGGGCACGCGGAACTACGATCTTGCCTTATTGCTTCCCAGTCAAGTCGCTCAGTTTTCTTAACGTAACTGTCGCGTCATTGGCGATGTCCTGCTGTAGCCATCCGAGGTGACCGGCCCCATAGATCACGAGAATCCTGTCGTTCGGAGATTCGACGAGTTTCACGATGTTGTGATAGATGCGAATATTTCTTTGATACCACGCTGCCAGCAGGTCAGGTCCCGCATAGTCGCCGGGTTCTCCGTAGGGCACGAAGGCATAATAGAAATTCACGTCTTTCGCCACCCTCGAATCTGAATTCATGAACTCTAATGTCTCAAGCACCGTGTGCGACCGTAGGAACTCGCCCTGCTCCTTCACCAGCGTGCCCATGCTTGCCGCCAGCGCGTCAAACTTCTCTTTCTGGCCAATGCCCTTCGCGTAATTGACCAGCCGTTGCCAGGGGAAATCACCCTCTTCGTCGACCGAGTAAACCGCGTGCTGGCCAAGTTCCTTGGCTAGCCGGTACGCGATTTGATTGGTCTCGTTGCGCGTCAGCGTGTACTTTTCCGCCAAGTAATCGGAATACTCTCGCTCCACCCGCTCGCTCCCCACATCCGCTTCAATCGCAATTTTGGTCGGATGAAATTTCTTCAAAACTTCGATCAGCTGCGCGATTTCTTGCTGTCGTTTCGGCGATTGGACATCGTCCGCTTGCATGTTATAGACATCGCGCCCCGGGTTCGACATGTGATACGTCCCGAGCACCAGAATCTCCGGGCGCGCGTCCGATTGAGCCCGAGAAGCCATCGATATTGACAGGGCCCCCAGAAGCAGAAGGATCTTCCTCATATATCTCTCCGCCTCTACATTACGAACCTCTGCTCGGCAAAGTTCCACGTAGGATCGCAGTGCAGAAGGGGCGGACCGCCTACCTGGAGACCAAGAGAGCCGAAGTCCGGCCTCCCGCCACCTGCGGATGCTTCCAGCGACATCCTCGCCACCTGAACCTGTCGGGCGTAGGCATGGGCAAGAATTGCAGGCAAACTAAGAAGCAACCTGTGTTTCACCGTCCAACATGCGAAGGCGCACGCAAGGCAAGCCTGAATGTTGCTCGATGCTTTCAGCCAAGTGACGCGAATGAGTTGTGATCCAAAGCTGAGTGTTTTTTGATGCCCGAACCATCAAGCGACCCAATGAATTGACGAGATCAGGATGCAAGCTGGTTTCCGGTTCATTGAGCGCCAGCAGCGACGGTGGACGTGGGCTTAGCAACGCGGCGCAGAGGCACAGGAATCGCAACTGTCCGTCCGACAGTTCCCGGGCCTGGAGTGGCCGCAACAGTCCGGGCATTTGCAGTTTGATGCTGAATAACGTGTCAGTGGCTTCGATAACAAGAGTTCCACCACCGAAAACCTCCGAGATCGTCTGGCGCAGGAAAGTGTCGTCGCCAATTTCTAGAATCGTTTGGAGAGCGGCCGCTAAGTCGGAACCGTCACGACTCAAGACGGTCGTTTGCACGCCGATTTGGGGCTGGCGAAGTGGAGATTCTAGATCGGTCCGGAACTGGTGATAAAAGCGCCAGCACAAGATTTCGTTCCGCAGTGCGCTAATCTCTGGATAAAGATGAGGGTCAATAATCTGAGAGAGGACAGATTCGTGTTTCGAGATTTTGAAGGGATACGTAATCATGCTCCCTTCCGAATTTCGCAACCACGCGGAAGGCTGGTCCCGCTTCAACATCAGAACTCTGCGTTTTGTTTCTGACGGCCAGATGTATTCTTCCTTTACTCGTGGATCGAGGGTAAACATCGTTCCCAGTGCGTGCTCGTTGAAAGCGGGCAGTCCCAACTGTAGCTCGTAACCGAACTCTTCTCCCTCGAACCCGAGCACGACTCTCTTGGGAGGCTTCTTCCGTTGATAGCGAACCCGCTCCCCTCCGGCCCAGAACAAACTGGGGGTTCCTCCTTCTTCTGCTACGGCACGTGCTAGTTGCCCCTGAACGGCTCTGCCGAGGAGCACAAGGGAATTGTAGAGGTTTGATTTCCCGCAGCCGTTAGGGCCGGTCAGGACATTGATAGGTTGCAGTTCAAGGCTGAGATCGCGAACGGACAGATAGCCCGATATATGGATCCGTTTAATCATTGCTTCGTTGGAACAATAGCAGAACGAGGGATCAGTCGAGAGGCACTATGTTTGGAGCATCGTGCGCGTAGCGGGCGGATTGGTCCATTGTCGTAACACTTCTACGAACCGGTACCCAAACGGTTACAAGTGAAATCCTGGTTACGTCGACGACCTTGAGTGAAGGTCTCGCCAAGGATGGAGTAATCCGCGATTTCAATTTCCTACGTGGTGCCAAACACCTCATTCGCGCCCGACGGTTCTTTTTGCGGCTGCCTATTGATCTCGCGCCGCAGTTCGGCGGAGCGGCGGTAGACCTCCCGTCTCGCCGCCATGATTTCGCCCAGGGGAATATGGCTCTCCCGCGTTCTCCATGGGGTAATGGAAGTCCGGTCGGCGATCTCCAAGTTTGTCGCCGAGGAAATATCCTGCTTCGGAATACGAATGGTCGCAATCTTCGTAAACGCGGAAAGCTTCTCTGACCAGTCGATCGAAGTATTCTCAACCGGCATGCGGGGAGGGTCGACACACAACTGCGCCTCCAGGTCGAAACTGTAATCGTGCGCACCGATCTCCGCCACGAGTGAATCCCGTACAGCTTCCGGACTCGTCAGCGGATTCAAATCGCGCACCTTCACCCGTGCGGCGGCAGATGCCACTATTGTTCGCGCATTGTTCGCGTAACCTCCCGGTTACCCAAGGCAATGAGAACAAGGCGCCTCGCGCCTTTTCTCTATTTCTTGTCGAAAGGCCGGGCATCAAAGAAGATCTCGTTGCGGACGATCAGGCCGTCTTGGAACGTCATCAAGGCTGCCGCGCGGCAGACCCCGATCGGTGGGACAAAGTCCATATCATAAGTCAACATCGCCTGCTCCTCGGAACCGAACTTCGCGTGTACTTCAATGCTATCGATGAGGGGCAGGAGGCGCTTGGCAGCTTCAAGAACCGCCTTTTGCCCGGCTAGTTCCTCCATCGGCGTGACAACCCGAATGTCAGGGTGCAAGTGCCGCGCCATACCCGTGAGGTCTTTGTCGGCCATTGCTTTGTAGTAGGCAACCGCGGAAACCACGTTCTTTTCAGTCATAGTTGTTCTCCGTCGTTTGAATTTCTGGAACAACACCTGTTGCGTTCATGTTGTCGAGTCAGTGTGCCAACCCGGATTGGTCCCTTGTCCGTGGCGCCGAACGAACACCTCCGTGACCCTTCCAGAAGCCAGCGTTCGGCGTCCGTTCGTTTCCGTTTCGACCAGATATTTGCTCCAAACAATGACGACCTCCCCAAAGCGCTGAATCTCAGTCCGCGGGAACTCAAGTCGAGTCAGCTTTCCACCTTCCTTTTGAAAGTCCGCGGCCGATTGAAACACTTCGGCCTGGGTTTTCCATCGATCCTCCCCCGCTGTTATGACAATGGTGTCTGGTGGCACCAATTTCCGGAGAGTCTTCGTGTCATTGGCAAACCAGGCACGCCAGACCGATTCCCGCACCCTGAGGATCTCGCTGCGGTCGTCAGCACTTGCCGCGTAGCTCGACTCCATCAGCATAGCCATCCCGACCAACGCTACCGATACGATCCGAATTGCACGATGCATGCTTCCTCCTCTGATCAAGGTCATGGATCACCTCACAATCGCCCAGAGCGATCCACGCGACGAATGATTTTTCTGCTCTCGCCTACGCTTCTTTTTCCAGCTGGTGGGTCTCGGCGGGACGGTAAATTCCGGGAACGGTACGGGACGCGATCGCCAGGCGGTTCCACACGTTGATGGCGGCCACGGCGAGAGTCAGGTCCGCCAATTCTTTTTCGCTGAAGTGCGCCTGCGCTTCTTTATACACGGTGTCGGGCACATGCCCGTCGGTGATGAGCGTGACGGCCTCCGTCCAAGCCAGAGCGGCGCGTTCGCGTTCGGTATAGTAAGGGCATTCTCGCCACGCGTCCAACGAGTACAGGCGCTGCTCCCGTTCTCCGATAGCGCGCAGATCTTTCCAATGCATATCCAGACAGTAAGCGCAGCCGTTGATCTGAGAGGCGCGCAGCCTGATCAGATGAAGCAGAGACTCTTCCAGTTCGCAGTTTTCCAGGTATTGCTCCACGCCGATCATGACTTTGTAGACACCTGGGGCGGCTTTGTCATAGCTGAAACGAGCTTCCATAAATCCTCCTAGAAATTGGTCAAGCAAAAAAGTTGGACGACGAAGTTCATGACCCATGTTCGTGTTTGCGGTTCTCGTACAGAGCAAGTAACCCGGCTGCCGCCGAGGCCGAGAACACCGAATAGTCCAGCGGAGACTCGATCCCAAAAGAGATGGCCATAGCGATGCCGAACAGCGCCAGAAGCACGGCACTTCCAAGCGCTACCCAGCGCGGCCACATGCCGAGAATCAAGGCTATTCCCAAGACCGATTCGGCGGCCGTGGCCGACCAAGCCAGAAATGGGATACTGAAGGCCGGCATGAACGAGTTCACTTCCGCCGTATACTCCACGAAGTTGGCAAAGTTCCCGTAACCAACATTCTTGCCGTAAAGGCCGAAGCGTGAGGCGATTCCGGAAAGAAAAGCGGCTCCGAGTGCGAAGCGCGCGTATCGTAGGCCCGACCGCTCCCAGGTGAGCGTGACCGATGTTGTCCTTCCCCGTCCCTGCGAAGTCTCTACTGTGGCTAGCTGTGTCTTGTCCATGATCACTTTCCTCGTGGCGTTGCGATCTTCGACACGTCGCTGCTGAGTGGCGCGTCGTGATCGCAGACGAAATACGCAATGAACGTCGCCGCCTCGGTCTGGCTGGCATTTGCGGAAACGAGGTGAATGCCGTTGGGCGCTTCGTAAAAGCCGTCGCCTGTCTTGTAGATCGCTTCGGCTTCGCCTTTCACCTGCGTTCGGAGCGCTCCTTCGACAACGTAACCGATGACGGCGCAAGCATGGCTGTGCGGCGGCGAGGACTCGCCGGGCCCGTAGTGGACCTCAACCACCGTTGCCTGCAGATGTGCACCGTTCAACTTGGGCAACGCGTGCGACAGCGCGATGCGCGCTCGTTCGTGGGTCTCAGGGTGCTTTGTAGGGCCGGGTCCCTGGGTCGATGCCAGCGGACTTCCCAGCACCAATGCATAGAGAATCAGCTCGACTCCAACCCGCATGCTGGAAGCATTCATTCGTTGCGTCCTCATGGCTGAACCCTAAGCTCATAGTGGATCATCAGCAAGATCCATTTATGGTATATCCTATGTACCATTATCATGGTGAAGCGAGCGACTGTCTTCGAGCTGGCGCTTCCGCCGCGGGATTCGGGAATCTCCGTCAACCGCTGGCTGTATGGAGCCTTGCGCGCGGAAATTCTGGAAGGCCACCTGCGTCCGGGGACGCGGCTTCCGGCCACACGCGATCTAGCCCGCCAATACGAACTTGCGCGAGGAACGATAGTCAACGTTTTCGAGCAGCTCAAGTCCGAGGGCTACGTGGACGGCAGCATAGGATCGGGAACCTATGTGAGCAAGGTCTTGCCCGACCAACTGCTCCAGGTCCCACAGGAAGACGGGCCGGGACTGCTGGCCCCACGCAAACGGCGAATAAAACTTTCCGACTACGCAGGACGGGTGCATCCGTTTCCGAATCTTGAAGTCCGTCCCAGCCGCGCTTTCCGGGCCAATATACCCGCATTGGATTTGTTTCCCACGACTTTATGGGCGAAGGTTGCGGCTCGGCGCTTGAGGCGTGTCTCCACGAACCTTCTGCTGGGCTGCGGTGCTATGGGATATCGGCCACTGCGCGAGGCCGTGGCCACCTATCTGACCACTTCACGCGGAGTGAAGTGCGTTCCCGAGCAGGTTGCGATCATCTCCGGTGTGCAGGAAGCGCTCGATCTGGCGGCACGGCTGTTTCTGAATCCCGGAGATCGAGTGTGCATGGAAAATCCGGGGTATCCGGGTGCGGCGATCGCATTCAAAGCTGGGGGCGCGAAGGTCTCTGCCATACGCCTGGATGACGAGGGCATGCAGGTGCAGGATGGGAGCATGCGCGGAGCGCGATTGGTCTACGTCACTCCGGGACACCAGTTTCCGGTCGGAGTCACGATGAGTCTCGCCCGGCGTCTGCGGTTGCTGGAATGGGCTGGGAAGTCAGGCGCGCTGATCCTCGAAGACGACTATGACAGCGAGTATCGGTATGCGGGACGGCCAGTGCCAGCGCTGCAGGGACTCGATCGGCATGGGCTGGTGCTGTTTACGGGAAGTTTCAGCAAAGTTCTCTTTCCGTCGCTGAGGCTGGGATACCTAGTGGTCCCCTCCGACCTTGTGGACTTCGTATCCGCGACTCTCTCGGTTACCAGCCGCCACGCGCCGCTGCTTGAACAGGCAGTGCTTTCGGATTTCATCACGGAAGGCCATTTCGGGCGACATCTCCGGCGAATGCGAAAAGTGTATGCGGAGCGACTCACCGTGCTCCTAGAATGCGCGGGGCGGAGTCTCGCCGGACTGCTCGAGATTTCAGGCGTGGAGGCCGGATTACAGACTGCGGGTTGGTTGAGCGGTGGAATCGACGGCGAATTAGCAGCGGCTGCCGCAGCCAAGCGGGGTGTGGAGGTGACTCCGCTGAGCGATTACAGCCGCGGCAAAGTAGCGCGCGAAGGACTGCAGCTGGGATTTGCCGCGATGGACGCGAAGGAGATCCAACGCGGGGTTCGAGAGCTCGCGATCGCTCTCGAGAACGAGTTGCGTACCTTTCACCGCAGTGGCAGCAGAGCTCTTCTGAGATGAGGGTGTTCGACGCAAGGATGAAAAGATACGGTATGCCGCCAAAGAAAGACGCGGCTTTTCCGAAACCCCAGTTCCACAGAGAAGAAAGCGCAATCGTGGGTAGCACTTTTTATGGTTGCACTGGCTAAAAATAGCGTTGCATTGTTACATGCAATTTCGACATATTGCGCTGGGATGTCCGGTTAGCCGGTCATCGATTGTCGATGCCGTCATCGGGACTGCAGGGTGCCGACGAATGAGACGGCACCCTCCAGTAAGCCAGGATCTGCGGAGTTTCCTTACGCGACTGCTTCGTTCTGCGAAGCTGATGTCGATAGGGCTACTCCTTTGCCCAAGAAGTTGACGAGCTCAGAATTTACTTCTTCTGCGTGCGTCCAGCCTACGGCGTGGGGCCCATCCTTTATTTCTATCAAACGAGCTCCCTTGACTAACTTCGCTGTTCGACGTCCCGAGGCGGCAATCGGCACAATCCGATCCGCGTCCCCATGAATTACCAACGTTGGGACGTCTATACGCGCGACGTCGTTGCGGAAGTCTTCATGCCAGGTCGAAACGCAAGCCAGACTGGCGGTCGGTGAGGCGCTTGCTGCGACGTTCGAGTTCGCCTGGACCGCCTGCTCGCTAATGCGTTTCCCAAGGAGGACATCGGTGTTGTAGAAGTTCTTGAAAAACTCACTGAAAAACGCGTAACGATCTGTAGCGACGGCCCTCTCAATACCTTCAAAGACGCTGCCGTCGACACCTTCCGGATTGTCCGTGGTCTTCAGGAGGAAAGGCGGAACTCCACCGATGAGGACAGCCTGGGTTACACCTTTGGATCCGTACTTTCCGATATACCGCGCGACTTCCCCACCACCCATAGAGAAGCCGACCAACGCAAATTTGTCCAATTTCAGATGCGTGATCAGCTTGCGCAGATCCGCGGCGAACGTGTCGTAGTTGTAGCCGATCGTTGGCTGGCTGGACTTACCGAAGCCCCTGCGGTCATAAGTAATGACGCGATGCCCAGCGGCCAGGAGCACTGGAATCTGCTTCTCCCAGGATGCTCCGTCGAGTGGGTATCCGTGGATTAGGATTACTGCGCTTCCTGCTCCATGGTCTTCATAGTAGAGGTCGATGTTGGTTGAGTTTTCCTTGCCGACAGTAACGTAGGACATGCCATTCTCCTTTTCAGTTGTTCACACTTGCGGTTGTCAATTCTAGGATTGTGGTCATCGGAGCGGTTTCCCGCCCGATGTTATGAACCTGGTCGTCGCTTTCGACCAATCGTTCATTGTCACAACCCCTCAGTTTCCATCTTCATGGCTGAATCGAATATGCATTTCGGACATAAATGAGAATTCTAGGTTCACGGAGCTACGTCACCCGCCTTCTCCGCGATCGGCCGTGCGTAGCGCACAAGTGAGAGGAGGAACTTTCCGGGTTCCTCGGTCATCGGAATGTGCGCCGAATGCTCAAACCAAACCAGCTGTTTTTCCGGCGCCTTCACCGTGTCGAACCAGGCGGCGGCGACTTCTGCATTCACGTTCCGGTCGTGACGGCCCAGAAAGAGGATCAGCGGAACTGCAAGCGTGTTCGTCTTTGTGAGATCTAGTGCGACCACCTCAGGGAGCAGGTACGGCGTTGCGAACTTGTTGCCATCCCAGATATGGCCGATCTCCTGGTCGCTATAGTCGGGCGAAAGTTCGGAGAGATCGCCATCGGCGGAATTGTCCCGGCGGTAGGCCATCACGCCGCCGTAATAGCCAATCCATTTGCGCTCGACATAAATGTCCTTGATGGGAATGGTCTGGCCGGGAGCCCCGTAGGGAGCGATCGCCTCGAGCTCGCGCACCGCTTCGGCATTTCCCTCGCGGTGCGCGGCATCCAGGGCGAAGCGCCAGCCTCGACGCTCGCTCTCGGGTCCGTCGATCAACTGGCAGACGCCAATATAGGCGTACAGCCATTCCGGGTGATGCTCTGCTAGCTGCAAGCCTAGAAAGCTGCCCCAGCTGTGGCCAAGGACGAATATCTTGTCCTTTCCGAACTCCTGGCGCGCCCAGGCGGCCATTTCCTCCGTGTCGGCCATCATGCGTTCGGGCGTGAGTGTCGGCGCGATCTTCGCAGGATCAGTCAAGAGATAAGTCTTGCCCGTGGCGCGCTGGTCCCACTGGACAACCGTGAAATATTCCTCCATGCCGCGGCTAAACCACCAGCTCATCGGAATCGAAACGTATCCGGGGCCACCGTGGATATAGAGCAGCACCGGATTTCTGTGGTCGGCGCCGCGAATCGACACCCATTGATCGATCCCGCCGATCCGCACCTTTTCCAGCCGCTCGACTCCATTGGGCGCGACGATCTTGCGCGCATTTGCGATGATGGCGGTCGCCTCAGAACGGCTGGCGGGTTTCGCCGGCTCCTGCGCCCAAACTGGCGCGGTGGAGAGTATCGCGAGAAATGCGAGCACGTTCGAGATGGGCCTTCCGAGGGTCTTGATCGGGTAAGGATGATTACTCTTGCGAATTTGTGACACGAGTCTCTCCTCCCAACAGCCTTTGGGGGCTCGGTTAGCCGCCGCTCCCAGATTTTACAAGGCTACGATTCGAGAGCACTCCATTCACGGCAAAGAATCTCCCGCGCTGACACTTTGAGGCACTGATATCGACTCAATCAAATCGCATTGTTCGGTCCGGTAGGCATATCTGCGTGAAACTTTAGTAACCCGGACGTACCCACCACGCTTCCGCAAATTCACAGTCGGGAATTGTAAAGGAGACCGACGACGGCGGACATTACATAAGACCAGAATAAGCCCTCGTAAGAATTTTCGGCTTGCCTTAACCACAGAAACGACCAATAATCGTACTGAGCACTCTCCCGCCCTTTTCAGTGAGTCAGCATTGATCCCATTTTCTTTTGGTGGTGACGCGGAGAGACACATGCAGGCGGCGAGGGATATTCGATCGGTCCCGGAGCAGATCTCAGAGTTACGAGACGCCTGTCCTCACTCGATTGCCCTGCGATATGGCAATCAACAGCTGAGCTATGAAGAGTTTGATCGCAGGGTGGATCGGTTTGCCGGACATCTAACGCAGCTTGGCGTCGCCTCCGGCGGCACCGTGGCCATCTGTATAGAGCGATCATTCGATTGGATCGTCGCTGCCCTTGGCATTATGCGGGCGGGTGCGGCATATGTTCCGTTGGATTCCGCTTGGCCCGATTCGCGTTTGCGCTTTGCCGTGAACGATTCGGGCGCAGCCGTTCTCGTGGCCCGAGCAGCGCTTCTCGATCGTCTGCAAGTCAAAGCGCGCGGCATAGATCCCTGCCGGGACGCTGCGCTCATCGCTGCCGCTCCCACGCCGGCACCGAGGCCGATCCAGTCCGAGAGCCTTGCCTATGTGATCTACACCTCGGGGTCGACCGGAGTCCCCAAGGGCGTGGAGATCACCCACGCCAACCTGTCTCACCTCGTCCGATGGCACCGAGATGCCTTTCGTGTCACGCGGGATGATCGCACGAGCCATCTCGCAGGTCTTGGATTTGACGCGGCGGTTTGGGAAATTTGGCCAAATCTGGCTGCCGGGGCAACTGTTTGCCTCGCCGATGACGCCGTGCGCTCATCGCCGGAGTTGATGCAGCAGTGGATCATCCGCGAGCGCGTGACGATTGCCTTCGTTCCTACCGTTCACGCCCTGCCCTTGATGGCGATGGAATGGCCGTCTGCGACTGACCTGCGCCTTCTACTCACTGGTGGCGATCTACTGCGCCGCGGTCCAGCCGTCCAACTCCCCTTCGACGTCGTCAATAACTATGGACCGACGGAATGCACTGTGGTTGCCACTTCCTCTGTGCTCAAACCGGGCGCCGATGGGGCGCCACCGATCGGTCGTCCGATAGCCGGCGCAAGCATCTATCTGATGAACGAGCGAGGTGAGCAGGTTCCCGATGGCAGTGTGGGAGAGATCTACATCGGCGGCGGCGGTGTCGGACGTGGGTATCGCAACCTCCCCCAGTCGACCAAGCAAAGCTTTCTGCCCGATCCTTTCACAGGAGCGCCCGGTGACCACATGTATCGCACCGGTGATCGCGGAGTCCGACGACCGGGTGGGGAGATCGAATTTAAGGGACGCCTGGACCGGCAGTCGAAGATCCGCGGACAACGCGTCGAACTGGATGAGATTAGTAGTGTTCTCACTCACTATCCGAGCATTGATTTTGCCACCGCGATCACCAAAATTTCGGGGAGTGGAGAAACCGAGCTTGTGGCATACGTTCTCCCCAAGGGGAAGGAGCGTGTTCCCACCGCGCGCGAGCTCCAGAAGCATTTGCTGCACACTTTGCCGGACTACATGATCCCAGCCATCTTTGTCCGATTGCATGCGCTCCCGTTATCGCCGAACGGGAAACTGGATCTGGCGATGCTGCCACTGCCAACGGCCGAGAATCTGCTGCAAAGAGCGGCTGCGACGGCGCCTGCTACGCCGATTGAGGAAAAGCTGTTGACCATGATACGGGAACTTCTCAAAAACGATGCGGTTGCGCCGGAGGACAATTTTTTCTTGGCGGGAGGACACTCGCTCTTGGGTATGCAGCTCGTGATGCGCGTGCGCGACGCATTCGGTGTGGACCTAACATTACAACAGCTCTTTGAATCGCCCACGGTTCAGCGCCTGGCTTTGGTGGTCGAGACAATGCTCATCGATGCCATTGACTCAATGAGTGAGGAAGAAGCCCAAACGCACTTGACGGAGTAAACAGTGATGCAGGTTCCCCGAGCGAGTGCGGTCGAAGAGACAAACGACGCGAACCTAAGTCTGCTTCGCCTGCTCAATCCAGAGGTGCTAGCCGACCCGTATGCGCTTTATCGCGCGTTGCGCGAGTACGATCCCGTGCATTGGGATCCGTACATGCACGCTTGGGTGGTGACCGGCTACCCGGAAGCCATTACAGTGCTGAAGAATTATTCGGCTGACCGTACTCCACCACCAGCTTACCTGGAACAGCTTGGACTCTCCTTCATGAAGCCGTTCGCCGAAGTCATGCTGCAGCAGATGATGTTTATGGATGGTGCCATGCACTCTCGCCTGCGCAACATTTGCGCAGCGGCATTCACGCCGCGACGGGTGGAGGAGTTGCGTACCGTCATCGAGGGTATCGCCGACGAACTTATCGACAAGGTGATCGCCTCGGGGCATATGAATATCATCGCCGACTTTGCGAACCCTTTACCGGCGATTGTTACGGCAAAGCTGCTGGGCGTGCCAATCGAAGATCATGAACAGCTGCATGCTTGGGTCATTGATCTGGCCGAAGTGCTCGGCAATTTTCAGCACCATCCGAATCGAGTGGCTGAGATCGTGCAGAGTCTCGAAGATCTGAAGAGCTACGTGGCTGAAAGAATGGAAGAGCAGCGCAAACACCCGACGAGCGGCCTGATTTACTCGCTGATGACGGCGGAGGTCGACGGCCAGCGGCTCTCGGATGAAGAGGTGATTGCCAATACCATCATTACCTTGATCGGTGGTCATGAGACCACGACAAATCTGATCGCGAGTGGATTTCTGACGCTGCTTCGCGACCCCGAGTCTCTGCAACTGCTGCGTAGTCGTCCCGAAATTGTGGGCTCCGCAGTCGAGGAACTGCTCCGCTTCGAATCGCCTGTTCAACATACCGCCCGAATTGCGTCCGCTGACATGCAGCTTGGCGGAAAGACTATTGCAAAGGGTTCGAGGGTGGTGGCGGTTCTAGCGGGTGCGAACCGCGATCCAAATCGCTTCACCGATCCCGACCGCCTGGATTTACTGCGACCCGACAACCGGCATCTTGCGTTTGGCTGGGCGGCACATTTCTGTTTCGGCGCGCCGTTGGCGCGTATGGAGGGCCAAATTGCTTTCAATGCGCTTCTGCGCCGACTCTCAAGCCCTGTTGTGCTGGATCAGACCTTGGATTGGCGGGCTAACGCCGGCCTTCGCGGCTTGACCATGCTGAACATCAGCTTCGTTCCGGGAGAATCGACAACAACCGCGTAGGTATGGAATCCAACCACAATCAAGGAATGAAGACAGAAGAGCGGAAGGAAGGTCTCTCCGAGGCGAAGCGCCGACTGCTGCAGCGGCGTATGCGCGGGACGCCGAACGGGAACGAGAGCAAACACATTCGTCCCCGGGCCGAAGATGCTACGGTTCCTCTTTCCGCGGAA
>Ga0209221_1000385_pt1 | contig 20063 bp, 15 predicted proteins | sample BlaSpr_A8_Ref_O2_FD_187989 | JGI IMG/M metagenome (GOLD analysis project Ga0209221, IMG submission 187989) | Forest soil microbial communities from Thunder Bay, Ontario, Canada - Black Spruce, Ontario site 2_A8_Ref_O2 (SPAdes) (version 2) | ecosystem: Environmental > Terrestrial > Soil > Boreal...
GGAAGCCGCTCTCGCTTCGCATATTCGAAGCCGACTACCAATTGGAGCGCGCGAACTTCTCCGCCGAGGTACCGCCCGAGGATCCCGGATTGCGGCGTCAGGCTTTTGAAGGCGTTCGACTGACAACGGGTCTGGTTTTCAATTTCGGCGGAACGCCGGAATTGCCGGTAGCGGCGGCCTGCTCGGTACAACCGACTGAGGTCCTGAACGGCGAACCGGTGACCGCGAGCGTTAGCGCCACCAACTTCAATCCCAAGCACGCTCTTACCTATACCTGGGCGGTTAGCGCGGGCAAGATTCAAGGCAAGGATACTGGCGCCAGCATCGACACCAACGGCATCAGCGGCGGCACTCCTGGCAGCTACCCGACCACGGTAACCGCCACAGTGACCGACCCCAAGGCCAAGAAGAACAACACGGCGAGTTGCACAGCCACCTTCACGGTCAAGGAACCGCCTAAGAACCCGCCGCAGATTTCGTGCTCTGCGAGCCCGTCGAACGTTCAAACGGGCACTCCTGCAACCATCAGTTGCACTTGCACCAGCCCGGATAACGTCCCGGTAACGGTTGGTGGATGGACCTCGAGCGGCGGCAGTATTTCAGGCAGCGGGAATTCCGCTACGTTGAATACGAGTGGTGCATCGCCTGGTCCCATAACCATCAGCGCGACTTGTACCGACTCGCGCGGATTGACGGGTTCGACAACAAGCTCGGTGACGGTCGAGAACCCGCCACCGCCGCCACCGCAAGCCACGAAGGTAAACGAGTGCGCTTATCCCAATGTCAAGAAACCGTGGCGCGTCGATAACACCTGCAAGGCCGAACTGGACGATGTTGCACTCAAGTTGCAGCAGGATCCGGATGCCAAGTTGGTAGTTGTTGGAAATGCTGAACCGACTGAAAAACGTAAGAACCTTGCGGCTGAACGCGCACTCAACGTGAAGGCTTACATCTCAGGTGGCGAGGCGAAACAGAACATCGACCCAAGCCGCATTGAGGCTCGCACCGGAAACGCCGGTACGGCGACTTCGGAACAATGGATCGTTCCGGCTGGTGCGACCTTCCCGGAGGCCGACAGCACGACGCCGGTCGATGAGACGAAAGTGCAGCCGGTCCCGGATCATCCGAAGCCGGTCGCCAAGAAGAAGAAAAAGGCCGAATAATAGACGTATGAAAAAACCAAAGGCCGGTGGGGTTTACCCTACCGGCCTTTTCATTTTCTGTCCTTCGCGACGAATCACGTTCTTTGATTCTCCGACCGACTCGCCATCTAGATTTCGCATACGTTCAGAATGCACAACAACTCCATCATCGGGCCATCGAGTCTGAGCGGCATCTGAGGCTTCCACGCAGAATCAGAGAGGTGCGAGCAAGCCTCCCAAGGGTCGGTGTACTGCCAATCCGTGAAGAACCAGTTACCATGCTCCCAGATCGCACGGATCGCCACGATGGTTTCGTCGCGCCCAGGAACTTCGCCGCACCCGTAGACGTCATATCCAAGGATTCCCGATTCCGTCCGAACGGGTGTGAACTTCTGAAGGTGCCGCATCTCGTAGGTATTCTGCATCGCAGAAATGAATCTGTGCTTGTTTACCTGCTCTTTACCGTTAAAAGGGCTGTTCTTGTTTGCGTCCGACACGAAGTCGTAGAGCTTGCCCCACTGCTTATTGCGGAAGCTGTTTGTGTAAGCATTCAAACGCTTCGCGAGTAAAGGACGTTCATTCGCAGGCACGGGACCGAAGGGAGTTTTCACGCCTTGCGAAGAGACGATAGTCACGGCGAGAAACAAGAACAAAACAAGTACACCGAAGAATGAATTTGTGGGACAACGTGGGACGCCGATCTTCATAATGCGGTGACCCGATCTACTAAAACGTCAGGTTGCGAATTGTTCTTCGAACGCCAGCATAGTTGACGAATCCAGGCGATAGCGCTATCGGCATTGTGCAGCAACAATCGGAAACAGTGTCATAATATTTCGCCGTGCGCTACTGGAATTTATTGGTGCTGCCGCTAATTGCGTGGCTCTACGCCCCGGTTCTTGCTCGGCTGTTCGCAGTGTGGATGCACGATCCGTTCTTCTCCCACGGAATATTTGTCCCCGCCTTTGCTTTGTTGGTTTTCTGGCGGGACCGCAAGAAGCTCAAGGCCATTGAGGCCGCCCCATCATTGGCCGGTCTTCCGCTGGTTGGGTTGGCTCTTCTCATGCGGAATTCCACAGTTCTGAAAGGGTATTTGTTCTTCTCAGGGGTGTCGCTGCTGCTGTTGCTCGCTGGATTGATCATTCTGCTTTACGGATGGGAGTTCTTTCGCGCTGTCCTGTTCCCATGGGCGTTTTTGATTCTGATGATCCCAATCCCGAGCGTGATCCTTCAAAAGGTGACATTTCCGCTTGAGGTGCCAACCCTAAAGCTAGCGGCTTTGCTGCTGCAACTTGCCGGAGTTCCCGTGGTGCGAGAGGGGAATGTGATCACGCTTCATGACAATTTGGATCTGTTCAGCTTTGAAGCAAATGGAATCCGCTCCCTCCTGACTCCGTTGACCGTGGCCATCATGCACGGATATTTGGCGGACAATCGCAAATGGGTGCGAGCGGTGCTGGCATGCTCCTCAGTGCCGATCGCAATTGTTGCCGACGGCTTTCGGATTGCTGGCAAATGTCTTCTTGTCCGGATCTGGGGTCCAGATGAAGCAGAGCTATTTTTCCCTTATTCGGGGTGGCTAATCTTCGCGGTCTCGCTGATCATGCTGTTCATTCTGCATCGCCTCATCTTACGCATTTGGGGAGGTAGCCCGGAGGCGAAATACTCTATGCAGCTACCCGCAACTACCACGAGCACACTTGGTTAGCCGTCAACGGGGTAGGTTGATTGAAACGTTCAGCCGCCGGCTCAACCCGGCGGCTTTTCTCGATTCATAAGCATCACGAACGCCAGTGTCGCTGTGAGATGGTGGTTTGCTCTCATCGGACTCACTCCTACCGCCTCCGGCAAAACGCTGCTGGTTCTTGCAGAAAGATCAGCGATTGCTGTTCTAAACAGGCGTTTCTCGCAAGCTTGCGCCATCCGTTCACCTTTTTTGGTGTTGATGAATGCTATTTATTCCACGACAACGTCGGCTCCTCTTCCCGAGTGCGGTAGGAGAATCTGTGTCCCCGTCCACATTTCTAATTTTTCAGGCTGCAACCCGTTTTTCCATTGAATCCAAGAGAATCCGATGGAGCCCTAGATGCCAATGATTCAATCACCTATTAGTGCAGCGTCCCGTACGAATTCCTAATAATGATGAGAAAATGGAATCCGGTTGACAAGTCCTTCAGTAACCTTGTCCCAGACCGTGCTAGCTTGTTAAATCTATAACGCAGGCGAATACCATTCGCCGGGGGTCAATCTACGCGCATGCAATCCACAGTGAAACGGAACATTTTCCGCACAAGTTTTTTGCTTCTCGCTGTCTGCTTTTTGAGCACCGCCCTGTTGGCGGCTGGACCTTGGCAGGTATTGGGTCCCGATGGCGGCGACGCGCGCAGCTTGGCTTACGACGCGCACAACCCAGACCATATTCTGCTTGGTACCAGCACCGGCCAGATGTTCGATTCGAATGATGGCGGTCGCACCTGGTCCCGCTTGGCACGCCTGGGCGGCGATGAGTATGTGCTCGACCACATCTCTGTCGACCCGCAGAATTCCAACAAAATTTATGTTTCTGCTTGGAGTTCATCGGGACAGCAGATCGGTGAAATCTTCCGTTCATTGGACGGTGGCGCTAACTGGAAAACGCTGCCTGCGATGCACGGCAAATCGATCCGCGCTATGGCTATGTTCAAGGGCGATTCGAACGTACTCGTAGCGGGAGCACTCGATGGCGTCTACCGCAGCAAAGATGGCGGCGATACCTGGGAGCATCTGTCTCCCGCCAACTCCACCGAGATCAAGAACATTGAATCGATCGCGGTTGATCCCAAGGATCCCAACACCGTCTATGCCGGAACCTGGCACCTGGCCTGGAAGACCTCCGACGGCGGCGCCAACTGGCAGCACATTAATAAAGGAATGATCGACGACTCCGACGTGTTCTCGGTCATCGTCGACCACGACAATCCAGCCATTGTGTTCGCCAGCGCATGCTCGGGTATTTATAAGAGCGAGACCGCCGGAAACCTGTTTGCGAAGATCCAGGGCATTCCGTTTTCGGCGCGCCGCACGCGCGTGCTTAAGCAAGATCCGACGAACGAAAATATCGTTTACGCCGGAACCACCGAAGGCCTGTGGAAGTCCGTCGACCTGGGCAAAGTCTGGAAGCGCGTCACCAGCCCTGAAGTTGTGGTCAACGATGTGATGATCGATCCGCGCGATTCCAACAAAGTCCTGCTTGCAACCGACCGCAGCGGCGTGATGGCCTCGACGAATGGCGCATCCACCTGGAGTACTTCCAACCAGGGCTACGCCCATCGTTACGTTTCTGCCATTCTGGCCGACAGGCAAGACATAAAGACGCTCTATGTTGGCGTCGTCAACGACCGCGAATACGGTGGTGTGTTTTATTCGAACGATGCCGGGCAACACTGGCTGCAGAAAGCAGCCGGCCTCGGCGGAAAAGACGTATTTGCGCTCAAACAGGCGCCCAGCGGAATGCTGGTGGCCGGCACCAATCACGGTATGTACTCACTCGATCGCAATGGCAGCGGATGGCGTCCCATGAACGTTGTGGTCGTCGAAAGCACGCTGAAAATTCCGCGCAAGGGTACGCGCAAAGCCTCCACCAAAACAACCTTTGCGAAATCGCAACTGGAATCGCGCGTCAACGATCTGGAACTTGGTTCCGAACGCTGGCTGGCGGCAAGCACCACTGGCATCTACTCCAGCACCGATCAGGGCAAGACCTGGAAGGGCGGTCAGATTCTGGGACAGACGGATTTCGTCAGCGTGCGAGCGGAAGGTTCTACGGTAGTCGCCGCAACGCGTTCGAGCGTGTTGGTCTCTAACGATACCGGCGCGACTTGGAAGCTGGCGGGCCTGCCGTCGTATGTGGTCAGCATTCGGAGCGCGGCGATTGCCTCCGGAAGCCAGATCATGATCGCTTCCCGAGAAGGCGCGTTCCGCAGCGGTGACGGCGGCGCGACCTGGGAGCATGCCGTTAACGGCTTGCCTGGCAAGGACATCACTTCCGTCAGCTTCGATTCCAGCCACAAGCGTCTACTGGCTACCAGTGACGCAACTGGCGTGATCTTCGAGAGCCGCGACGGCGGACGTTCCTGGCAGCGCGGTCCCGACAGCGGATTCCCGCTGCGCCGGGTCAGCGTGATTGGCGGACGGCTCGTTGGCGCGACGCCCTTTGATGGTGTCATTCTGCAACCCGAAAATGAGTCGATCAGCGCGGCTGCCGAAGCGGGCATCTCCGAGTAAAACTGAATTGAAACTTGCACAGCGACCGGGGAGGCAGAAATGCTTCCCCGGTCGCTGTGCACGCACAAACGGCTGAGGCTTGCGTTCTTGACGGGCGTGGGAAACAATCCCTATTGCCTCTCTTATGCGAATTGCCTGCGGATTTTCACTTGTACTTTGTCTGAGCTTGCCTGCGGCTGGAACGGCGCGGCAACAGGACCCGGCAGGCTCCGCGACCGCTTCCCAACAAGTTCCGTCTGCGCCCGCTCCCGCCGAAACCGCACCGGCTGAGCCCGCAACCTCTCAGACTGAGCCCGCAACCTCTCAGCCACCCGTTGCAGGAGAGAAACCTTCCGAGACCGGGGGGACGAAAAAGACTGACGCTGGCGCGCCGAGCGGAACCGTCAATAGCACCAGGAAACGACGCAAGCGGACCACGCCCGCGCCCGATGGCGCGCCGCGAAAGGTTATCGTGCGCGAGGGCGGCACGAGCGAACCTGCGGCGCAGATTGCGCCAGATATCAGTCCGGCCGAAGCGACCCGGCAGCGCCAGAAGGCAGAACAGTTGCTCGGTTCTACCGACGGCCAACTGAAACAGCTAACGGGACGCACCTTGAACGCGCAACAGCAGGAGTCCGTGGGACAGATCCGCAACTACATGCAGGGTGCGCGTTCGGCGTTGAAGGAAGGCGATGTGCTTCGAGCGGGTACGCTGGCAGAAAAAGCGCATTTGCTGTCGGACGATTTACTGAAGCACTAAGCACCACGAAAATCCTTCTCTACTTTCTTCCTTCTCTTTTCTGCGCCAGCACCAATCCGCGTGGCGTTGACAATAACACCGTCGAGATCAGGCCATCCTGTTCGAGTTTGAGTGCGGCCTCGCGAACGACCTTCAAATGGGAACTGGCATCGTGCATCAGGATCAAGCCGTGGGGGTTGATCTGCGGCAGGAAGCGGCGAATCTCCTGCTCGCGGATGGGCAAGTCGCTGTCGCTGAAGAAGAGGTCGATCGTACCTTCGACCTTCATTTCAAGGCTGGACTGATTGCGCAATTCGATCCACTGGCTGAGTCCTGAGGCCTGGATTCGCGCCTTCGCGTTCTCGTAAATCTCGTGATCGTACTCGCAGGTGATGAGGCGGCCGCGTCCGTTGGCCTTCAGTCCCTCGGCAATCCAGAGCGTGCTCATACCACTAAAAGTGCCGGTCTCGACCACCAACTCGGGCTTGAGTGTGGTGACGAGCGTGCGCAGGAATTCAAGCACCTCAGCCTCGGCGGTCATGGAATCGAACATGTGCCAGCGTTCGGGATGCGGGCACTCGCCGGTCGCTCGATGATATTCCGGTTGCAGTTGATCGCCGGTGCGCTCGATCTGGCGCAGGATGCGGCGCTCTTGCTTTTCTTTCTTGAAAAGGCGGCGAAGGCTGAGGGACATGGAATAGAGAAGTTTACCGCATGAAGAAGGTCTCAGGGGCGAGGTCCCAGGCGCATCGGAAAATCGCAGAACCAAGAACTGAGAACCCAGAACCGAGGCCTGCTCCTACTCGCTAGTGAAATAATCCACGGTCACCGGGTTTTCAAACAAGGAGTAGTCCCGCGTCACCACGGTTATGCCGCTGTCGGTGACAAAATAGCGCTCGCGGTCAGCTTCGGCGTCGTAGCCGATGGTGGTGCCTTCCGGAATATGCACGTCGCGGTCGATGATGGCCTTGCGGATGCGGCAACTGCGCCCCACATTGACATGAGAGAACAGGATACTGTTCTCGATCTCGGTATAAGAGTTGACCCGCACGTCCGGCGAGAGCACGCAACTCTGGACCGAACCGCCAGAGATGATGCAGCCGGAAGACACCAGAGAATCCAGAGCGCGGCCCGTACGTCCGCTTTCCGCGAACACAAATTTTGCTGGTGGATATTGCCGTTGGTGAGTGCGGATGGGCCACTGGTCATCGTAAAGATTAAAGACCGGAGAGACCGAAACCAGGTCCATATTGGCTTCGTAGTAAGCTTCGAGCGTGCCCACATCGCGCCAGTAGAGCGCTTCTTTCTTATTCTCATCGACAAAATTAAATGCGAAAACACGATAGTCACCCAGCATTTTCGGCAGAATATTCTTGCCGAAATCATGACTGGAATCAGGATCCTCAGCGTCCTTGAGCAGCACCGGGATGAGCACGTCAGTGTTGAAGATATAGATGCCCATCGAGGCCGAAATTTTCTTGGGATCATAGGGCGAGCGCAGATCGGTATGCTGCGGTTTTTCGAGGAAGCCTGTAATGCGATGTTCGTTGTCGATATCGACCACGCCAAAATGGCGAGATTCGGCCGGATCGGTGGTCAGCGTGGCGACGGTGACGTCCGCGCCAGCGTCCTGATGCTGCCTGAGCATGCGCCCATAATTCATCTTGTAAATATGGTCGCCGGAGAGGATGAGCACGTACTTGGGCTGCTCGGAACCAATGGAATAGATGTTCTGGTAAACCGCGTCCGCCGTTCCCATGTACCAGTTTTCGCTGACACGCTTCATGGGCGGCAGAATTTCGATGAATTCGCCGATTTCGCGCCCGAAAATGTTCCAGCCTTCGCGAATTTGGCGATTGAGCGAGAGCGCCTTGTACTGTGTGAGGATAAAAACGCGGCGCAGGCCAGAATTGACACAGTTTGAAAGCGTGATGTCGATGATGCGATAAATGCCGCCAAAGGTAACGGCTGGTTTTGCGCGATCGCGAGTGAGTGGATAGAGGCGCTCTCCAGCGCCTCCGGCGAGCAGAATTCCGAGCGTATCTTTCATTCGCGCACCGTTATTGGCACACCGTCAGTCGACACCGTCAGTCGGCACACCGTATAGATGCAGTATGCAACGTGAACGCTGCTTCAACGCAACGCGACATACTAGCACAAGGCCGCCGCCTCTGGCCGTCGGGGGTCGACGAAAAAAGAGGCTCGACTGATGATGAGGTTTGAGCCGGGCTTTTTGGGAGGGAGATCGCTACTAAAAAACACCGGAGATTCGAAGGCGCACAGCTTTTGTCGCCTAGCAGTGCACGATCTTGTCGCTCTTGATCCCGCGGGTGGCGTTACGCGAATCGACCACTAATTGCGCCTCGCTGACAATCTTCTTGTAGTCATAGTCAGTGTGGTCGGTGACGATGAGCACGCAGTCGTATTGGCCAAGGTTGTCGAGAGACGAGCACTTCATTTGCAGGTCGTATTTGCGGCCGCGGCCGACGAAAGGGAAATAGGGGTCGTTATAGCTGACCGCCGCGCCCTCTTTTTGCAGCAATTCGATGATGGTAAGAGCGGGCGACTCGCGCAAGTCGTCGATGTCTCTCTTATAGGCAACGCCAAGGATCAGAATCTTCGATCCATTGATCGCCTTTTTTTGCCGGTTCAGCGCGGAAATCGTCGATGCAATCACATTGTAGGGCATGGCCACGTTGATTTCCCCGGCCAGTTCGATGAAGCGAGTGCGAAAGTCGAACTCCTTCGCCTTCCAGGAAAGATAGAACGGATCAACCGGAATGCAGTGTCCGCCGAGACCCGGGCCAGGATAAAACGGATGGAAGCCGAAAGGCTTCGTGGCAGCGGCGTCGATGATCTCCCAGATATTGAGGTTCATACGCAAGCAGAGCATCTTGAGCTCGTTCACCAGCGCGATGTTGACGCAGCGATAGATGTTTTCGAGCAACTTGGTCATCTCCGCGGCGGCGGGCGAAGAGACCGGAACGGTGCGGCGGAAGATGGCGCCGTAAAGCCTGGCCGCGATTTCACTGGCTTGAGAATCAAGCCCGCCGATCACCTTCGGAATATCGTGGCGAGCAACCTGCGTGTTGCCCGGATCCTCGCGCTCCGGTGAAAACGCAACCCAGATCTCGTTGTCGCCAGCCGCGCCCTGGCGCGACGCTTTCAGTCCGGCCTTATTGTCCTTTTCGAGAATCGGAACCAGAACCTCTTCGGTGGTGCCCGGATAGGTTGTGCTCTCGAGAATAACGATCTGACCAGCGCGCAGGTAGGGCGCTACCGAGCGGGCAGTATCGGTGATGTAGCTGAGGTCGGGCTCGTGATACTCATTGAGCGGCGTGGGGACGCAGATGATGATTGCGTCCATAGCGGTGATCTGCGAATAGTCGGCCGTTGCCTGGAAGCCGTTCGACTTGGCCGCTCCGATTTCCTCCGGCGTAATACGGAAAATATAGGTGCCGCCATTGGCGAGGGTATCGATTTTTCTTTGATCGATATCGAAACCGGTGACCGGAAACTTCTGCTCGCTGTAGAGCAGGGCCAGCGGCAATCCGACATAGCCGAGGCCGATAATTCCAACTTTGGCCGTGCGCGCATCAACGCGGCCCTTTAAATCACTAAACAGAGACGAAACCAGTTGAGTAGTCATAGGCAAAGAATAATCTTAGCATTGCGGTTCGTGCTTGAGCTGCAGAAGCTGCGGTGATCCTATGATTTTTATCCGATTCTGCTGTCGTTGTTACCGGGCAATTGCGATCTTGGTTACTGCCGTAATCGAATTTCCCCACACGATGATTCCCTTAGTAACATGATGGGGGCGACAACATCCGGGTTCAGATGCGATTCTTCCGAATTTTCATAGTGCTGTTTCTGATCGGCATTCTGGCTGCGCGCGAAGCAGGTCATTTTCTGGTATTGGATAGCCCGGAGAAGTCAGATGCAATTGTGGTGCTAGCCGGCGAAACGAACGCTCGCCCGGCGCGCGCGCTGGAGTTGCTGCGTCAGGGAATGGCGCCGCGTGTGTTCCTGGACGCGGAGACGCGCAACCTTGTCTACGATCAGCAACTGACCGACATCGCAGAGAGATATGCGAGCAGTCTGCCGGAGGCAAATCGCGTTTCGGTATGCGCAATTGCGGGTTTTTCCACCAAAGCCGAGGCCGAGGATGTAAGCCGATGCCTGAAGCCGCTCGCCGCCCATCGGGTGCTGATTGTGACCTCGGAATTCCATACTCGCCGTAGTTTGATGATCTTCCGCCATCGCCTGCCGCAATACCAGTACAGCATCGCGGCGGCCCGCAATCCGGAGCAATTCGGTGAAGCCTGGTGGACGAATCGCGAATGGGCAAAAACCACGCTGGACGAGTGGATGAAACTGCTCTGGTGGGAAGCCGTCGACCGTTGGCTGCATTAAATGCATCGCCCCGACTATCTGCAGTTCTTTCTTCATGGTAGCTTTGAAAAGCACTCATTTTGTTTTGGAGGTTTCATGGCGCAAGTCACGATTATGGTGCGCAAGAACGGTTCTTTGCGCGTAGAAGATCCCAACGGGATTGTCGAGATGGTCGATGCTGATGGCAACAAGTACGACCTTGCCGGCAAGACGTCGTTTTCACTCTGCCGCTGCGGAGCCTCTGCAAACCGCCCTTTCTGCGATGGCAGCCACAATAAGATCGCCTTTGCGGCGCCCGATTCAGCCGTCAAGGTCGGGTAATCGCGGCGCGAGCGCCAGTGTCAGCCCATTTTTTACGCTTTCTCAGTCTGCTAGTGTCTAACTGGAAACCGGGGCCGCGAAATTCCGTGCCCGGCGCTTTCCTGTGATCTAGCATGGTTCGTGGGTCATTGTTGCCGGCATCGACGGCGCTGGTTTCTAGATCGAGGTCTTCAGGCCGAAGAATCTCTTGCCTGCTAACTCTATGGGCTCTTCGGGAAAAACTCAGCATGCCATTCGGCGTAGCACGCGCCTGCCGCTGGAAGTTCCGGTGCAGGTGACCAGCCTCGATGCCGCCTCGCCGTTCTCGATACAGTGCAATACCACGCTGGTGAACGCGCATGGATGCGGACTGATCGTCTCGCGCGTGCTGGCGCAAGGCATTCAGGTGCGGCTGGAAATTGCTTCTGCCAAAAGGCACACGACCGCTCGAGTAGCCGAAGTGGTTCCACTTGGCGGCGATCCCGAAACCTGGCTGGTGGGTCTTGAACTCGATGTTCCCGGCAACTTCTGGGGGATCGAATATGCGCCTTCGGATTGGAAGATTGAGGAGGGCCCACCGCCTCCCCGGGCCGATCCGGAAGCAAGCGCGTCGCCGAAGCCCACCGCTCCCCGACGCTGGCGCCTTACCGACATCAGCGCAGGCGGCTGTTATCTGGAGACCGCTACGCCATTCCCTGCTGATACCCCAGTACTGCTGAGCATCCGGGCGTCGGACACCGAGTGTTTGCTCGAGGGCAGGGTGCGTGTCTCCCATGCGCAAACCGGAATGGGAGTCGAGTTTACCGGCGCGCCAGAACAGGATCGGCGAGCGAAGATCGAGGATTTGATTGGCCGGCTGTCGAGCCAGCGCGAGGTTCCGAAGATTTTTGTAGGTAGAAAAGAAGTTAGGAAAGACGGCGAAAAAGAAGTCTTGTCCTCGCCGAATCCAGCTCCCGACAGCGAAGCTGACCCCGATGCTCCCGACCCTTTGCTGCAACTGATTCGCAGCGGCGCGTCGTTGGACGTAGAACAGTTCTTGAATGATCTGCGGGCGCAACGACTGGGCAATCGCCGCGATCCGCGGATCGAGTTGGCGTTGCCAGTGCTTCTCACTGGAACCGATGTCAGCGGTCGTCCGCTGAATCAAAGAGTGATGACCATCAACATCAGCCGGCGCGGAGCCTTGCTTGATGGCGTCCACGGCGTGCTTCAACCGGGCGACACAATTTCTCTCGCACGGCTGCAAAAGAAAGAACAGTTTCGAGTCGCATGGGTAGGGGCCGAAGGCAGTCCGGCGGCCGGTCAAATCGGAGTGGCTGCTGTCGATCCGAATAGCTCCTTTTGGGCCGGGTTGCTCGATGCGACGGCGCAGTCCGGCCTCGAAGCGGCCAGCATACGGGGAGGCGGCGGGACGAGCCCTCAAGGGGAGTGATACACTGCCTCGCCAGAGGGCATCGTGGAAGAGAATTTTTCGTCATCCGAAGCAAGAAAGAAACGGGACCAAGAACTGGGGATGGGCGCGAAGATTACGCGCCGAGATTTTCTGAACGGAGTTGCACTCGCCGCCGGCGCGGCCGCAATTCCGGCTGAAATGTGGGCGGCGGCAGCCGCTGATCTGCCGCCCGAAGCTCAAGACGCGGCCGGTTATTATCCTCCCGCCAAGACCGGTCTGCGCGGAAGCCATGTGGGCTCCTTCGAAACCATGCACAAGGTCCGCGACGGCGTCTTTTGGGATGAAGCTCCGAAGCCCGTCGATACCGGCGAATCCTATGATCTGGTGATTGTCGGCGGAGGCATCAGCGGACTTGCCGCCGCACACTTCTTTCGCAAGACCGCTGGCGACAAAACGCGCATCCTGATTCTCGAAAATCACGATGACTTCGGCGGCCACGCCAAACGCAATCAATTTCGCGCGGGCGACCGCATGATCCTTGGATTCGGTGGCACTTACTCCATCGAAAGCCCGTCGCCTTATAGTGCGGTCGCAAAGGGTGTGATCGAAGAACTCGGAATCGATGTGCCCTCCTATCCCAAATACGTCAGCAAAGATCTTTACCGGTCCTTGGGCCTGAAGCCACGTATTTTCTTCGACAAAGAAACGTTTGGGGCCGACAAACTGGTGGCGAACGTCGCCCATTCCGGAGGCGATGAGAGCGGCCTCACCGATCAAACTGGGGCAGCGGAGTTGCGCGATTTTCTGCAAAACGCCCCGCTCTCCGCAAAATCAAAAGAAGATTTTCAGCGTCTGCTCAGCGATCAGAAAGATTATTTTCCCGGTCTCAGCTCCGATGAAAAGAAAGCGCGCCTGGCGCGCGTTAGCTATGCGAAATACCTGACGGACACGGTTGGGACGACCGACCAGATTGTGAAATTGTTTCAGGCCTATCCGCATGGGCTGTTCGGCGTCGGCATTGATGCGGTCGCCGCGCAGGACGCCTGGGGACTAGGTTTGCCGGGATTCGACGGCCTCAAACTCGACCCCGCCCCGGGGAAGGGAATGAACCGCGATTGCATTCGTAACGACGAAGCGGAAAAATACTTCTTCCACTTCCCCGACGGCAACGCATCGATTGCGCGGCTGCTGGTGCGCAATCTGATCCCGGCGGCGATTCCAGGAAACTCGGCCGCCGACGTGGTGCTCGCAAAGGCCGATTATTCGAAGCTCGATGAGCCATCTTCCCGAGTGCGCATCCGGCTGAACAGCACCGTCGTCAAGGTGAACCATAAGGGCGATCCGGCCTCAGCCAAAGAAGTTGAGATCAGCTATTTCACTGAGGGCAAGCTGGAGACGGTGCGCGCTGGGAACTGCGTTCTGGCATGTTGGCATGTGGTGATCCCGTACATCGCGCAGGAATTGCCCGACGCGCAGAAAGAAGCGCTCGCTTCGGCGCAGAAAGTTCCACTCCTTTATACCAACGTTATGATCCGGAACTGGAGCGCCTTCCAGAAGCTGAACACGAGTGCAGTTTACTGTCCCGGCATGTACCACACCAGCCTGAATCTCGATCTTCCCGTTAGCATCGGCGGATACGAATGCACGAAGAAACCGGAGGATCCCATCGTTGTGCACATGATGAAGGCTGCCTGCAAGCCGGGACACCCGGCGCGCGATCAACACAGGCTGGGGCGTATCGAGCTTTACAGCACGACGTTCGAAACCTATGAACGCAACATTCGCGAACAACTCCGGCGGATACTCGGTGCGGGTGGATTTGACCCAGCGCGGGACATTCTGGAAATCACAGTGAACCGCTGGCCCCACGGCTACGCCTATGAATACAATTCGCTATTCGACCCGTTCTGGCTCGAGGGCACAGAGACGCCGTGTCAGAAGGCGCGCAAGCCCTTTGGGCGACTGGCCATCGCGAACGCCGACGCGGGTGCCTACGCATACACCGATTGCGCTATCGATCAGGCTTATCGAGCGGTACAGGAGTTGAAAACGAGCTAGTGTGGCAGGTGCCGCACGGGTCCTTGAGGTTCTTAATTGCATAGGAGTTTGCAACATGCCTGCGCGTTCTGAGAAACGTATCGCGAAGTCCAAGCCCAAAGCGGATCGTCCATTTGCACCCGGCTACGGCATTGTCGGGCCGGAAGACGGCAGGGGCCTGCTTCCGTGGGCGTGGGTTGCCCGGAAGATGAACCGCTGCCGAACATTCTGGGTAGCTACAATTCACGCGAGTAACGGAAATCCGCATGTAATGCCGGTTTGGGGAGTGTGGCTGGACGACGCTTTCTTCTTCTCGACCGGGCGCAAATCCCGCAAAGGACAGAATCTTGCGGCGAATCCAGCTTGCACAATTACGAACGATCACGGCGAAGAGGCGGTGATTGTCGAGGGATTGGCGACTCCGGTCGAGGATGCGGCGGCCTTGAAGCGGATCGCGATCGCCTACAAGAAGAAATATAAGATGGACCCACGGAGCATGGGCGAGCCCATCTTCCGCGTCGCGCCGCGCCGGGTCTTCGGATTCGTGGAAAAGACCTTTCCCCAGACAGCAACCCGATGGAAACTATGAGGATCGTAGGCCCCCCAATGGTAACCATTGAGGGGTTACTGTTTAGGCCGTTAGAAAACACGACTTGGCGATTGCCGTGCGGCTGCCAATGTGGAAAAATGCTCAGGAGTCGTAGGATCGGATTCGTAGCACGTCCTCCCCACCGAATCTGCTGTTCAGCCAAATGCGCTAAATGCCTTTGAAAGTGTGTTCGTAAGTCGAGGAATCTGTTCGTAACGGGATTTCTTCCGAATACGATCTTCAGGGATTGAGGGTGAGGAATGATGATGACCGACCGAGCTGTCTCTGCCATGCCAGGACAAAATGCTGAAACGATCAATCACGGTCGAGGAGCAATCCGAATGTCCCACCCACAGCCGATTCTGAGGCTACCCGTCGTTCTCTCGGTTCTCTATCTAGGACTTTCTCTGGCGTGGGGACAGAATAATGTCTTAACTCAGCATAATGACAACACGCGCTCGGGATTAAATCCGAATGAAATTATTCTGACCCCGTCAAACGTCAACGCAAATACTTTCGGCAAGCTGTTCACACAGAATGTCGACGGCGCCATCATCGGGCAACCGCTCTACGCCAGCAGTGTTCTGATGAGCGATGGCCTGATTCACAATGTGGTTTACGTGGCGACGCAGAACAACACCGTATATGCCTTTGACGCGGATAGCACACAGGGCAATAACGCTTCTCCAATATGGTCGGTGAGTTTGGATGATGGCGGCACTCCGGATCCGATCGCCGACTATGGTTGTACCGGGACGCATTACAGCGAAATCGGAATCATGGGCACGCCGGTGATCGATCCCGGCGTGACCACGCTTTATGTCGTTGCCAAGACGGTGACCGGGACGGGCGAGAACGAGGTGCGCAACTTCAGCCTGCACGCCTTGGACGTCACGAACGGTACCGAACTGCTGGGCGGCCCTGTAGTCATTACCGGCACGGCGCAGTCCGGCAATGGGTCGGGAACTTTCAATCCCATTTTCCAAATGCAGCGTCCTGCCCTGCTGCTGCAGAACGGCGTGGTTTACGTCGGATTTGGCGGAAACGGTTGCGACGAATATGCCTACAACGGCTGGCTCTTCGCCTATAACTCGCAAACGCTGCAACAAGAGGCGGCTTACCTCGATACTCCCAACGGGACCCGAGGTTCGTTCTGGCAGGGCGGAAGTGGCCCGGCCGTCGACGAGTTCGGCTATATTTACGCGGCCACCGCGAACGGCACCTACGACGGGCCCGGGGGCAAGAACGATTACGGCGACAGCGTGCTTAAGATGACATGGAACGGGAACGTTTTTGGCGTCGACGATTACTTCACGCCTTACAACCAACTGGAGCTTGCACAGCAGGATCTGGATCTGGGTTCAGCGGGACCCCTAATTCTGCCGGATCAACCCGGCCTCTACCCGCACGAACTGGTTGCGGGAGGCAAGCAGGGCACTCTCTATCTGGTCAACCGGGATGATATGGGCGAATACAATCCGGAGACTGACAATGTCATCCAGGAAATTCCGCAGGCCGTGGTCAGCGAACTCACCGGCGTGCCCACATACTGGAATAGTAGCGTGTATGTCGCTGGAGAAATGGACCACGTCAAGCAGTTCGCTCTGTTCAATGGCCTGCTGACAGACCAGCCCGTTTCGGAGACCGCGCTCACTTTTACCGGCTTCGGTCCTGCCTCCACTTCGCTCACCGCGAATGGGACCACAGATGGAATCCTTTGGGTGATCCGGCACACCAGTCCGACTCTGTTCGCTTTCGATCCAACCAACCTTGCGAACGAGTTCTATGACAGCACGCAAGCGCCGAAGTTACGGGATAGGATGGTTCCCGTCTTGCGCTTTGTAACTCCGACCATCTCCAACGGCAAGGTATATGTTGGCGGATCGTCGGCGCTGGAGGTGTATGGGCTGTTGCCGGCGCTTTCGATCGTGTCGGGAAACAATCAGTCCGGTGCGGAGAAAACTGTCCTGCCCATTCCGCTCACGATCGCGGCCACTGATGCATACTACTCTCAGCCGCTGGCTGGAGCGGTCGTTACCTGCGATGTAGCGGCAGGAGGCGTGCTTTCTCCAGGCAAAACGCAGACGACGAATTCCTCTGGAACCGTAACCTACACCTACGAGCTTCCGTCCAAGCCGGAACCCGTCACCATCAGTTGCACCAGTCCGGGCTACCTCAGCACTTCATTTACGGAGACCTGTACTACGGGCAGTCCGGCGTCCATGAGCATTACTTCGGGGAATAACCAGACTGCGCCTCCGAGCACTCCTTTGGCGGAGCCTTTCGTCGTGAAGGTGATGGACTCTCACGGCTACGGTGTCTCAGGCGTGACGGTGAACTTCACGGATAACGGTGCGGGTGGGGCTTTCAGTGCCACCTCCGTGACCACCAGTTCAGGCGGAGCTGCCACAACTCAATACACAACGGGCCCGAACGCGGGAAAGGTCACCGTTACCGTTTCCACGACGGGAGTCAAATCGGTGAACCTGCACGTAACCGTCCAGTAGGGCAATTGGGCGCGGTCGCGCAGGAAACTGCGCGGCCACTAGCCAGAATAATTCACGAAAACATTAGTCAAAAAAGAAATGATGCTCTAAAGGAAGATGAACAGTGGGTTTCGTGGACCCAGCATTCCCTTTCGGAGCATCCATCACTTGATACAAAGTGTTTTATCACAACTGAAGTTCTCCTTCTACCGTCATCAACTCATCCGCGTCGATTTCTGTGAGTTCTTCGCCGTCACCAATGCTCTCGGCATCCCGGCCAACTGCCTCTTCAAACGTCGTGCCCAACCCCGCCAGAAGCAGTTGCAACAGCGCTATCGCCGCACCAATTACCCCCTTGGCGTTCAGCCCAGATCGAAACCTTGCGTGCCAAGCTGTTCAAAATCGGCGCTCGGGAGCGCCATACTGCCCGCTGCATCCGCTTTCACCTCGCCACCGGCTGGCCCTTCCAGAACTTATTCCGCGATGTGGCCTTCGCCGTTAACAGCACTTGACCATCCCCATGACTTGACGCCGAACTTACTTTCCTTCGCCAGTCTCTGCGGAGCCTTGCTCAAAATTCCACTCGCGTCCCCACCTCCGTCCCTCCCACAAATCTCACCCCGAGCACCAATCCGCCGCCCCTCGACGCTCTTCTTCCTTCTTTCTCAAGCAAAATCTCAACTCTGATGAATTAAGCAGGCTATCGCGTTGGGAAGTTCGGAAGAGGAGGAACTGATGATGAGTTAGAGAAACCTCTTAATCCAGTCTAGCGGGCGCAAATCCCGTCTGACCAAAGTCGAGCAGACAGGTCAGTAGCGAGTCTTGCCATTCACCGGGCGACTGGTGGGTGCGAAGCGTAGATAGCAAGGAAGCAGGCCGTGAGGATTCAGCTCCGAAATCATAATATCGTTGCGATGCCGACGCCGTTAGCCTAGCGGAAGGCAGCATCTGGCAGCGACCGCTATGGCGAGGTCGTGCTGGAGTCGCCGGAGTCCCTAGCCCGGGGCATGCTTCCAAAGAGATTGGCCGGGAACCCAAGAGAGCTCCCCATCTCCTCCCACACCAAGAGGAACGCCTCTTACATCGGGAGGTACGTGATCCCGAGGGTCGACCGGAGGGATCACGGAGAGATGGCGAGCAGTCTTAGGACCCCATAGTACCGGTGAAGGTGGGGAACCGCAGGGCTTCCGTAAGGAGCGGCCACGGCACCCATTGGAGGGAAGGGGGAAACAAGCAACGCATCTGGTGAAGGAAACATAATCGAGACTCAGAACTCGAACTATTATGTCCACAGAAATCAACAGACTATCTGAACTCGCCAAGGAAGATCCGAAGCGAAAATTCTTTTCGATCGCTCACTTGATCACACCCGAGAAAATGTACGCGGCATTCCTGAATCTACGAAAGGATGCCAGTGCCGGGGTGGATGGCGTCACCTACGAGGAGTACGAAAAGGACGCTGCGAGAAACATCCGCGAGCTGCACCGAAGGCTCAAGGATGGCAAGTATCGGGCCCAACCGCTGCGCCGAGTCTATATCCCCAAAGAAAACGGGAAACAGAGACCGATCTCGATTCCCGCCCTTGAGGACAAGCTCGTGCAGAAGGTGGTGGTCGAAATACTGAATGCCATCTATGAGCAGGATTTTCTCGACTGCTCCTACGGGTTCCGACCCGGACGAGGAGCACACCATGCATTGGACGAAGTGGGGCGGGTCATCTGCACCCGGCCCACAGAATGGATCCTAGAGTTAGATATCACCTCGTACTTCGACACGATTGTGAGGAAGCAACTCATCGAGATGATCGAAAAGCGAATAAGCGACGACAGCGTGCTCCGGCTGATCCGGAAATGGATCCAGGTCGGAGTCATTGAGGAAGGCAGACTACTCAGGAGTGAAACCGGGACCGGGCAAGGCCAACCGATTAGTCCGATCCTGGCCAACATCTACCTGCACTACATACTCGACGAATGGTTCGAGGAAGTGGTGAAACCGCGGATGAAGGGCGAAGCTCATGAGATCCGTTTTGCCGACGATGCCATCTTGTGTTTCGAACACAAGGAGGACGCGGAAAAGGTGAAGGAAGTCTTAGCCAAGCGATTTAGCAGATTTGGTTTAACCCTTCATCCGGAGAAGACGCGGCTGGTGGAATTTGGGCGATATGCGGCGAGGAATGCGAAGAGACAGGGAAAGAAACCCCAGACCTTCGATTTTCTCGGCTTTACCCACATGTGCGCCCGCAGCCGAAACGGGAAGTTTACCGTGCACGTGAAGACGATCGGTAAACGGTTCCGCAGGGGTCTGAAGGCGATCGCAGAATGGTGTCAGAAGAACCGGCACCAGCCTGTGGATGCGCAACAGAAAACCCTGAACGCCAAGCTCCGCGGCCACTACCAGTATTACGGACGACCGACGAACTACCGCAGTCTCCGGCAGTTCTATCGGAACGTCCGTCGCATCTGGAGGGAGTGGCTGAGTCGCCGCACGCGCGGGCGGTGGTTGACGTGGGAGCGATATGACAAAATCCTGCGACAGCATCCGCTGTTACTACCCCGGATCACGCACCCTTGGCAGGGGGCGGGGAGTATCGCTTGAGGAACCCGCTGCGGGAAATCTGCACGGTGGGGTCTGTGAGGGGGGAGATCTCGGTGGGCCATGGTGGACCTAAACGCGCACGAAGCCGGAAACGGCGGAAAGAAGCCAAGGGACGCCTACAGCCTACCAAGTCTCCTCTACTCGGAGG
>Ga0209221_1000388_pt1 | contig 19774 bp, 18 predicted proteins | sample BlaSpr_A8_Ref_O2_FD_187989 | JGI IMG/M metagenome (GOLD analysis project Ga0209221, IMG submission 187989) | Forest soil microbial communities from Thunder Bay, Ontario, Canada - Black Spruce, Ontario site 2_A8_Ref_O2 (SPAdes) (version 2) | ecosystem: Environmental > Terrestrial > Soil > Boreal...
TAAGTTCCTTTAAATCAGTGATTTGCTGGATCGGCTAGGGGCTTGTGCCGACCATCGCCGCCTCCACTAGGATTGCGTAGGTGATGAGGTGCGGGCAAGGTTGGACGTCACAGCGGAGTTGTGGAGAAGTGGAAGCCACGCCTCAATTCAAAGGGCGCGTAGATTAGAGTCAAAATCCTATTGTGTTGCCGTTCCGGAATTCCACCCGCTACTGATTTGATCGTCACTATGCCGGCTTCATCTTAAGCGGCGATGCAATAGCTGATCGAGAGCCCCTGTCCCGACTTCCCACATGATTACGGATTGGCGAGCACGGCGATGTCGATGCTCTATTGGCGGAAACCAAGGTCCCCTCGCTGCGCTCGGGATTACAGGGGAATCTTCTTCATTCTTAATTCTTAGTGAGGCGTTCCCCCGCAGGCTGGATGCCGGGGAGTCGGAAATCGGACGGGTGAGAACTAATGCCGGACATCTGAGACCTGTCACCCAAGACCTGACTTCCCTACTTCGGCTCTTCGAAACGATAGCCGATGCCACGCAGGGTCTTGAGATAGCGCGGATGCCGGGGGTCGGCTTCGATCTTCTCGCGCAGTCTGCGCACATAGACATCGATGGAGCGTGGGGTGACGAACGGGGTTTCTTTCCAGACGGCATCGAGCAACTGGTCGCGGGTGAGCACGCGACCGAGATGACTTGCCAGATATTCCAGCAAGCGGAACTCGCGCACCGTGGTGAGAATGACTTTGTTCTCCACCTGCACCGTCATGGAAGAGGCATCGATGATGAGATCGCCGATGCGAAGCACCTCCGGCACGATCGCCGGCTGGCGCACGCCGCGCAGCACACTGCGCACCCGCGCGACCAGTTCCCGCGGGCTGAAGGGCTTGGTGATGTAGTCATCGCCGCCCAGTTCAAGGCCCTTCACGCGGTCGGCTTCGGCGGTTTTTGCAGTCAGGAATATGATCGGTGTCGCGGATAGGATGGAAGTCTGGCGAATCTGGCGGCACAGGTCGAAGCCGTCGGCCCCCGGCAACATTACATCGAGGAGAAACAACGAGGGCATCTCGCGCATGGCTTCCGAAAGCAACGATGTGCCGTCGACAAAGCTTTGCACTTCAAAGCCGGCGGCCTGGAGGTTGTGAGAAATCAGGCGCGCAATATCTTCTTCATCCTCGACTACAAACACCAAGGGGCGAGACACGCCTGCGGTGCCCGCGTCGCCTTGCGGTTCGTAGGATTCCCTGGGAACATGCATGTTTGATTGAGCAGCAAGCCAGACTGACTTAGTCCGGTTTTACTGCTCGAATGTAGTTTGGGAATGTTGCGAGAATGTTTATAGGCTGTTAACGAATGATGAATTTGCGGAGCAACTTGATCGTGGTGCAGTTTGGATTACGCAGTAGAGATCTTTCGCTGCGCCTGAAAGGCGGCTTCGCTCAGGATGACAAAGGCGTGTAAGGGACGAAGTTTTTATGTGGCCTCTCGCTTCTTCGGAGCATGCCGCAAGCTGCGGCCTTCGATCAGATTGTAGAGATCCTCGGCCAGATTTGTGGTGTGGTCTCCGGCGCGCTCCAAGGCCTGGGCCATCAGGAGAACTTCAAAGCTGGAAGGATTGGCCTGCGCGGAGTGTCCCGTCAAGTGCTTCTGAAACAGTCCATGGCACACGCGGTCGATCTCTTTATCCATCTGCAATACCTTGCGCGCGCACTCGAGATCGAGGTTTACAAAGCCGCGATAAACAATGTCCAGCATCTCCTTCAAAGTTGTAGACATCTCCACCAACTGCCGCTCATCGGAGACCGCCATCTTGGCGGTGCGCGCCTGCACCCGCAGCGCCATGCTCATCACTAAATCTCCGATGCGTTCCAGGTCGGTGGTGCTTTTCAGGCTGGTCAGCAATTGCCGGGCGCGAACTTCATTCACCCGTGTAATGGCGGCGGGCAGGCGTTCATCGATGTAGCGCTCGATTACGTCGAGTTCCTGCTCACACTGCTTGATGGCGAGAAATGCCATGCGGGAAGACTGGGTGAACAGATCCGGCACATTAAAAGCCGCGTCCTGCGCGATGAGAAAGGCCTTCAGTGCAGTCTGGGTAAGGTCGTCCAGAGAGGCTGCGCCTTTTTTTATTACCCGCAGGCTGGTGCGATGATTACGGCGTGCTGCGATCGAGGCGCTTTCGGTCCGATCTTCTTCGGTTGTAGGCGATGGGGCAGTTTTACGCGGCATAGAAAGCAGCTCGAGCCTGTTTTAGGATGACCCAGAGGATCTGGACTTCAGAATATCTCACCAGTCAATCCCGGCAAACTCGGAACCTCTATTCAACGGTCACGGACTTGGCCAGGTTCCTGGGCTGATCCACGTCGCAACCACGGCGAACTGCGATGTGATACGCGAGCAACTGCAAGGGAACGATTTCCAGAATGGGTGAGAGTTCATCGGGTGCGGCGGGGACATAAAGGACATGATCCGCAGCTTCTTTCATCTCTTCATCGCCCTCGGTGGCAAGCGCAATCACCACACCGGAGCGCGCTTTCACTTCTTTGAGGTTTGACATGGTCTTCTCGTACCGCTGCATCGATTCGGGATCGCGCACGTCGCGAGTGGCGATGACGACGACTGGTAGATTTTCATCGATCAGCGCGTTCGGCCCGTGTTTCATCTCGCCCGCCGGATAACCCTCAGCGTGTATGTAGGAAATTTCCTTGAGCTTCAGCGCGCCTTCGAGTGCGATGGGATAGTGAATGCCACGGCCGAGGAAAAGAAAATCGTGCGCACGCTGGAAGCGCTTGGCCAAATCTTCGCACGCCGCATCATGGGCAAAGATGGTTTCCAGCTTGGCGGGAATCAGAGTCAATTCTTCGGCAGCCTCGCGTATTTGTTGCGGGGTCATCACGCCACGAACTTGCGCAAGATAGAGAGCAAACAAATAGAGCGCGGTGAGTTGGCAGGTAAAAGCCTTGGTGGAAGCTACTCCGATCTCAGGGCCCGCATGGGTGTAGATAGTACCTGCGGCCTCGCGAGTGATCATGGAGCCGACCACATTGCAAATGGCCACGGTGTGCGAACCTTTCGCCTTGGCCTCGCGTTGAGCGGCAATAGTGTCGGCAGTTTCGCCGGACTGGGAAATGACCAGAGTGATCGCATCCGCATTCACAATGGGATCGCGATAGCGCCATTCGCTGGCATAATCCACTTCGACGGGAACGCGGGCGAAGTGTTCAATCATGAACTTGCCGGCTTGTCCCGCATGCCAACTGGTGCCGCAGGCCAAAATATTTATCTTTTTCGCGGCGCGAAATTCCGCCTCGCCGATTTGCATCTCGTCGAGAAAAATGTGACCGGTGTCCAGGGAAACTCTGCCTAATGTGGTTTCACGGATGGCGCGCGGCTGCTCATAAATTTCCTTGAGCATGAAATGCTTGAAGCCGGCCTTCTCCGCCATGATCGGATCCCAGGTGACATGTTGCACCTGGCGCTCGATGGGCTTGCCCTCGAAATCGGTGAGTCTCACGCCGTCGCGCGTGACTACTGCGAGGTCGCCATCGGCGAGAAAGAAGATATCGCGCGTGTGGTGAAGGATCGCAGGCACGTCGGAGGCAACAAAAAATTCGTCTTTGCCAAGTCCAACCACCAGAGGCGGACCATTCCGCGCCGCCACAATCTTATTGGGATCGTCGACGGAAATAACCGCGAGCGCAAATACCCCATTCAATTCTTTTACGGTGCGCCGGACCGCATCTTCCAGAGATGGCCTCTGGCCGTTTCCACTCTTAAGATACCTTTCGATCAAATGTGCGATGACTTCGGTATCGGTCTCCGTGACGAACTTGTGACCTTCCTCGATCAACTTCTTCTTCAGGCTGAGATAGTTTTCGACGATGCCGTTATGCACGACCACGATTTTGCCGGAGCAATCGCGGTGGGGATGGGCGTTTTCTTCGGTGGGACGACCGTGAGTAGCCCATCGGGTGTGGCCGATGCCGTAACTGCCGTCGAGCGGTTTGAGCTTAATCGCTTCTTCAAGATTGTGCAGCTTGCCTTCGGCCCGCCGGATTTGCAACTTGTCCCCATTGCCGGAGACGGCAATGCCAGCCGAGTCGTAACCGCGATACTCCAGCCGTCGAAGCCCTTCGATAATGACCGGGACGACTTCCTTCTTCCCGACATATCCGACAATACCGCACATGTAAGAATCTCCAGGGTTTACTCTGCTAGAGAGCAGCGAAACTCTTCGATCACCGGATTGGTCAGCACTTCGCGTGCGATGCGCTCAACTTCGGACTGGGCTTCTTCGCGGCTCAGTTCTCCATCCAGAGCGATTTCGAAATACTTTCCCTGCCGGACTTCTTTTAGCCCCTTGTAACCCATCTTGTTGAGGGCGCCATGGATGGTTTTTCCTTGCGGATCGAGAACACTTTTCTTGAGGGAAACGTAAACGTAGGCTTTCATGGGAATTCCTAATTATACGTCAGGCATTATTGGGTTGATGACGGGGCGCAACACCGTTGGTAACAGCGAGAGACTCCGGCTTTTCAGAGCCACGCGGACCGCGGGGTAATGACTGCGCAACCACACGGGGAAGGCGATGCGATACCAATGGCGGAGCCCAAGGTCCCTTGCTGACGCTCAGAAGGACGCAGAGTGCAGCGCTATTGGCGAAGCGCTTGAAGCTTCTTTTCTAAATCCGCCTTGGCTTGCTCCAGCATTTCTCGACGGCGGGGGTCGTGGATGCCATTCAGGCGTTGTAGAACATTTTGTAATGCCAGGCGGTAACCCTCGATCATGCGGGCGCGTGTCGCCTCTTCGCTGGTCAAATGGGGCTTTGCGGAAATATCCCGTGTCGCCACCTCTTCCTGCTGCGCCTCGACGGACTTGCTTTCCCATCCTCGGGCCATACCAGATTATAGAGCGCCGTCTGGGATCATCACAGCTCTGTCTTCCGGTCTGTCGCCGGAGCGAAGAGGGAAATTGGTTTGTGTATAGGCACAAAGTATGGCCGCTGCAGGCGAGTACCACGGTCTCTCGCTTCGCTCGGGATGACAGAGGGGCGGATGATCACAGATCGGATGATCGATAGCCCGCAGGGGGCGAAATGGGGACACTGCGCAACCTTGTTCCCGCTCTTCCCTGTTCCCATTCCGGGACAGTTTGTACCCGAAAAAACGAAAACTTATGAATTCTTTATGTAAAAATGCCCATCAGTGCCTATAATTCCATCCGGGAAAGAGGGACGTGTACGCATGCTGTTATGGGGAACAATTCGAAGGAGATTTGATGGATGTGATGGACCCCTTGGAAAACACGTCGAAAGAAGACGCTCCGAACCTTGAACTGAACTATCAACAATACGCGCGGCTATTAGGAGTGGCGGACGTAGTTTCGTTGCGCCACGAGCCTGGTCTTCTTTTCCAAAATCTCGCACCTCGCCTGCGCGCCATCATCCCGTTTGACTTCATCAACTTCTCTCTCTGCAGCCCCCACAACGAGAAAATGAGAATGTACTTGTGGGATGGAGGAGACTGGCCCGCGGACCCGATCGAGGTCCCGATCGAGGATGATCTTGTGGGATGGACTTGGCAAAACCAGTCCGTCCTGGCAATTGACGATCTCCGGCTAGAAAAGCAGTTCGAGGAGAGCCTGCGCTGGCTCGGAAAACCGCAACTCCGTTCGTACTGCGTGTTACCTATGAACACTCCGCACGAGAAACTTGGAGCTCTGGGTTTTGGAAGCGAGCGCCCGCGCGCCTTTAGTCCCCGCGAGATCGGCTTCCTCGGTCGAGTGGCCGATATGGTCGGGCTTTGCATGGATAACTCGCTGGCCGAGGTGGCGTTGAATCTGGCCCCACTGGTTTCTGCAAGAAAACTAATGAAACCATTCAGTCGGGCCACTACTGGAGATGAACTCTTTACGACTCGCGATTTTAATTTTCTGAGACAGATTGCCGCAGCCCTCGTCCCGCTGGTCGAGCGGGTACGGGCGAGCAGAGAAGGCGATAATCCAGGAGAAGCGAATCACGTTTTCCCGGGCTTCAGCAAAGGGGTTCAAGCTGTGGGGCCCGCGGTCAGTTCCAATTCCCCCAAAGTCAACGCTTTCACCGCGCAAACTCTGCTGGAAAGCAAAACCTTCGATTCGTTTCCAGCGCCTGAGTCCCTTCAAGAGTGGGAACAAATCCTAACCGTTTACTCCGATGCGTCTCGAGTAGGCCTGGGCATTCTCGACACTGAACTTCGTTACCAAGCGGTGAACAGCGCGCTAGCGAAAATGAATGGCCTGGCTCCGGAAGCACATTTGGGAAAAAGCGTGAGCGAGGTTTTGGGAGACTCGGCAGGCCCGATCGAGAGCTATTTAGGCAGCGTAATAGCCAGAGGCCAGGTTCTTCTCAATCGGCAATTCAGCGGCCTACTAGCGGGCAGGAGCGATATTGGCCACTGGATCGCACATTACGTCCCGATCAGGAACGCTTCGGGCGCGGTCACGCAAATCGGCACCGTTGTAGTAGAGATCACCGAGCAGAAAAAGCTTGAGGAATCGTTTCATAGCGTTTCGCAGAAATTGAGATTTGAGGAGAAACGCAGTCAAGTCATGACGGAAATGGCTGGCTTGCTGATGGGGAAATGGGATCTGCGCCAGAGTTTTCCAAGAGTCTCCGCTTATCTGAGGCGGCTACTATATCAGGAATATTCTGCTCTCTCTTTGCGCAACGAAGAAACCGGTCAATTGGCGCTGCAAGCGGTCGATTTCCCTCTGCAAAGGGTCGCCGACAGGGATGCAGAGTTTGGAACTTCAGAAGATCCGCTGGAAAGTGCCCTTCGCGAAACCGCACCCCTCATTCTCACCGAGAATGACTTGAAGAAATCCAACTCTCCGGCGGCGAAGTACTATCTTGCGGAAGGACTGCAGTCACTGTGTTGTGTGCCCCTGATACGGCCAAAGGGTTCTTTAGGCGTTCTGGTTCTTGGCAGTACCCGCGTGAGCGCATTCAAGCATGACGACCTGACCCTGCTGAACCAGGTTGCCGCACAACTTGCCATCGCGCTAGAAAATGACCAAGCCTCGCGCCAGGTCGAACAACTCAAGAATCGATTGGATTTGGAAAAGAGTTATTTGAATGGTGACCCGGAGAGCTCGTTCGAAGGAATCATTGGCGAAAGTCCCACCCTGCAGAGAGCTCTAAGAAGAGTGGAGATCGTGGCGGAAAGTAATGCCACGGTTCTTCTATTGGGCGAAACCGGTACCGGCAAGGGCCTGGTGGCGCGGGCGCTGCACGAGAGAAGCACCCGTAAGAACGAACGTTTCGTCACTTTGAACTGCGCAGCCATTCCCACGGGGCTCCTGGAAAGTGAACTATTCGGCCATGAAAAAGGAGCTTTCACGGGAGCGATCCAGCAAAAGATTGGACGGCTGGAACTGGCGGAGAATGGAACTCTGTTCCTGGACGAAGTCGGCGAAATTCCTTATGAGTTGCAGCCCAAGCTCCTGCGGGTTTTGCAAGACCACGAGTTCGAGAGGTTGGGGGGCATCAAGACGATTAAAGTCAATTTACGACTCATTGCCGCGACCAACCGCGACTTGGAAAAAAGCGTGCTGGAGCGAGAATTTCGCAGCGATTTATTTTATCGCCTGAATGTGTTCCCCATTCGTTTACCCTCTTTGCGCGAACGTCGCGAAGACATTCCTAGTTTGGTCTCACATTTCGTGAATAAGTTTGCCGCCAGGATGAATCGCGTCATCGAAACCATCCCCAGCGAAACCATGTCCGTGCTGGTCAATTATGAGTGGCCGGGGAACGTGCGTGAACTCGAAAATTTTATCGAGCGCTCTGTGATTCTGACAGAAGGAACCGCGCTGCGCGCGCCGACCGGGCAACTCCAGGTGGAAGGTGCCAAACTTGCGGATCTTTCGCTGAAAGAATCAGAACGGGAACACATTATTCGAATCCTCCGCGAAACCAGAGGGTTGATCTCCGGACCATACGGGGCGGCTGGACGCTTGGGCCTCAAGCGCACAACTTTACAATCTAAAATCGAGCGTCATGGGATCATGCCGAATGATTATTTGGATACGCCGCTCGATTAGACAGAAAAGAATAGAGACACAGAGGAAGTGCCGATGGTTGCCATTTCTGCCTACCAGTCGGCAAGCGGATCAGCCCTCATTCGGATGATGATCCGAAATTCCCTTGTTCCGCTATAACTTAGGGCCTTCTTAGACCCGACCTCTTCTGGAACCCGAAATGCAACAGCATTGCTCAATCGGGAAAGCGTAAAAAATTGTAAACTTCCCGCCGATCAGAGACGGTCGCAGCCTCGTGGTGCGCATTGGGGCGTGAACATTGTTAGTAGCCAGAAACTACCTGCCAAGTAACTTAGTTCGCGTTTTGCCGGAACATACCAGCGCTCTCCAAAAAGGGGAGGAGATTTCGCCTCAGGACTTGTGGCAGGGGGGGCTGCCGGCGCCGCTAACCAACTGGAAATCCATTCCCTCCGTTCCAGCGGCCCTGCTTGCCGAACCCGTCATTCAGCAACCAATCAGCACAGAAGAGATCAATCCATTCTATCTAGTTGCCTGCCATGCCGAATGGAAGCGAAGTTCCGATCCAAGCGCTGCGTGGGAGATGATTTCTGCCGCCCGCAGTCCGAATCAGGATACCCGTGCCCATGCGCTCGCGCTGTTGGAACAGATGCAAGAACCGGCGGAAGGACAGAAAAAGGGATGCGAGACGCGCCATCATTCGTACAAGGAGCCCGTTATGAGAGTTCCCTATGGTCTCGAAGTCATCGAAAGTTGCATGAGCTGTAAAACTTGTCGCGCAAGTTATTTCTGTAGCTTCTCGCCAGCAGTGTTGCGCGCCGCCGACGCCTCCAGTTTCCACAGCGTGATGCCCGCAGGCGCGCTGCTGTTTGTCGAAGGACAAGGCCCGCGAGGCGTCTACATTCTTTGCTCAGGCAAAGTGAAACTCTCGACCACTTCCAAAGAAGGAAAAGTGCTGATCCTGAAACAGGCCGAGGCCGGCGAAGTGATGGGGTTGAGCGCGGCAATCTCCGGCACAAACTATGAAATGACAGCGGAAACATCCACCGCATGCCAGCTAAACTTCATAGCGCGGCGTGATCTCATGGTGCTGTTACAGAGCGAAACAGAAGTGGGCGTGCACGCGGCCCAGGCATTGAGCCGTGAATTCCAGTCTGCCTATCGGGATATTCACGACCTGGTGCTGGCCCGCTCCTCCTCGGGAAAGCTAGCCAAACTTCTTCTGTCTTGCGCTCCCCGTGGCATGTCGCAAATGGACGAACAGCGGGTGCACTCCGGCATGACTCATGAGGAGATGGCCCAAAGAATTGGCTCGTCCAGAGAGACGGTCACGCGATTGCTAAGCACCTTGAAGAAGAAAAGACTGATTCGTATCGAAGGCGCAACGCTAGTGATTCGCGACAGAACAGGGTTGGAAGCGCTGGCGATGTGATTCAGAGATGTGATTCAGATTCGACTAAGTTTTTTTGTTCTTCATGCCCGACCTGTCTGGCCTCTGCAAGGTCGAGCCAAAGGCGAGTTCGACTTGTATTCCGGATCGTTGATTCAAGAGCTTCTTGCCTCGGTCGAAAAAGCCGAGCAAGTTGCGACGGACAGATGTTCGAAAGACCCGTCGGAGTTGGCGGCCTTTAGCATAAACAGTGAGGCCGTAGGCATGGGAGCTTGTCCGGAGTTTTCCCCGGCCACGTTTCAGAGCTCAGAGCCCGAACAATTCACGCAATCGCTTGGTTTGCGCCCGGCTGACTGGAATCTCGCTCTGCTTCTTATCATCCATGCGCAACTGGTAAGAGCTCTTAAACCAGGGCACGACCTCGCGAATTCGATTCACATTAACCAGATAGGAGCGGTGAGCGCGCCAGAACAATCCCTGGTCCAGGCTGCTGAGTAACTCCTCCAAAGTGCGGCAGTTTGAGTGCCCCTCCATGCCGACCGCGCCCGCCGTCACCACCGTGATTACGCCATCTTCAATCGAGGCGTAACAGATGTCCTTTTGATCCACCAGGAACATTCGCCCCACTGCTTTAAGCAGGATCTTCGTGCTTTGCGTTTTGGGCGACTGCAACATGCGAACCAAGTTGTCGATTTTTTCAGCAGGCAGCTCCTCGGCTTCCTGCTGGCTGCGAGCCTTCTGCACCGACTGCGCCACCCGCTTCTTGTCAAAAGGCTTCAGCAGGTAGTCCACGGCATTCACTTCGAAAGCCTTTACCGCGTATTGATCAAACGCCGTGGCGAAAACGATCTTGGGCAGGGGAATTTTCTTGTCGAGAAGTTTCTTGATGACGCCGAATCCGTCCAACCCCGGCATCTGCACGTCGAGGAAAACCAGATCGGGATTGTGCTCTTTGATAAGGCCGATGGCCTCCAGCCCGTTTTTTCCCTGCGCAACAACGTTCACGTCTCCAGCGCTCTTCAGCAGAAAGGCAAGTTCATCCCGGGCCAGTTGCTCATCGTCGACAATCACTGCGGAAAGAGTCATGCTTTCGAAGTCCAATCCATTAAAGTATACCGCCGCTAACCCTCGCGAGTACGCGGTCATCCAGTCATTTAACGAGCTTGCTGCATCATCCCGGTGGGCATCTCCATTTTGCTGAACCCGGCTGGGATCTCGAATAGCAGAGCGGGTTGCGTTCCTTCCTGAATGTTGCGTAGTTCGCCGCTACTATTTTTGCCCTGCCACTTCACCGGGAACCGGAGCTTGGGGTCGAGCCAAAAGTGGCTGGTGTCGCCGCTGGTGTTTGTCCCCTCGTACTCAACGGTACTCCGGCCGTTCACGGTCTCGTTACCGACCTTGTGGCAACTACCGCCCTGGTTGCGCCCCGATTTTTGCCAGTCAGAACAGGCGTTCTCCACATCTCCGGCCTGAAAGAAGGCATACCCCAGGCGCTGTGCCTGGGTTTGGGCAGGCATCTCCATATACATGTGTTGCTGCGGCATGAGAACGGTCGTGGTCTGGGTGGCAAAGTTCACGATGACCGCACCCCCGCCGTGCGGGTTGGCATTCTGCGATTCCACCCGCATCTTGTCCTTCGCGAAATAAATTTTCGCCGTGCTGGGTGTACCCGGCTTTTGCAGGTCAACAATCTCAGCGGAGAATTCCGCCTGGGCGAGCGCGAAAGTGGCGGCAAACATCACCGCGAAGGAACAGGAAATACGGGCAGCAGATCGAAGCATCTCAGTCTCCTTGGGAGTGCAATTTACGCTGACTGCAACACTTCCGCACGACGCGATGGAAGCATAGCAGACCTTCGAAGGACGATACAAAGTTTGCTACGCCGCATTTTTGCTACGCCACATTCTCCAGCGCCAGCGCCATACCCATGCCCCCGCTCACGCACAGGGTTGCGACGCCGCGCTTGGTATTGCGCTTTAGCATTTCATGCAACAGCGTGACCGTAATTCGCGTTCCCGTGCATCCGATGGGATGTCCCAGGGCGATGGCTCCGCCATTCACGTTGAGACGTTCACGATTAAAATTCAATTCGCGATCGCAAGCCAGCACCTGGGCGGCAAAAGCTTCGTTCAATTCAATCAATCCGAATTCATGCGTCCTGAGATTGTGTTTGTCTTCCAACTTGCGCAGCGCCGGAATCGGGCCAATGCCCATCTCCCGCGGATCGACCCCAGCCGCGGTCACAGCCAAAATTCGCGCCAGCGGCTTCAGATTATTCTTCTTCACAAAATGTTCATTGGCCACAATTACAGCGGCCGCACCATCCGTAATGCCGGATGAATTGCCCGCCGTGATGGTGCCGGTCTTCGAGAATACGGGATCAAGTTTGCCCAGCTTCTCCATACTCGCATCGGAAAAGGGATGCTCATCCCGGCTGAACGTGATCGATTCTTTCTTGTTCGCAATGGTGACGGGAACAATTTCATCGTCAAATCGCCCAGCCTTAATCGCCCGGGCGGCGCGGGATTGCGACATCAACGCAAATTCATCCTGCTCCTCGCGAGAAATCTTGTAATGCTCGGCCAGCACTTCAGCGGTCTCACCCATCACCATTTTTGCCATGGGACAAAAAAATCCGTCGCGGTACATGCCGTCGACCAGTTCCTGATTGCCCAGCCGATATCCCCATCTGGCCTCAAGATAATAAGGAAGGCGGGACATGGACTCCGTTCCACCTGCAAGGATGCAGCTAGAATCGCCGAGCAGGATTGCCTGATAAGCCAGCGCAATCGACTTCAGGCCGGAGGCGCAAGCTTTATTTACGGTGAACGCCGGCACTTCCTGCGGCACGCCGCTGCGAATCGAAATCTGCCGCGCCGGATTCGGTCCGCCCCCCGCCTGCCGGGCGTTGCCGAAGATAGTTTCCTCCACCTGCTCCGGCTGAATGCCCGCCCGTTCGATCGCAGCTTTCGCCGCGACTGCGCCCATGTCGGCTGCCGTCAACGAAGCCATCGAGCCGCCAAACTTTCCTATCGGTGTGCGAACTGCGGAGAGAATATAGACTGCCTGCAAACCGTTACCTCCAAACATTCGAGTCTAGCAGCAGGGGAAACGATGCAGGGCGCCTAAAGGCGTTCTCATTTAGCGCGGTACTTTTGGCATGTCTGAAGACAGGCTCTGATGCGAATCGATCTCGAACGTAGCATCTTGCACGTCGCACGCGCAGAGACCGTCCTCCTTAAAGTAGTATCGACTTTATCCGCGAACCCGCCGATAATTATGGAGTAACTGGACAGGTTAACGGCCCCTGCTGAGATGGCTCGGAGTTTTGTTTTGCCCCTGCCGCCGATTGCCAATTCCCTTAACCTCCGGCATAATAGGAGTTTGTCTTGACCTCGCCGGACTCTTCCGGAACAAGGATATATCTGTGTTAATGATTCGATTGGCGCGCATGGGTGCGCGCAAACAACCGTTTTATCGCATCGTAGTGATTGAAAAAGAACGCGCGCGCAATGGCCGTCCAGTGGAGGTTGTTGGGACGTACAATCCCCGCACCACGCCTACCAGCATTGATTTCAAGCGCGACCGCGTCGACTACTGGGTTTCGAAGGGCGCGCAAATGTCCGAGCGGGTTGGCAAGCTTTACTCCAAGCCGGCTGCTGCTCCAGCGGCAACTGTCGCATAACCGATCATGACTGAACCCACAGGAGATGTTCGCGGCCTGGTTGAGAAGATCGCGAAGTGGATGGTAGATGCCCCGGATGAAGTCTATGTCGATCATCTGGAGGACGACGTGATCGAATTGGAAGTGGCCGAAGGCGATGTAGGCAAAATAATCGGCCGCCAGGGACGTAACGTTCGCGCTTTGCGCACGCTTCTTAGCGCCGCTGGCGTGAGGTCGCGCAAGCGCTACACGCTCGAAGTCATCGACTAGATCCCCCGAGGGGACCGCACCATTCGCGATCCTGAAACAAATGATGGGTTCATCACTCTCGCCCGGGTGGTGAAAACTCAAGGCCGCCGCGGCGAAGTCGCCAGCGAGATTCTAAGCGACGTTCCTGACAGATTTGCGATTGGGATGAGATTGCTGGCATTGCCGCGAGACTCAAACCAGAATCGTCGCGAACTGGAAGTGGAAGAACTCTGGCCTCATAAAGGCCTGCTGGTTCTGAAGTTCGCGGGAGTAGATTCGATCTCCGACGCGGAAGCGCTGGTGGGCAGCGAATTGCAGGTGCCGCGCACTCAGCGGGCTGCGCTCGAAGAAGGTTGGAAGTTTGTCAGTGATCTCGTGGGTTGCGCGGTGCTCGACCAAGGGCGGCGCGAGGTCGGGCGGCTGGAAGATGTACAGTTCGGAGCGGGGGAAGCTCCTCTTTTAATTGTGAGAGACGCCAGCGGGCGATTGGTGGAAATTCCGTTTGCAGCGGCGTATCTCGACAGTGTGGATGTGGAGCATAAGCAGATCCGGATGAAATTGCCGGAAGGATTGTTGGAAGTAAATGCGCCGCTGACCGCTGAAGAGAAACAGGAACAGATGCGCGGGGGACGGAAACGGCATTAAACACAGGGACACAGAGGATCTCAGGGTGAAGGAAGATTCCAAAATCCTCTGTGTTACTCTGTGCCCTCTGTGTTTAGGGTTTTAGGTTTCTGCGATGAAGGCCGACATAGTAACCATCTTTCCGGACTTCTTTCGCGGACCGCTGGATTACGGCATCACTCGCCGGGCCCAGGAATTGGGACTGGCGAAGATTGAAGTCCACGATCTGCGTGGGTTTACGCATGATCGGCATCGTACTGTGGACGACCGGCCCTTCGGTGGCGGCGAAGGAATGGTCTTGAAGCCGGAGCCGCTGTTTGAATGTTTAGAATCGCTGGCGATTGCGCCGCGAGAGGAACGGGTGGCGGGCCGGGCGCGCGAGTCGGTCGTATTACTCTCGGCGCAGGGGCAAAGATTCACCCAGAGAATTGCGGCGGAGTTGGCTTTGCTGGACCGCCTCGTGCTTCTCTGCGGCCGGTACGAGGGAGTTGACGAGCGCGTAGCCGACTTTCTCGCAGACCGGGAGATCTCTATCGGCGACTACATTTTGAGCGGCGGAGAAATGGGCGCGGCGGTTATTGTGGAAGCGGTGATGCGTTTGCTTCCCGGCGCGGTGGGAAACGAAGCGTCAACCCGGCAAGAGTCGTTTACGGTAGATGCAAACGCGAAGATCGCTAGCGGTGCGGATTCAACTTGTGGCTCGGATGGGTTGCTTGATTACCCGCACTACACGCGTCCCGCGGAGTTTCGTGGAATCGTGGTACCGGATGCGTTAATGTCCGGGAACCACGAAGAAATTCGAAAGTGGCGCCGACAGCGCGCGCTGGAGAAAACGTTTCGAAACCGTCCCGATTTGCTGGAAGGGGCGGTACTCAGCAAAGAAGACGAAAAGTTTTTGAGCCGGATGAAAATTGGCGGGATAAATCTAAGTAAAGATTAAGCGATCAATCTAAGTAAAGATCGCGGCTGAGTATGCAGAAAAGATTTTTAGACTTTTAAGAGGGAATCAATCATGTCAAACCTAATCATCGAAAGACTTCTGGCTAAGACGCAACGCACCGACATTCCAAAATTTGCCTCGGGCGATACGGTTCGGGTTCACGTGAAGATTAAGGAAGGCGACAAGGAACGCGTGCAGGCGTTTGAGGGCGTCGTCATTAAGCGCGACAATGGCCCGCAGGCGAGCTTTACCGTGCGCAAAATCAGCTTTGGCCAGGGCGTGGAACGTATTTTCCCGCTTCACGCCAAAGTGATCGACAAGGTCGATGTGGTGCGCTCCTCCAAAGTGCGCCGCGCCAAGCTGTATTATCTTCGCGGCCTTCGCGGCAAAGCGGCGCGGTTGCGGGACGCGGAGTAGCAGATTCTTATGCACGGCATGCCTTCAGGCATGCCGTGCACAGCGCTCGGAATAGCGAAGGTCAAGCGGTTGCGGAAAATCTCACTTTGCCGGGCAAGCGCCCCGGCAACGGTGAACCGCCGGACCACCCAAAATCAACATTAAAATCGAGTTTTTCCACTACCTCACAGCCCTCCGAGCTTTGGGATTTGACGGCATCGGTGAGTTGATGTCTTGACACGAGTCTCCTCCTGTAGAATCTCCCGGTACGCCTATCACCCCAAGGCGCCATGGAGGATCTGCATGCCACTTTTGTTTTCCCGCCGTAAAGGACCAGCAACGCTTTTCGCCATAGCATGCATCGCGCTGACTGCGATTGCGCATGCGCAAAGTTCACCGGGCCCGCAACCGGTGCCGCAGCCACCTCCAGTAGTTGCACCAATGGATAAACCCTATCCCGGCACTATTTCGCTGACCGTCGATGCCACGAATGTTACGGATCGCGTGTTCCCTGTGCGGGAGACAATTCCGGTCAAAGGCCGAGACCTTACGCTACTTTATCCCGAGTGGCTTCCGGGGACACATTCGCCATCGAACCCCATAAGCGAACTCAACGGTCTGGTCATTACGGCGAATGGCAAAACCATCCCTTGGGTCCGCGACTCGGTGAATATGTATGCCTTCCATGTCGAGGTGCCGCAGGATGCAAGCTCGCTCGATATCAATTTCCAATTTCTCGCGCCACTGGATCCTAAACACGGCCGCATTGAATCGAAGTTCGCGGACATTACCTGGAACAGCGTCCTGCTCTACCCCGCGGGATACTTCTCCCGCGACATAAAGTTTGACACCACGCTTCGACTGCCGGAGGGCTGGAAATTCGCCTGCGCGCTGGATGTGAAATCGCAAGACGGGAACTCAGTTGAATTCAAAGATACGACATTGAATACGCTGATCGACTCGCCTCTCTATGCGGGCGCAAACTTCAAGCGTCTGGATCTGTCGACTGGGCCGGATAATCTCGTTTACCTGGATGTGTTCGCAGATAAAGCGGCCGATCTCGAGATCACTCCCGAAGAGATTCAATTCCATAAGAACCTGGTCATTGAAGCGCAAAAACTTTTCCACTCGCATCATTACGACCATTATGATTTTCTCTTTTCCGTCAGCGACGTAGTGAGCGGCAAAGGACTGGAGCACCACCAATCCAGCGAGGACGGCTCTGCTGCCAATTACTTCACGGACTGGAGTGCGGGAGTCGCACGCCGGGCGCTCCTGCCGCATGAATACACTCATTCGTGGAATGGCAAATTCCGCCGGCCGGCAGATCTTTGGACGCCAAATTTCAACACGCCCATGCGCAATGACCTTTTATGGGTTTACGAGGGCTTGACCGATTATTACGGCAACGTCCTTACGGCGCGTTCCGGAATGCGTACCCCCGAGCAAGCTCGCGATACGTTCGCGCAAATTGCCGCGTCGTTCGAGATCAGTCCGGGGCGCACATGGCGCTCTTTGCAAGACACCACCAACCAGCCCATTATGCTGGGACACTCAACCGATCGGCAGGATTGGGCAAGCTGGAAGCGTTCCTTCGATTACTATCCCGAGTCAGACCTGATCTGGCTTGACGCCGACACCAAGATTCGCGAGTTGAGCGGCGGTAAAAAATCTCTGGATGACTTCGCCAAGCTTTTTTACGGAATCAATAATGGAAGCTACATCACCGTCACCTATACTCTCGACGATCTGGTGAAAGCATTGAGCACGGTGCAGCCCTACGATTGGGCAGAATTCTTCCGCACGCGGGTTTACCAGGTCAGTCCTGGTGTTCCGGAGAACGGGTTCACTCAGGGCGGCTATCGGCTCGTGTACAACGATGACCAGCCGGAGTGGTTGAAGAAGACAGAAACCTTTCGCGGAGCGAATTTCGCAACTTCCCTGGGCTTTTCAATGAAGCCGGACGGCCCTGATTCCCATGGCGGCATTGATCAGGTCTGGTGGGATAGCGTGGCCTTCAAAGCCGGCATTGTGCCGGATATGCAACTGGAAGCCGTCAACGGCCAGAAATATACCGCTGCGGGACTGCGCGAAACTATCCTATCAGCGGAGAAAACCAACGAACCGATTAAGCTCCTGCTGAAAAATGGCGATCAGTTTGTGACCGTATCACTCGACTACCACGGTGGAATGCGCTATCCCCACCTGCAGAAAATCGAGGGAACGCCCGATCGCCTGGACGAAATCATCGCTCCGGGAAAATAGAGGCTGGCAGCAGATTGACCCGGGTGCCTGAGCTCATTCATGAGCCGGCCCAGCACTGAACCGCAATTCTTAGTTTAGGCGGAAAAATTAGGCGACGTAAAAATGCGCGTTGCGGCTAGTCTGATTTTAGAATTGCCCCCAACACGCTGAGCTTGCCATCGATCGGACCTGTCTTCAATTTTGTGATGTCAAGGCCCAGAATCTTCGCGATCAGCGGATAGACGTTTACGTTTTCAAACGGAGCAAGCGCAGCTCCAGTTCGAATGTCGGGTCCTGCGGCAACAAACAGGGCCTTCATTTCGGGCATGTGCGTGGCGTCATAGCCGTGCATACCCACAGGTGGGTTCTCAAGACCACGGGCGTCTGGGTAAGCGGTGATGAGATAAGGGCCGGTGGGGACGACGACGGGATCGCCCTCGCGGGGATTGCTGTCAAAGTGGAGGTAGGCAGGCACTTGGGCCCGGCGATAGACGAGGAATTTGTCGCTCTTTCCGCGGAGCGCTTCATAGGCTTTCTGCGCATCATCGTCGGATTTAGAGTAGAGAATTGAATCTACGGTCTGGACAAACCATGAGGGGTTCAAACCGTACTGATCGAGGCGGACGGGCGGCCTCTCGACTTTTACCATTCCATGATCGGCCAGCACGATTAAATCAACGGGCAGCTTGGATTCCTTGATGCCATCCATCAGCCTCCCAATCTCGCCGTCAAGTTCGTGCACGGCTGCGGCAACTTCGGGACTATCAGGACCATACCGGTGACCCGCTGTATCGGTATCGGAGAAATACAGGGTGATGAGGTGCGGGCGCTGCTCCGGTGCCAGATGGAGCCAAGCGAGGACCTGATCGACACGTTTTTCATTGGGAAATTTCGCATCGTACTTAAGATAAAAAGTGGGGCGAAATCCCTGGATCTCGGCCTCGGAACCGATCCAGAAAAAACAAGCCGATCGCATGCCCTGCTGCTCGGCCAGCACCCAGAGCGGGGTTCCGCCGTACCAGGTGCCGTCGCCGACTGACTTGGCATCATGGTAGCTGTAGACCTCTTTTCGAGACGGATCATAGAACGTGTTGGCCACGATACCGTGATGTTCCGGATACAGGCCGGTTACGATTGTGTAATGGTTGGGAAAAGTGATGGAAGGATAAGCGGGAAGCATTCCCTCGGGTGCGCTGGCGCCCTCGGCAGCGAGGGCGAGCAGATGGTCGGCGTGATAACGCTTCGCGTAGTCATAACGGAAGCCGTCCAGAGAAACAAGGATGACGTAGTGTTTCGAAAGTTGCGGCGGCGCATTCGGGCCGTGATCAACGGCGATAACAGTGGAGACGGCCTGCCCGTAAGACAAAGCCGCGAAGCAACCGACCGCGAGTACTGCGTTGAAAACGCGGATAGAAAATCGTCTCACGAGATGGCCCATACATAGTCTCCGGTTGCCTTTTAGGATGCCACATCAGAATAGTTGCCGTTGAATCGCCCAAAATCTTAGTAAAACAACTCCTATTTGCGAAGAAAAAGTACAACTTCTCAGGCTCGTAGTCTGGACTTCCCGCCCTCGAGTGGCAGAAATTTTTCAGGCCGATCCCGTTGCCACAAAACAAGAATACCCCCGATAATCTTTATCTTAGGTGACGTAACCGTCTGGCCATGAATCAATCATCGTTCGGTCCCACCATCGACGAATATCTTCGCAAGCGGCTGATGCCGGTCGAAGGCGCGATCCCGCAACTGGCGGGCATCGATATGTATGGCAACTCCATTCCCGCGGGGACGGTTGGCGGCGACCTCTTCGAGTACATCAACTTTCAGCAGCGCTACAACATCGACGGCCGCATCGCCCGAGCACTCAAACTTGCGAAGCTCTATCTTGATCCTTTGCCGCCCGGTCAACCGGAGCGCAACATGGTGGATGATCATGTGGGCTGGCTGGAAAATCGGCTGAACCACGAGCCATCGACGCCTCTCGAATACAGAAAAGCAAAAAGCTCGGAGCAGCTGCGTATCGCCGAAGATCTGCCGGAGTTGAAGACCACGGCAGGTGTATTGCTGGTGGATGCGCAGGGACACGGCCTCATCTCGGCCAAAATTGCATCGACCGTCCACGATACATTTCATGCTTTAATGCTGGTGGAACTTGACCGCCACGGTAAAACGACGCCGGGATTTTTTGAAAAAATCAATCTGCGGCTGGCGCAGTCCGTCACCGCGCGCAACGCGC
>Ga0209221_1000399_pt1 | contig 19130 bp, 11 predicted proteins | sample BlaSpr_A8_Ref_O2_FD_187989 | JGI IMG/M metagenome (GOLD analysis project Ga0209221, IMG submission 187989) | Forest soil microbial communities from Thunder Bay, Ontario, Canada - Black Spruce, Ontario site 2_A8_Ref_O2 (SPAdes) (version 2) | ecosystem: Environmental > Terrestrial > Soil > Boreal...
CAACGCAAATCGATCCCGGCGGCACCTCGACCCTGACGGCCAACCTGACACAGAATTCCAGCGGCGGAACCGGGTTCAGCGTTCCCAATGGCACGCCCGTCCGGTTCGGCGGCACGCTGGATAGCAGCGTGAACCCGACCAGCACTACGCTCACCAGCGGCCAGGCGACCTCTACCTACACAGCAGGGTCAACCTCAGGTACGGGATCGGGCACAGCCACGGTCGACAACCAGCAGGTCAGCACTCCGATCGATATTCTCGTTTCCGTCACGGTCACCACGAGCCCGGCCGGGCTTTCCTTCACAGTCGACAACGTTAACTACACCGCGTCGCAAAGCTTCAACTGGGTCGTGGGATCATCGCATACTATCGCAACCACCTCGCCGCAGAACGTATCTGGGGGGTCGGAGGAAGTATTCGGCAGTTGGTCGGATAGCGGCGGGCAATCGCATTCGGTGGCCGCACCGGGTTCGACTACCACCTACACCGCCAGCTTCAACACGGAATATCAGTTAACCACGCAGGCTTCGCCGTCTGTCGATGGTTCGGTCACGCCGGCTTCGGGCAGCTACTTTGCCTCGGGCGCAACTATCCCGGTGACCGCAACGGCCAATGCCGGCTTCCAGTTCACCAACTGGACCTCAACCGGTGGGAGCTTTGACTCCACCACATCCGCCAGCACCAACTTCCATATGCCCGGCGCCCCGGCGACCGTCACCGGCGGCTTCGCCGTCATCATTGTTGCCGCACCAACCACAACCTCGGAGTCCTCAAATAACAACCCATCGTTCACCATGGCTCCTGGCAACTCTGTCACGTTCACGGCGACGGTTACGTCCAACACCACTGTGAACGAAGGCACGGTCACGTTTGGTGATACAGCCAACGACTTCACGTGCAGTGGCGGCAACACCGTGCCCGTAAGCAACGGACAAGCCGCCTGCACCACCTCGTTTAGCACAGAGGGAAGCCGAAACGTCACCGCCAACTACAACGGCACGGTCAATTTCCAGACGAGTAACGGGTCCATCACGCAAACCGTGAACAACCATACGGTGGTGAACGGCAACCAGTTCTGCAACCAGGGTGCAATTACCATACCCAGCACGGCTGGCGCTGCCACTCCCTATCCGTCGAACATTTTCGTCACGGGTCTCGGCACCGTCGGGAGCGTGACTGTCTCACTCAGCAACATCAGCTCGAGCGACATTGCGCAGACCGATCTGCTGCTGGTAGGTCCGTCTGGCGCGGCGCTCGTACCGTTTGCCGGCGTGTCAAACGGCTCGACCATCAGCACCCTGAATGTCACACTCGATGACGCCGCCAGCAGCTTTATACCCACTGGTTCTCCGCTTACTAGCGGTACCTTTAAGCCCACTTCAACCACGGGAGGCACCAGCCTGGTCTTCCCCTCCCCGGCGCCGGCGCTTTCTGAAATCAATTACGCGGGCACCGACGGCACCGCAACCCTGACCTCAACGTTCGGAAACACCGCCGCCAACGGGACGTGGGCGTTGTACGCCATGGACAATTCCGGCAACGGCGCCGCGACTATCAGCGGCGGATGGTGCGTGAACATAACGCCCGCCACGGTGCCGATTACGATCACGACCAACCCCACCGGCCTGTTGGTTTCAGTGGATGGTGGCGCGTTCACCGCAGCCCCGCTGGTCGAGAACTGGACGCCCTTTACGTCGCATACCATCGCGACCACCTCGCCGCAATCCGGCGGCGCAGGCATACAGTACGCCTTCAGTAGCTGGTCCGACAGTGGCGCTATTTCGCACAGCATCACGGTGCCTTCGACGGCGACCACCTACACCGCATCGTTTAACACGCAATATCAGTTAACCACGCAGGCTTCGCCGTCCGCCGATGGTTCGGTCACGCCGGCCGCGGGCAGCTACTTTACCTCGGGTGCCACGATACCGGTCACCGCAACCGCCAACGCTGGCTTCCAGTTCAGTAACTGGACGTCGACCGGGGGAACGTTTGACTCGACCACCAGCGCCAGCACGAACTTCCACATGCCCAGCGCCGCGACAACGGTGACGGGAAATTTCGCGCCCGTCGTCACCGCGACCTCGATCGTCGTGACCAACGTGAGTCCGGCTTCGGAAGTCTACGGCGCGGATTCGGCTGCCACGATCACGGCCGTGCTCTCGTGGACAGGCACCGGCTCTTCGCCCACCGCCAGCGACGTAACCATCGGCGGCAACGGGCCGAGCGGCTATGGCGCCACCAGTTGCGGCGCGCCAAGCGGCAACACTCTGACCTGCGCGGCCACCTACACTCCCACGGCCGCAGATGCGGTTGGCTCCTACACGGAGACGGCGTCGTTCTCCGGCGACAGCAATTACACGGGCTCCAGCAGCACGCAAAGCAACAATTTCAGCATCACTCCAGCAACGTCCACAACGTCGGTTGGTTCCAGCCAGAATCCGTCCGTCGTTGGCGAGCAGGTGACGTTTACGGCCACAATCGACGGGCAGTACGGGCTGGTCGTGAAACGCAATGGGGCAGTGATCAGCAGCGGCTTGAGCCAGCGCGGCCTGACGCAGAAGAACCTGCACCAGGTTCCCGCATCCGGTTTCGGCGGCACGGTAGCCTGGAGCGCGAACACAGGATGCAGCCCAAGCCCGGTGTCGGGAGATCCCGGAACCTCGCAGTGCACCACCTCCACTCTGCCTCAGGGTACCGACACCATTACGGCGACCTACTCGGGGGATAACAATCACAGCGGAGGTACGGCGACGTTGAGCGGCGGCCAGCAGGTGAATGAGGCGAGCACGACGACCGCGCTGATCTCTAGCAAGAATCCCTCGGAGGCAGGTCAGGACGTAGTATTTACGGCCACGGTCTCTTCTTCGGGACCAACACCTACGGGAATAATAAAATTCCTGAATGGCTCGACCTTGCTGGGAAAGAAATCGCTGACCAACGGCGCAGCTACGTTCAGCACAAAAACCTTGCCCGCTGGGACCGACGTCATCACCGCCGTGTATGAAGGCAATTCCTCCACCATTGGCAGCACCTCGCCGCAACTGGATCAGGTTGTGATCGCGAAGACGGAAACTTCCGTTACGTCGCAGGTGAACCCGGCGGTGGTGAACCAACCAGTCACCGTAACCGCAACCGTCAGTTCTGCTATCGGCCCACCACCCAATGGGGAACAGGTTACGTTCAGTTGCGGCGCGGACATTCTAGGGACGGGAACGCTGAGCGGAGGGAGTGCAAGCATTACGTTCTCGAAATCGGTGCCGGGTACAGATCCAATCGTTGCCAAATATGCCGGGGACGCGAACTTTGCCCCCAGTTCCGGCAGTTTGAGTGAGGTGGTGAATAAAGCCACAACCACAACCACGCTCAGTTCTTCGGTGAACCCATCGACTTCGGGGCAAGCGGTGATTTTCACGATTTCGGTGACGCCGGAGTATCCGGGCACTACTCCGCAGGGTTCCGTGGTGCTGCTGCAAGGCTCGACTAAGATCTGGGAGGGTACTTTGACGAATGGGACGGCTAGTCCCAGTATCTCGACGCTCACCGTTGGGAAACACACGCTCACCGCAAAGTACACCGGGGGCGAAAGATTTCTCAGCAGCACCTCGGCGCAGTTGGTGCAGACGGTGAGCAAGTAGATTTCGGAACGGGAGCGGGCCGTCGACTTCAGCCGGCCTGCTCTTTCCTAGTACGCTTAACTATTGCTCTTGCTCTTTGCTATCCGGCAATTGCAGGCAGCGAATCGGTGACAACTTCAAGGTCGGCGAAGTCGTCAGGGCGACGCTTCTTCAGATCGTTCAGCAAGTAATCGAGCAGCGGGCGGTCACCCTGGCGAATAGCTTGAAACTCAATGCCCATGGACAGGTTTCCGGTTGTATGTTTGACGTCGCCCTTCAGGGCCACGGTCACGTCGTAAAGATTCAGAACAATTCTCAGATTGGTTCCGGGCTCTATCACGCCGCCGGCACTCACCTGGCAGCCATGCTCGGAAAGATCATTCAGACGGCCCACAATCCGTGACTCTCCGCCAATCTGGGCCAGATCGGCATCGCCCCCTACGGTGAAGCGCGGGCTGCGGCGGCGGTTTTCCTGGCCTTTCCGGTTCGCTCGCATCGATGGGCGATAAGTGAGATCGCCGGCGAGGATCGGCAGATACTGTTCCTGCATTTGCTTTAACTCATCTTCCCAGGGGCTCTTGTTCCCATCGATGCACTCCACCACGAACTGGCCCCGCAGGGCGGAATGCGGATCGCCCGTCCAGGTAACCTGGCACATTGACCGGTTGCGCCCGCGTTCGACCGCGATTCGATCTCCCACCCTTACGTCATGGACGCTGAGCAGGCGCGCACCGCGGGGATGGATGTCGTAAGTGCAAGACATCTCGAGCACCCTGCGCCCGCCATTCGCCATGTGGGTAAGCCGAACAGGAAGCGCAAGATGGACCAGTTTCTCCAGCGACGCCTCGACTGGCGGCAGATTAGCCTGCTGCTGAACTGGTTCCTGGTTCACTTCGGTCCCTCTGAAGCTTTTGCTTGCGATCTTGTCTCCAAAGATAGCAGTGCAGGTATTACCGAACAACGCACGCTCGTAATCTAAGGCTGGTTACTAAGTACAGTTACTAAGTTCCGTTACTTTGCGGTCGGGAACATGATACGGAGGTGCTAAAGCTTTCAAAGCTGTGAGTTATTCCCGAATCGAACTTATTTTCAAGCTTGCGTTGAAGTTAGCTGCCAAGTGAAGATGGTGGAAACATTTTCATCCCATGGCAAGCACGGCAAACATTAAGACAAAATTAGAAATAAAGATTAAGCCGGAAGATTCCATTTCGCCTTCGGCGGCGAAGTTGCGTCTGCTGAAGAAGCTGCGCTGCACGTTGCGTTACGAAAAAATTGCCTGGGCGGCGGGGGCCGCGATGGTGGCGGGCGTGGACGAGGTGGGGCGCGGGTCGTTGTTCGGGCCAGTGGTGGCGGCGGCGGTGATTCTGGAGCGTGGCTACCGGATTCGCGGGTTGCGCGATTCCAAGCTGCTGCTGGCGGAGCGCCGCGAACTGTTGGCACCGCGCATTCGCGAGCATGCCATGGCGTGGGCGGTTGCAGCGGTGGATGTGGGGCGAATCGATCAGATCAATATTTATCATGCATCGCGGCTCGCTATGCGAGAGGCGGTGCTGCGATTGCAGCCGGCGGCGGACCATCTGCTGGTGGATGCCATGCGGCTGGATTGTGAATTGCCACAGAAGGCTATCATCCATGGAGACGCGCTTTCGGCCTCGATTGCGGCGGCTTCGATTCTCGCGAAGGTGGAGCGCGACCGACTGATGTGCGAATGGGATGCCGTTTTTCCCGAGTACGGTTTGGCATCGCATAAGGGCTACAGTACGCCTCGGCATCTGGCGGCGTTGCGAGAGTATGGGCCGACTCCACTGCACCGCCAATCGTTCGCTCCAGTTTGGAACTCGCCTACGCAGGAAAGTTTTGAGTTCGAAATGGAGTGAAGCAAGTTCTTGCTTCGAAGGTAGTACCCCTCCCCACTCCCTCAGTCCATTGGAATCATCACAGTAGCGAGAATTGCCTTAAAAATCCCGGGGGCTCAATCACTTGCGGGTAAAATTCTGGGCCCAAAGGGGTTATCGTTCTCTTCGCAGGCACTCTTCGCGCGGGTCTGAGATTTGGCTCCGCGTCGATGATCGGCTGCTTGGGCTGTGGATGGCAAGGTCGGATGTCACAGAGGGTACAACCGGCGGCGCTGAGGTCTCGACGCGGAATTACCTGCAAAGGACCGGAAGTCAAAATCCCCACTCTGCGCAAAAGACACGCAAGAGTGGGGCACCCTCTGGATTTTTCTTCGTGCCTACTTCGCAAGCGCTGCGGTCTCGGCGGTCAACGCGGAGTTCAGACTATCGAGCAGCTTTGTGTTGGTGATCAGGGCCTGGCGGAGGATTTCGGCTTGCTGCTGGGCGACGGGCCAGTCTGGTTTTTCGACGGCTTCAGTCAGGCCGGGGAGTTCGAGATGGGCGTAGGTGAAGCGCGCACCGTAGAGGATGTGTTTGAACCACGGGCGGCCGGGGATGCCCTCCGGGTTGAGCCAGTTGCGTTCGACCTGCATAGCACCGTGATTGATGGTGGCGGCGAGTTTGGGAGCGATTGGGCCAGCGGAGAGGAGGCGCGCGATTGAGAGATTGAGGCGCTGGCCGGAGGATTCGAAGTCAGAGATCGCGGTCTCTACTCCCTTTAGATCAAGAGCAGTGGAGCTGGACCCTTGGTTAGAACTCCCTCCCGAGACGCATGTAGCGCAGGCGGGAGAGGGATCCTTCGACTGCGCAACTGCTTCGCTCCGCGAACCAGTCGCTCCGCTCAGGATGACAGGGCTGTTCTTTTCTAATTCACTTACGAACTGGCGGATATTTTGGGCGTAGGTGGCGAAGTCGAAGGGGAGGATGTCGGAGTTGGAGAGGCGAAGGGCTAAGACTCCCCAGAGTTGAGACATGAGGGTGTGATAGCGGTAGCCGGGGTCGCCGAAGTGGTTCATCCAGAAGAAGTCGTCATAGGCGGAGTGGTAGACGCCGTAGGGGCCATCGAATTGCAGGCCGAGGACGGGGACTCCGACGAAGTTGAGGAAGACGGTGTGGTCGGAGCCGCTGCCGATACGGGTATCGGCGAGAGTTCCGTCGCTGACTCCGGAGTCGTTCATTTGACCCGACTGCTTGCCTGCTTCTTTATCTCGCGCGGTGGTGGCTTTCCAGGCGTCATATAAAGTTTTGCCGGAAGGATCCTGCACGGAACGACTGGCTTCCACCAGCATCGGGGCGAGCGAGGCGACGGCCTGGCCGTGGAAGTTGGGGCCGGAAGTGGCTTCGTCGACGTTGATGTAGGCGACAGCTTTTTTGCGGAGTTCGTCGGCGAATTGTTCGCCCCATTCGGTGGAACCGGTGAGGCCCATTTCTTCGCCGTCCCAACTACAGACGACGATGGTGCGGCGGGGACGTATGCCATCTTTCTTCAATTGGCCGAGGGCGCGGGTGAGTTCCATCATGGAAGCAGTACCGCTGGAGGGGTCAACGCCGCCGAAGACCCAGGCATCGCGGTGGTTGCCGAGGACGATCCATTCGTCGGGAAGATCAGCGCCGCGGATGCGGCCTTCGACCACGTAATACGGTTGCGTCGAGTTATCCATTTCAATTTTCACATGGACGCGGACGCGATTTCCGCCGAGGTGATATTTGATGGGCAATCCGCCTTGCCAGTCTTGCCCTTGCCAATCAGTGGGAGCGACCGGGCCATCCATTTGGGCAAGTAATGGTTTGGCATCGTGCCAGGAGAGTGGCAGGGCCATGATCTTGGGAATGGAAACAGCGTCTTCGACGGGAATTCTTTTTGCGCCGGGAATCGAGGCCCAGCCGGGAGTGAGCGGATCGCCGGGAACCATGAAGTCGTAGGTGATGGAGCCGCGCTGGATGTGATATTCGGGGCCCCAGGGGCCGTTGGGAACGACTTTGCCTTTGGTGAATCCGTCTTCGGCGGGGTCGCTGTAGATGAGGATTGCGGCTGCGCCTTCGCGCTGGGCGGTGAGGGCTTTGAATCCGCGATAGCTATAAGGGTTGGAGTAACGGACGAGGACGACTTTGCCTTTGACGTCGATTCCCTGCTTGCGAAGAAGATCGTAGTCTTCGGGATTGCCGCTGTGGGCGTAGACGAGCGGTGCGGTGACTTCTCCGGAGGCGGACATGCCGCTCCAGGCGGAGCTGATGGATTTATTTTTCAGGTCAGGATCGCCAGGGACGGGCAGCTCGCGCAGGAGTGCGCGATAGCGTACCGGGGCGGTCATTTCTAAGAAGGTAGATTTTGGATTACTGCCGTAGACGTCATAGCGGCGGATGATGACGTCTTCGAGACCTTCGTTGCGCCACTGATCGGCAATGTAGCGGGCGAGTTCGTTGTTGCGGACGGAGCCGGCGACGTGGGGTTCGGCGGTGAAGATTTTGTGCTGGCGGCGTTCTCCGTCTGGAGTGGGAATGGATTTGAATTTTTCTTCGACTGCGGATTCGTGGGCGGCCGAGGCGGGAGTAAAACCGAGGATGGGGGTTTGGGCTTGGAGGGCAAGAGACAGGAATGCAAACGAGGTGAGGAGCAGCGTTTTCTGGACGCGATAAAAAATCTTAACCACAGAGGGCACGGGGGAACACAGAGGGACACAGATACATTTGTGATGCATTTGCTCTCCGCGGTCGTAATTTTCTATTTTGCTTTGTATATCTCCGTCAGTAAGTCAGGCTTCGTTTCGTCGCGCACCAGGTGCGGGTAACGCTCACCGCCGTGGTAATCCAGCTTATAGATTTTGTAGTAGTCGGTGTTCTCGATAAGAAGTTCGAGAGGCGCGGAGCCGGTTTTGCCCGCTTTGAGCGCGTCGCGCATAACTTGTGGAGTGTAGTGGCGTCCGTTGACGCCGAGCAGTTTCATGCCGGGGCCGATTCCGGCGAGGGCGGCGGGCATGTTTTCGATGGTGTCGACGATGATGCCGTCGTCGCGCAGTTCGAGGCCGATGGAATAGACTCCGCTGGCGATGTGGCCGTCGGCTTCGGCACCGCGCAACATGTCGGACGGGGTTTCGTCATAGGCAACTTTCCATCCGCTGCCTTCGATTCCGCCGAGGGGTGCTCCCGGGCCGTGATTGGCGAGGCGCTCGCTCCAGAAGCCGCGCCAGTCGTAAGGGACAATCTGGTTCAGGGCATTGATGACATCGTCGAAGGTATAAGTCTTCAGCATGGGCCCGGTGCTGGGAGGACCGTGGAAGAGGTAGCAGAAATCGTCCAGAGTTTTTGTGCCTTTGCTTTGCTGGCGAATAATGACATCGGCCCAGAGCCAGTCGAGAGTTCCCTCGTCGTAGAAATCGGTGCTGCGGCGCCAGGAATCCCAGGCCTGCGGAGAAAAATAAAGTTCCGGAGCGGCGTCGGCAGTGTCCTGCAGATTGCGCCAGGTGCGGCCGGGGGTGTGATCCATTTCAGCCGCGGTTAAAGCCAGGGCGTCGCGGGCCTCCGCGTCCGTACGCAATCCGCTGCGGGCGGTGAGTACGGTGCCGAGATAGTTGGTGAGACCTTCATAGACCCAGAGCAAATCGTCCTGCATGGGCTGTTCGTAGTCGGGAGTGGCGAGGTCGGCGGGGCGGCGATATTTTCCGTTCCAGGAGTGAACATATTCGTGCGGGAGCAGGTCGGCTTCCAGTTTGCGAGCGGATTCATCAACGAGGCCGCGCTCCTCGACGCGGCTGTCGTCGGATTCGTGGTGTTCGAGTCCGAAATGTGCGACGTGGTCACTGAGACTGAGAAGGAAATGATAATCGCGATAGTGATGCGCTCCGAAGAGTTTATTGGCCTGCTCGACGAGACTTTTGTAGTGATCCCAGACTTCCTGCGGAGCGTCGAGGGCAGCGGCGCTGTCGGCGGCGATATCCATTTCAGTGGGAGGATCCTGCGCGAGGGGGACGACCTTGAGGAATTCTCCGGTGATCACGGGCGAATCGACCAGCGTGTTCAAGGGCGCGGGCTGAAATGTGATTTGAGTTTCACCGTTGCTGAGGGAGGTGGAAGCGACAGGCAGAGCGGTACCGTATTTCCAGTCGGCGGGAATTTTCAGGCTCGCGACGTAGTTTATTTCGTTAGAGTTGAAACCTTTGGGATAGAGCAGGACCTGGTTCCAACTGACGACGGCCATCTTGTCGGTGGCGGAAGATCCGGCGGAGAAGCCACCTTCGAAAGTTGCGGGCGAGAGGTAATCGAGTTCGGCTGCGACTTCGGTTACGCCGGAGGGGACCTCGACGTGGATAGTGAAACCATCGAGGAGATCGCGGCGCCACTTCAGAGGTTTGCCGGCGGCGAAGAATTTGAGTCCGGTTAGATCAATGACGGGGCCGTCGGGGGCGTGCTCACCGGGGATCCATTTGGGATAGTAGAGGGTCAGGTCGCCGGCGGTGGCGGGGATCTTCAACTTTGCGTGAAAGATTTTGCGGGGAGCCGAGGTGGCGTCGACAGAGATGGTGACGGTGGGTGAGGTGGCGGACTGCGCGATACAGGAAAATAAAAGAAGAGTCAGTAAGATCGAGAACATTTTCGAAGCGTTCATTTTGCAATCACCCAGTGGATGGCCAGAGTTTGACGGAATTTTTGATTCTAACAGTGAAGGTGAAGAGAAAGATCAAGATCTTTAACACGGAGGAACACGGGGGAAACACATGAGGAGACGCGGAACGGATGAGATTTCGCTGGTATGATCTTCCACGAATGTCACGCCGGGGAAAGTTCATCACATTTGAGGGGCTCGATGGAGTTGGCAAGAGCACGCAGCTGCGCAAGCTGGCGCAGATGCTGCGCACGGAGGGGCACAAGGTTGTCGAAACGCGCGAGCCGGGCGGGACGGCAACGGGAGAGAAGATCCGGCGGGTGCTTCTGGATTCGGGAACGGAGGGGCTCTCGCCGATGGCGGAGATGGCCTTGATGTTCGCCTCGCGGGCGCAGCACATTGCTGAGTTGATTCTGCCGGCGCTGGAGCGCGGCGCGATTGTGGTTTGCGATCGCTTTACGGATTCTACGGAGGCGTATCAGGGAGGCGGGCGGAAGTTGGGGAGTGAAGCGGTGCTGGAGTTGCATCGGGTACTGTGCGGAAATTTGCAGCCGGATTTGACGATCCTGCTGGATAACGACTTGGGAAAGAGCATTGGGCGGGCGCGGCGGAGGAATTTGAAAGCGCAGGAAAATGCCAAGAAGACGGGGAAGCATGATCATAAAGATGAGAACCGGTTTGAGCGGCAGAACCGGGCATTTTTTGCGCGGGTAAGAGATGGGTATAAGGCGATTGCGGAGAGAGATCCGGGACGGGTGGTGGTGGTGGATGCGAGCGGTGAAAAGGGGACGACGGGACGGAAGATTGCAGAGATTGTGCGACGGAGGTTGAAGTAGAAGAGTGAGTGCGGAATGAACCTTGCCCGTCTCTTGTGCTGTCGAGAAGAGGTCTTTGTGCATGCTTCGCTGATTCCCATCCTTGCAAAAAGCGCAGGGGTGGGGCACCCTCGGTACTGGTACATGCTCAGTTCTGGTTCATTTGATAAATTCTGATGTCTTTCGCTGATTTTCACGGCAATGCCGGAACGGTTCATCGCTTGCGCGATATGCTGGGGCGCGAGCGGTTTCCGCATGCGGTGATTCTGTCCGGGGCGCGGGGGTCGGGAAAATATACGCTGGCACTGATGCTGGCGCAGGCGCTGAATTGTCTGGAGCCGACGGAAAGCGATGGTCTGCCGGATTTCTGCGGGCGCTGCGCGAATTGCACTCGTATTGCGCAGGCGGCCGATCTGGATGCGCGATTTGCAGAAGCGGTGGAGGCGCGCGAAGGGCTGCGCGACGCGGACAAGAAAGAGACGCGGCTGTTTGTGCAGACGCATCCCGACGTGCTGATTATTCCACCGGATCCGCCGCAGATGATGATCAAGATGGATCAGGTGCGGCGGGTGATCGAGACCATTTACTACCGGCCATCGGAGGCGCGCGAGCGGGTTTACATCTTTACCGACTCCGCGTTCATGAAAGAGGCGGCGAATTCCCTGCTCAAGGTTCTGGAAGAGCCGCCGGATTTCGCCACGATCTTCTTGCTTTCGGAAAATCCGGGAGAGCTGCTGCCGACAATTCGGTCGCGCGCGGCGAGTTTTTCTCTGTGTGCGTTGTCGACCGAAGAAATTGAAGAGTATCTGGAGAAGTACCGGCCAGGTACCAAGGCCGCGGAGCGGGCACTGGTGGCAAGGCTGTGCGAAGGAGGGCTGGGGCGGGCGCGGAGTTTTGACGTAGACGCATACGTCGCTGCGCGAGGGAACGCGCTGGCGATTCTCAAATCCGCGCTGACCGCGAGGGAGCACACTGATCTCTTCAAGATTACGGAAAGCTATCGCCCCGGCGCCGAGGGCAGGGAGAAAACGGAACAATTGCTGCGCGCGCTCTACTCGTTGCTGCGCGACCTGATGTTCCTGGAATCGGGAGCGCCGGAGCTGATTCAGAATACCGATATCCAGAGCGAACTCAGGAGGCTGGCGGAAGCAGCCGATTTCGAATGGATTTCCATGGCCTCAGACCGCCTGGCGGAAGTGGAGCGCGGAATGCGCCGGAACTTACTACGGTCCCTGTCTCTGGACGGGTTCGGTCTGGCGCTTGAGAAGGCCTCGTAGCAATAATTTAAAGCTTTACCTTTCAATGATTTACCGGGATTACTTTGGTGGTTCTACGCCCTTAAGTTAGATTGTTCCCCCTTCCCGCCACGCCTATAATCGAGTCACTCTGGTTGAAGATTCTCCGTCAGGTTTCCGGGTGGAAGGCGCGAGGGTGAAGTATGTCTTCGCGCGAAAATCTTCGCTGCTGTTTTGTCGTGACGTTGTTTTGTCGTGGCAATGAGGATAATAGCCCGGTAATGCGAAAGCGCCTGCAAATCGCTCTGATGGCCAGCATGGTAGCCGCGACCTCTTTTTCTCTCAACTCTCAGCTTTACGCTGCGGATGGCAGCGATGGTCAGTCCGCGCCCATCACGGCCAGTGACGACCACGGGCGCAAGATTTACGTCAATGATTCTGTATTACCCAGCCCAGCAAGGCACGCGGAAGCGCCCCAGGCACCGCAGAGAACTCTGATGTATTGGAGTTCGAAGGAAAGCCGCTGGAAGCCGGTGCCTTCGGCCAATGCAGCTTCGATGAAGGCAGCGCGGTCAGCAGCGGCGGAAGTGAGCCAGTATATGGGACGGGATTCAACCCAGTCGGCTAACGCTAAGATTGCCGCGGCAAACTATGGCGGGGCAAACTATAGCAGGGATTTGCCGCGAGCTACGGCGGAGGATGTCGATCGGGCAATCGAAGAAGCAGCAGCGCGGCATAACGTTGACCCGAATCTGGTGCGCGCGGTGGTAAAGGTGGAATCGAATTTCAATCCCAATGCGGTGTCGCGCAAAGGCGCAATGGGGCTGATGCAGCTCATGCCTGCCACGGCACGGCAGTTGAACGTGAATGATCCGTTCGACCCGGAACAGAACGTGGATGCCGGAGTGAGGCACTTGAAACAACTGCTAGAAAGTTACAAAGGCGACGTGAGACTTACACTGGCCGCTTACAACGCCGGGGCGGGCGCGGTAGCGCGCAGTTCCGGAGTGCCGCGATATGCGGAAACGCAAAATTATGTCCGCCGGATCACCGCTCTTTATCGAGATCGAGATCGAGATAACGACAATCATGGCGGCGGTCTGGCATTCCGGTCGCCGGGTGCGTCCCGCGATCCCGTTACGATGCAACGAGATGCGCACGGCGTGCTTTACATCAGCAACACGGACTAAGGGCAGGGGCATCTGAATCCCTGTCTTGCTAAAAAACAGTGTCTTACTAAAACAGTTCTTAATTTTCTATTCAACCCAGGGCATTGCTAATTTGAAAAGCTCACCGCGCGAGCGAAGTCGGATGGGAGCATGGCTAGCGCTCGCCTTGCTCACGTCGTTCGCTGCGCCTCTCGCCCAAAGTCGCACATTCCACTCGGAAGCATGGGCCCGCGAACACTTCGCCACGGCAGAGAGAATGCGGGAAGCGTTGAACGGGCGTCCGGCCGGGGAGAGAACACGCCACGACTACCAGCGCGTAGTCAATGCTTACCGGTCAGTTTATTTGGGCGCGCCGTCATCCACGAAAGCCGATCCCAGCGTGGTAGCCGTGGCTGAAACCTTGGTGGAGATGGGCCGGCGCTTTGATGACGACCAGATTCTCAACAAGGCCATCGAGCAGTACAAATTTCTACGGCGCGAGTACCCCGGCAGCAAATATCGATCCGACGGACTCTTCACGGTAGGAGAGATCTATAAGGACGATCTCAACGATTCCAGCTCGGCGCGAACTGCCTTTGAGGAATTTCTGCGCCATTATCCACACGACCGGTTGGCGGACGATGCGCGGGAAGCGATTGCCGAGATCGATAAAGGTGCGAAGGCCGCCAAGCTTGAGGAAAAGGCTGCTGCCGAAAAGAACCCCAGTGGCACGATCAAAAGTGGGGAGAGCAAAGCGGAGGATCAGTCTGCCAGTCTCGGCGGCAAACCCTCCAAAGCTGAAGTTACGCCGGATGCCCAATCTGGGCACTTATCCCGGGTAACTTTGTCGCGGATAACCAGGATTCGCCACTGGTCAACACCGGATTACACTCGGATCGCAATCGACGTGGAAGGCGATGTCCAGTTTTCTTCGCAGCGAATCGCGACTCCTTCGCGCATTGTGTTCGATCTTCGCGACACAAAACTAGCCTCCACACTGGTGGGCAAGAGCTTCGACGCCGACGACGGCTTTCTGAAGAAAGTTCGAGTCGCGCAGTCCGCACCCGGGCGTACGCGGGTGGTGCTGGAGGTCGACAGCCTCTCGGATTACGACGCGTTCATGCTGCCAAATCCTTACCGTTTGATCATCGATCTGCACGGCAAAAATCTGGGCGGCAAAGGGCTTGGCAGCAAGAAGATCCAAGATGAGGATGGCGACACGAATCATGGCGCGCGGCCAGCCGAATCGGCCGCGACCGGTGAACCGGCGACCTCGGATCGCGGCGAATCGCCAGAGCCGGAAAGCGTGAAATCTGGAATGGAAGTTGCGCCGGTTCGGACGGCTGTGAATGAAATTCACAAGGGCGAACCTGCCTTCATAAAGAAGGTGGTAGAGGCCGATGGGGATGACAGTGGAGATTCCAAACCTGGAGTCACACGACTTCGACCGCGGAGCGGACGAGCTCTTCTGAGTAAAGCCGATGCCGCCCCTGACCTGCGCATTCGCGAGGCTAAACCAGCCTCCAGCGGCGACCGATCGTTGATTCGCGCTCTGGGTTTGAAGATCGGCAAGATCGTGATCGATCCGGGCCATGGCGGGCACGATACCGGTACGATTGGGCCAAACGGGTTGGAAGAAAAAGATCTGGTGCTTGATGTGGGCCGGCGTTTAGGCAAGCTGCTTGAAACGCGTTTGGGAGCGGAAGTGGTTTATACCCGGAAAGACGATGTTTTCATTCCGCTAGAAACTCGTACGGCGATTGCGAACCAGGCGCGTGCCGATCTGTTTGTCTCGATTCATGCCAATTCCAGCAGCGATCCGGACGCGAGGGGAGTCGAAACCTACTACCTGAATTTCACCTCTTCGCCGCAGGCGCTGGAGGTTGCGGCGCGAGAGAACGCGGTCTCGGAGAAATCGATTTTCGAGTTGCAGGATCTGGTAAAGAAAATTGCGCTCAAGGAAAAGATAGAAGAGTCCAAAGAATTTGCCGGGGACGTCCAGCAGTCACTGCACAGTGGACTGGCGGCCAAGAGTCCGGCGATCCGCAACCGGGGCGTGAAGAAGGCGCCGTTCATTGTGCTGATCGGAGCGAATATGCCGTCGATTTTGGCCGAGATTTCCTTTGTCAGCAATCCCGTCGACGAGCGACGCTTGGCGACCAGCGACTATCGCGAGCGCATCGCGGAATCGCTCTACCGGGGCATTGCCAACTATGTGAATGGGCTGAGCGGGGTCAAGGTCGCCAGCAAGATCGAGAAAGACTCCGGTCAGTAGGTTATTACCGCACCTCGGCACCTCGCCCCGCGGGAAACCTTTTGTTCTCCATTGTGGTCTAATTAGTGAGGTGGTTCGTGCGAAGCGCCTCATCCATGATCTCCCGTAGCATGACGTTCACGAGAACTTTCCTTCTGTGCCTCCTGCTTGTCCTATTGATAGGCGCGGCTTTCGCTGCGGCACCATCCAATTCTGGGGCGGCGTCTCCTGGGGCGGCGTCGATTTTGCCCAAGCAATTCGCCGGATGGCAGATGGAGGGCGCGCCGCAACTGAGTACGGACGCGAATGTTGCGGATCCTACTGACGCGCCGCTTCTGAAGGAATACAGCTTTACAGATTTTGAGTCCGCAGCCTATAAAAGCGACGATGGCCGTACTTTGAAGATCCGTGCGGCGCGCTTCGCCGACGCCACCGGAGCTTTCGGCGCTTACACGTACTATTTGCAACCTGGCATGGCGCCGGAAGAGATCGGCGATCAGGGTTCGTCCGCGGATAAACGGGTATTGTTTTATCGCGGCAACATTCTGGTGGATGCGGTGTTCAGCGAGTTGTCGCCGATGTCACCGGCCAGCTTGCGCGAACTGGCGGGCGCGTTGCCACGGGCGACGGGGAACAACGCGAACTTGCCGCCGCTGCTGGCCTACATGCCGCACCACGGATATCAAACCAACACGGAGAAATATGCGGAGGGGCCTTTGGCTGCGGCGGCGATCGGCGCTCCGCTGCCTGCGAGTTTGATTGATTTCAGCGCGAGCCCTGAAGTGGTGCTGGGACAATATTCAACTCCGGGCGGCGACGCCACGTTGATGCTGATCGAATATCCCACGCCCGCTTTGGCGGCGGAACATTTACGGCGGATCGATGCTGCGCAGCACGCCGCGCAACCGCAGGCTGGCGTGGAGTCGGTGGAAAACGCTGGGCCATTCTTCGACAAACGGACTGGCCCGATCGTGGCGATTGCGGCTGGACCGCTCTCACCGAGCGATGCTCAGACCCTGCTTGGCGCGGTGAACTACGAACCCCGGGTCACCTGGAACGAGAATACTTATTTCGATAAGAAGGATAACGTTGCGAATTTACTGGTCAACGTAATTCTGCTTTGCATCATTGTGGGTGCGATCTCTCTGGCGGCCGGAGTTGCTTTTGGAGGAGCGCGGGTGCTGCTGCGCCGATATTTTCCTGGGAAAGTGTTTGGCCGCGCGGACGAGGAGGAGTTTATCTCGCTCGACTTAACCCAGTCGATCGGACGGTCGATCAGAAACGCTCCGGAAGAGACTCCGAAGCGCTAGAAACGGCTATAACTGCCATAAACTGATCAAGTTACGGCTGTTTCGAATGGTATCGGTCTCAAAATGAAACAATCCACTCCATTGTTAATACATCTCTTAAGTGACTGATTGCAAAGGTTTTAATTTACCAGAAATTGCTTGACACCCCCCTTTTTCGGCCCATAAGATTTTCTCCAGAAAGTTTTGACGGAATTTTATGCTCCGTTGGAACTATTCTCCCTTGAAAAAGAAGAGGTCGCCCTGTTGCCGGGCGGCCTTTTCGTTTGCAGCTTGTGTCATTTCGAATAGTTTCTTAGGTTCCGGGGGATGACGGAACAATTGCAGAGTGTTTGCGTACCTTTGCTTGAGGCTTTTACGACGGCGGAGGAGTTATGTTCTGCGACGCATGCGGCAATTCGGTAAATCCCGGCGACGGATTTTGCGGCCGGTGCGGAAAGGCTGTAGTGGGGCCGGTGGGCGTTGGGCCGCGCGCCAACCGTGTGCAGTCCCATTTACAGTTGCTCGGAATTCTGTGGCTAGCGGTCTCGGCATTCAACACGATTGGCGGCATTTTTCTTTATATTCTTGCTAACACTTTGTTCGCGCATCTGCACGAAATGGGGGCGCCGAGTGCGGCAGCGGGATTTCTACGGCCTCTCTTGAGCGTGATCGCGATTATCGTATTCGCCAAAGGAGCGGCAGGATTCATCACCGGTTGGGGTTTGTTGCAGCATGAACTGTGGGCGCGTACTCTCGCGCTTGTTCTGGGATTTCTGTCGTTGTTTAATATTCCCTTCGGTACGGCTGTAGGGGTTTATACGTTGTGGGTGCTTCTACCCATGCGGGCGCATCGGGAATATGAGAGCTTGGTTGGCGAGCGCGTGGCGGCTTAATCGTTTATGGGATTTCGCGCCGATCCTTTTTATCCTTGTGGCTTTATCCCTATGTAGCGCGATTTGATAGACTGATTCAGCCAACCATCAGCCGACGTAGCTCAGTTGGTAGAGCAGCCGATTCGTAAAGCAGTCTTTCTGCTTCATCGATCGCGCAGATCATCGCCGGAACTCTTTTTCCTCCATCGAAGCTCGACAGCTTACGCGCGGCCCAGATCGCCGCTGCAATGAGAATGATCCGTTTACGCCCCTCATCCAGTTCCGCACGGTAGCATATTCGCCTTCTGTTCGCCACGGGTATCACTTCTCGGTGAGCGATGGCTTTAAGCGCCGCGACAGTCTTTTTGCTACAATCCGCCGCAAGCGCACAGGAGGTTGGAATTTGGCGCCGTCGAGTCTAGCTCAGTGGTTCAGCGCAGTTGGGACGGTTCTCGCTGTCTTCATAGTTCTCTTCAAAGACTTGTTCCTCGTGTGGAAGCGCAGACCCATTCTCGATGTGACGTGCTCAAAAGATATTCCGGAGACTGTTAGAACTACAATCACAACGTGGCCAGGCAAGTACGTGTCTGGAGCCCCCCGGAACGTCGAGTGTTACTTTGTCCGCATTAAAGTGACAAATACCGGGAGCACCAGAGCGGAGAAGGTTCAAGTTAGCGCGACGACGCTCACTAAGCGTGGGCTCGACAACAAATTTGTGAATATTCAGACGACACTTCCGTCCAACATGAGGTGGTCGAACAGCCCACACGACGCGCCATTGAGAGTACTCGATGGAATCTCTCAAAACATGTCGTCATTTTGCGACATCGTAACTCTTCGCGACCCGCATGGGTATCAGAGGAGGCCAGCAGGAGCGCCAGACAATCTGACAATCGGTCTATTGGAATTGGAATTTTATCCGGGTGAAGAGTGGCATCTGCTGACTCCCGGAACATACCGAATATCTCTGAAAATTGGAGCAGCGAACGCTGCACCCATCGACCGGACTATCGAGTTCACGCACACAGGCGCTTGGACGAACGATGACGCACTAATGCAGCGGGACTTTTTGGATGTGAAACTGATTTAAGAGACAAGCTTCGCTGTCAGATCGCCGCGACAGTCTCCGAGACTCTTTTCCCGCCATCACAGCCCGACCGCTTTCTCGCAGCCAATAATTGCCGGCAATGCTTTGCTACTTCTGACGGCGGTCATTTGGGAAATCAGCGCTCGAAGTGCTTCCCGGTTCTGTGGATCAGTCTGCGCCTGGTTACGCCAGCGCTGCATACATGCTTTCCATGCCTTCGTGCGCTTCAACGCTTCAAAGCACTCAAATGGTATGTGACCCTTTTCATCGTTATGGCATAACAGACGATGTGATACCCGCGTTCTGGATTGCGGCTTT
>Ga0209221_1000402_pt1 | contig 19017 bp, 12 predicted proteins | sample BlaSpr_A8_Ref_O2_FD_187989 | JGI IMG/M metagenome (GOLD analysis project Ga0209221, IMG submission 187989) | Forest soil microbial communities from Thunder Bay, Ontario, Canada - Black Spruce, Ontario site 2_A8_Ref_O2 (SPAdes) (version 2) | ecosystem: Environmental > Terrestrial > Soil > Boreal...
CGTTAACTCCGGCCGTTTTTTGCCCAACGGGGAAGGCTTCATCTGCGCGTCGCGCTGGGGCTCGGACTCGGCTTTCGGGCTTTACACCGGCCAAACCGACGGTCAGGGATTGCGTTCCCTGGGAGTAGTGGCCGATTCCCTCGCCTCCGTCTCTTCCACCGGAGAGCTGCTTGTGATTCAAAACTTTCAATCCATTGGGCCCGGATATGTTCGCACCGGGACGCTGGCGCGCTTGGCTCTCGGCGGGGGAGCGCCACGCCCTGTGCTGGATTCCGTCCAATATGCCGACTGGGCGCCGGATGGCAAGGATTTTGCCGTGGTGCGCTTTGTCCCAGAACACCACGTGTATCGCCTGGAATATCCCGTGGGCCATGTTCTCTACGAGACCGCGGGCTGGATAAGTCATCCGCGGTTCTCGCGCGACGGTAAGCGCATCGCCTTCCTCGATCACTCCATTTTTGGCGACGATAAGGGCGCGGTCGCGGTCGTGGATTTGCAAGGCAATCGAAAACAACTCAGCGGAACGTATGGCTCTGTTCAAGGTCTCGCATGGTCTCCCAACGGAACCGAAGTTTGGTTTAGCGCGGTCAAGGATGGCGTGTATCGCTCGCTTTTCGCCACCACTCTCGGTGGTCGCGAACGCTCTCTACTCTCCGCTCCCGGCACCATCGACATTCAAGATGCGCTACCCGACGGCCGCGTCCTTTTGGACCAGATAAGCGAGCGTCTCACCCTGATGGTTCTCACTCCCGACTTTCCACAAGGCCGCGATTTCACCTGGATGGACTGGGCCTATGGCATGCGTTTTTCGGCCGACGGAAAACAAATTCTTTTCGGCGACCAGCACAGCGGCGCGGAGTACGGCGCGTTCCTCCGCAACCTGGATGGTTCTCCTGCGGTGCGGCTCGGCGACGGCGACCCCCTGGATCTTTCTGCCGATGGCAAATGGGCCATTAGCCGTACGGTGGCTTCTCCTAATCAGCTTATGCTCTTGCCCACCGGAACTGGTGAACCGCGTCAGCTCACCCACTCACAGACGACTCACCTCGGAGCGCGTTGGTCAAGCGATGGAAGGATTGTTAGCGTTGGCAGTGAACCCGGCCACCGGGAGCGTACTTATTTGGTTGACCTCGATGGCAACGAGACGCCAATCACTCCGGAGGGAGTCAGAGCTATAGCTGTGACCACGGACGGAAAACACCTTCTGACCATCAACGACTCCTCCCAATTTCAATTATTCCCGGTTGACGGTGGCCAGCCGCAGGCCTTCCCTCAACTTAATAAGGATGACCGTCCGTTTGACTTCACTTCTGACGATGCCGCCGTCCTCGTCAGGCGCGCGGGTCCCGATGGCTCGCTCGACATTTGGCGCGTCGAACGCGTTGGCGGCAAACGCACCCTCCTCCGCTCCATCCCACTCCCCGGAGTTCGTGCCGTCACAACTGGACTAAACGCCATCTCCTCACGCGACGGAAAAAACTTCGCCTACCAATACCACCCCGCCATCTCCACCGAGTATTTGGTCCAAGGTATCCGCTGATCATCTGCGATTCACTACTCTGCGGCTACCCGTGAAATTTGCGTGTTGAGTAACATGCTACGCGATTGCCAGCATGCCAGCGCTGTCGTACAATGCACGGCCTGTGCCTGATACTTCTTCTTACGTAGGCCGCACCATCTCCCACTATAGCGTCCTCGAAAAACTTGGGGGCGGAGGAATGGGTGTAGTCTACAAAGCTAAAGACTCGCGGCTTGGCCGCAACGTCGCGCTGAAATTCCTTCCCGACGATATCTCCCATGATTCTCAGGCGATCGAGCGATTCCGCCGCGAAGCGCGCGCTGCATCCGCGCTCAATCACGCCAACATTTGCACCATTCACGATATTGGAGAATTCGAAGAACGGCCGTTTATCGCTATGGAGCTGCTCGAGGGCCAGACGCTGAAGCACCGTATTGCAGGGAAGCCCATCGAAATATCGGAGCTTTTGGAGATGGGCATTCAGATAGCAAACGGGCTTGACGCGGCGCACTCCAAGGGAATCGTGCACCGCGACATGAAGCCTGCAAATATCTTTCTAGTGGAGCGCGGGCAGGCAAAGATTTTGGATTTTGGTTTGGCAAAGCTCACCTCTGTGCACCAGCACGCCGCCGAATCGGTGGGTGCTACATCCATGCGCACCCAAACGCATGTGCTGGATAAAGAGCAACTGACCAGCCCGGGTAGCGCCATGGGCACGGTGGCGTATATGTCGCCGGAACAGGCTCGCGGAGAAGAACTGGATGCACGGTCCGATTTATTTTCGCTCGGTGTCGTGCTCTACGAAATGGCTACCGGGTCGGTTCCGTTCTCCGGCGGAACGTCGGCGGTTATTTTCGACGGCATTCTGCACTCCGCGCCGGTGTCGGCGAAGGAGCTAAATCCGCGCTTGCCCGCGGCGATGGAAAACGTTTTCGGCAAGGCACTAGAGAAAGATACGGACTTGCGTTATCAGACTGCGGCAGAACTTCGCGCCGACCTGAAGCGCATCAAGCGAGACCTTGATTCGAGCCGCCGACCCGCCACGGAAAAAAGCTCATCGCCTTCCGTGCCGGCCGCGGCCGCAGCCAAGCAAAAATCCGTCGCGGTGCTCTACTTCGAAAACCAGAGCGGCGCGAAGGAAGACGAATACTTGCGCGACGGCATCACCGAGGACGTGATCACCGAGCTCTCCAAGATTCGCGGGCTGAACACTTTTTCGCGCCCAACCGTTCTGGCGTTCCGGGACAAGCCCGTGACCCCGGCGCAGATTGGCCAGCAACTCGGCGCGGCCTACGTCCTCACCGGCACATTGCGCCGGGCCGGCGCTCGCCTGCGCATCAGCGCACAGCTCATCGACACGCACACCGATTTTCCGCTGTGGTCGGATCGCTTTGACCGGGAGATGAAGGACGTTTTCGAAGTACAGGACGAAATGGCCCGCAAAATCGCGGAGGCCCTGCGCGTAACACTCTCGCCGCAGGAATTGGAGGCCCTGGCCGACAAGCCCACGGAAAACCCGCAGGCCTACGATCTCTACCTGCGCGGCAAGCGCTACGCGCGGCGACTGACTCGCCAGGACGTCGAGTTCGCTCTGCAGATGTTTGAGAACGCGGTGACCATGGACCCCAGTTTTGCCCTGGCTTACGCCGCCTGCGCCAACGCCTGCGCGATGTATTACTCTCTGTTCAGCCGCGATCAGATTTGGATCGAACGCGCGCGCGAGGCCTCCGGCAGGGCCGTGGCCCTGCGCTGGGACCTGCCCGAGACACACCTCAGCCAGGCCTGGGTCCTGTACGCCGCCGGACTGTATGACGAAGCCGTGCGCATGGTCAAAAAAGCCATCGAACGCAAACATGATTGCGACGGCGCCTATTACCTGTTCTGCCGTGCACTCTTTGCCGCCGGACGCTATCAAGAAGTTTTGGACCTGGCGGAAGCGGCCATCGAATCGAGCGGCGAGGACTATAACGTTTATGTGCCGATCAGGAACTGTCTCGGCGCCTTGGGACGAGAACAAGCCAAAATGAAATTGAATGACAGATTCTGCCTCGCGCTTGAGCACCACTTGAAACAGGTGCCCGAGGACGCGCGAGCGCGCATCCTGCTGGGCGGCAACTACGCCGAATTGGGACGCACGGACGACGCATTGCGCGAACTCAACCTGGCGGTCACGTTGCGCGCCAACGAAGCCTCAATTCTTTACAACGCGGCTTGCGTGTACTGCCTCCTGAACCGAAAGCCGGAGGCGCTGAATGCATTGCGCCAAGCCTGGGAAGCGGGTTCGAAGGATGCCGTGTGGACGCGGCGCGACCCAGACCTCACCCTCCTTCATGGCGAACCGGAGTTCGAGCGCCTCTACCCGGAGAGCGCCGCGACACCGCCGTCCCCCATCTAGCTAGCGCGGCTTTCCGCTACTGCAGGGAAATTCCGGTGGACAGCAACGACCGGTTGCGACGATAATCCTGGGCGAATTAGTCGCGATCCAATCCGAAGCGTCCTCATGCCGAAAGGAAATTAATCTTATGAAAAAGATACTCAAGGGCCTATTGTGTCTGGCGCTCGCCGCCTCATCGCTCGCAGCGCAGACGAGCAAAGACAATACTTCCACCGGGGGCCTGCCGCCGATCATCGACCGTGAGTTGATCTTCGGCAATCCGGAAATCGCGGGAGCCCAAATTTCGCCCGATGGAAAGTATCTGGCGTTCCAGAAGCCGTGGAAAGACACGCGCAACGTTTATGTGAAGGGCGTGAGTGAGCCGTTCAGCGCCGCGCGGTTGCTGACCACGGAAACCAAGCGGCCAATTGCCGCATTCTTCTGGACCCGTGATGGCAAATACATTTTGTACGTGAAAGACAACGCCGGCGACGAAAACTACAACGTCTATGCCGTGGACCCCAGCGCCAAACCGGCGGAAGGCGCGGACGCTCCGGCGTCGCGCGATTTGACCGGGTTGAAGGGCGTGCGCGTCGAACTTGTGGATGTTCCCAAAAATGATCCGGACGTGGTTTATATCGGGCTGAACGACCGTGACAAATCCTGGCACGATCTTTACAAGCTCAAGATCTCGACCGGCGAGAAGACCCTGATGCGCAAGAACACCGAACGCATCGAAGGCTGGCAGTTCGATCTGCAGGGCAATCTGCGGCTGGCCACGCGCTCCGCGGAGAACGGCGACACGGAAATTCTTCGCGTCGATTCCGACAAATTCACCAAGATTTATTCCTGCAACGTCTTTGAGACTTGCAACGTGATCCGTTTTCAGAAAGACGGCAAGCACGCTTACATGGAGACCAACAAGGGCGCCGATCTGAACTTGACCGCTTTGGCGCTGCTCGATCCAGAAAACGGGAAAACGGAGATCGTGGAATCCGATCCGCTGAAGAAAGTGGATTTCGGAGGGGCCTTCTTTAACGAAGCAACTGACGAACTGGCGTTCACTTTGTATGTGGAAGACAAGCCGCGCTACTACTTCAAGGACAAAGGTTTTGGCGCCGATTTCAAATGGCTCGATGGAAAGTTTCCGGGCAAGGAAGTGAATTTGAATTCGGCCACGCTGGACGAGAAGATCTGGCTGGTGACGGCCAACAGCGACACGGAGCCGGGTGAGACCTACCTCTTCGACCGCAAAGACCACAAGCTGGCGCTGCAATATAAGATACGCGAAAAGCTTCCGCGCGCAGACCTTGCGGAGATGAAGCCGGTGCACTACAAATCGTCGGACGGGCTGGAGATTCCGGCCTATCTCACTTTGCCCAAAGGCGTGCCGGCTAAAAATCTGCCCACGATTATTTTCCCGCACGGCGGCCCGTGGGGACGTGACTTCTGGGGCTACAACGGATACGCGCAATTCTTTGCCAACCGCGGTTACGCAGTTCTGAGCATGAACTTCCGCGGTTCCACCGGTTACGGCAAGAAATTCGAAGACGCGGGCAACCAGCAATGGGGCCGCTTGATGCAGGACGACGTCACCTGGGGCGTGAAGTACTTAGTGGACGAAGGCATTGCCGATCCGAAGCGCGTGGGAATCTTCGGCGGATCGTACGGCGGCTACGCCACGCTGGCGGGCGTAGCTTTTACTCCGGATCTTTACGCCGCGGCTGTGGATCTTTTTGGTCCTTCCAATTTGATTACCCTGATGGATTCGGTACCGCCGTACTGGGAATCCATCCGCCAGATGTTCTATCAGCGCATGGGAAATCCGACGACGGCGGAAGGGAAGGCGCTGCTGGTAGAGCGCTCGCCTCTCACTTGGGCAAGCAAAATCAAAACGCCGCTAATGATTGCGCAAGGCGCCAACGATGCGCGGGTGAACCATGCGGAGTCCGAGCAGATTGTGATCGCGCTGCGCGACCGCGGCTTCCCCGTGGAATACCTGCTGATTCCCGACGAAGGCCACGGCTTTGCGCGACCGGTGAACAACATGGCTGCGGTTATGGCCACGGAGATATTCTTCGCCAAGTATCTTGGCGGTCGCGCCCAGACTGACGGAACACCGGAAGTTATGGCTCGCCTGAAAGAAATCACAGTCGATCCCAAGACTGTGGTATTGGCCAAGAAAATCGACGCGAGCTCGGTGAGCGCTCCGAAGCCGGTCAGGGACCTCGAGGCCGGCACTTACAAGTATCAAGCCAAGCTCGAGATTGGCGGGCAGCAGGTCCCGCTTAGTGTCTCGACGACCATCGCGGCGGGCGGCGACGCCTGGACCGCGACAGACGTGATTGACACGCCGCAAGGGACGGTGACCGAAGTATCAACGCTGGATAAAGGGACATTGATCGCGCGCACCCTCAATCTGAAACAGGGACCAGTGGTGATCGACCTCAATTTCAGCGGTGACAAAGCTGCAGGCAACGTGAACATGAACGGACAGGATAAACCTGTCTCGGTCGATCTGGGCGGGCCACTGTTCGCTGATGGCGCAGGTTCGAAACAGTCCATCGCGTGCCTGCCCTTGGCCGAGGGCTACAGCGCCACCTTCCGTAACTTTGACGTCCAGAAACAGAAAGTAAAGCTGCTGCAGTTGAATGTTTCTGGCGTCGAAAAAGTGACGGTGCCCGCCGGCACCTTCGATGCGTACAAAGTAGAGATTGCTTCGGCCGATGGCGGTGACGACAAAGAAACGCTTTGGGTGGCACAGGACTCTCACAAGGCGGTTAAGGAATCCTCGGTGCTGGCGTCCATGGGCGGAGCCGTACTGACACAGGAATTGCTACCGTAGAGGTCGAATCGCGCCGGCTAAGCGGCGAGGAGCTCAGCGCGAGGCGGGTGATCTTCCTGCGTTTTTCGTCAGATGCCACGCGTCACACCACGAGCACCGATAGGCCCGCAGATCCTTCGGCGCATTGGCGGTTGCGATCTGGTGCGCGGCAGTTGCCAGAGCTTCGCCTTCGCTCGCGTACTTGCGCTTCCCGCTGACCGGACATTTTGATTCGTTGTCGACCACAAGCCCTTCCGTAGAAGTTTCGTTACTAGTCTAGTTATATTCGCCTTTACGCCTTTCGCTGTGCAACCTCAAACAACTACACACAGTCAAACATAGCTGTGCTGAAAGACACAGGGAAGGCTATAAAATAATAACCGTGAATTCCACGAACAAAAACTCGGGCGGGAATTTTTGGGGTGGAAAGGCCGGGAACTGGGTCTTTGGCTGCGGGAAGTTCGTTGGGATGAGCCTTTGTGTCCTGCTCTGCGGATTTCCAGCTCCGGCTCAATCGCAGCAGTCCACTCCCGGTCCGGCAGCGGAGAGTGGTGTACCTAATGCGCCGGGAACGCAAGTATCAGCGGGCGAGCCGCGACCCTTGCAACGGTCGTTCGGAGACGTCACCGGAACGGTTATCGATCAAACTGGAGCTGTCGTGGCGGGAGCGCGCGTAACACTCACGAATGGGGACCAACCCCCAACGCACGACATCCTTTCAGGCGAAGACGGGCAATTCTCCTTTGCCAACATAGCTTCCGGTCCGTTTAAGGTGACCGTTACGATGGCGGGCTTCGCTACGCAGACATATTCGGCAACACTGCGGCCCGGGGAGTTCTACATCGTCCCGCAGATCGCCTTGGCGGTGGCCACCGAAGTCACTGAAGTGCGTGTTGGGCTGCCACCTGTCGAATTGGCAGAACAGCAAATCAAGGAGCAAGAGAAGCAGCGCGTGCTGGGCGTCTTCCCAAATTTTTATGTTAGCTACGTCCCCGATGCAGTTCCTCTGACACCGAAGCAGAAGTACGAGCTGGCTTGGAAGTCGACCGTGGATCCGGTCACATTCGCAGTGACCGGCGCCATCGCCGGCATCGAGCAGGCTCAAAATCAATTCAGCGGATATGGGCAAGGCGCACAAGGCTATGGGAAGCGTTACGGGGCCGCCTTCGCTGACACCGTTACAGGTACGTTCCTTGGAGGCGCTGTCCTACCGGCGTTGATGAAGCAAGATCCGCGTTATTTCTACAAGGGAACCGGCAGCACGCGGTCGCGGATCTTGTATGCCATCGCCAATTCGGTGATTTGCAAGGGCGACAACGGACACTGGCAGCTAAATTACTCCGGCATCCTTGGAGGGCTGGCCTCAGGCGGCATCTCCAATCTTTACTATCCAGCGCAAGATCGGGGAGCGGGATTAGTATTTGAAAACGAGGGAATCGGGATCGGCGCAACTGCCGCCTCCAATCTGATTCAAGAATTCATCATCCCGAAGTTGACACCGAACCTTCCCAACCACCAAACGGCGAAACCGTAAAATACAATTGGCGAGAGATCGAACATTTCTTAATCGGAAATGGGGCCGTCAACGATCAGTTCGCCCGCCGGTAAAGGACCCAATTCGGCGATTCCGCCACTGGGAGATATTCAACGCCGAGCATGTTGGGGTAGGCATTCAGGATCACAGCCAGAGTATCCCTCTCGCTGGCCGGGAACTTGGGCGCCAGGATGAGGGCTACGTCCCCGATCAACATTTTCTCCGGCGGCATGGCGACTGCGCTGATGTCTGTCTTGCTAAGGACCACCGCGCCTCCGTGGGAGGGAGGGCGCAGCGTAGCGAACGAAAACGGATTGCTCGCGCCAAGGCCCCGTACGGATTCACCTGGTCGTCCGTTTGCCTGAACCAGCGCGATCCCTTCCTCGGTGTACCGGACAAGGTTCTTGCCATCGTCGTTCGGGGGGCACGGTGTCGCGCAATCAACGAACTCGATCGATGCTAGCGGGGCCTCCTGAAATCGATAGCCGGGTTTCTCGCGCAGAAATTTGTCTGCCATCGCAGCCCCAAGGCCCGCAGCGTCTATACACATCGGAATTGCTACCGCGAGTAAACCGATGGCCAGCAGCGGGGCCATTTGGGGAGGGGAGGTGCCTTCCGGCACTGCGGCGGTCACTTCGTTCAAAAGTAAGAGCGCGGCCGCTCCCAGAAGAGGAAGGCCAAAGGGCTGGGTGTTCGTGAGCAGGAGGAGCGTGCCGGCGACCGTCGCCATCGCTACCACCAACGTCAACGTGAAACGGCGGCGCACCGAGACTCCGGGCAGCAGGCTGACAAGAGCAACCATCAGAGCGACCGGCGCAATTTCGAAACGATCCACATATATACGCTTGATCACATCATGGGCGTCAATCGCGCCACGCTTCACGGCAGCCAGCAGCCGGTACTCGCTCACGAGCGCGGGTAGGTCGAAGCGCAGATAGCCCATGATGGGGATGCTGAAGGCGGCGAAACCTGCCGCCATTCCCGCCAGACGGATGCGTGCGCCTGAGCGAAGTGGCAGCGAGACGGCTGCGAGCGTCAACGCCACGAGTCCAAAGCTGATCTTCAGAAAAAGCAGCAGGGCGCAGGCCAGTCCGGTGGAGAAACCACCGGCGAACCGAAGCCTACGACTGTCGCCCTTCTCCGGCAGGAACGATTCAAGCAGAACCAGGGACGTCAGCGCATAACCATAGCGGTTGTGCTTCATGGAGAAAGCGGCCTGAGTGAAACCGTAGCCGAGGGGAAACGGTGCGGCGGCGAGCAGCGCCAAGAAGAGACAGGCGACGAATAACGGAGCGGACTTCATACGCGGCCGGAGAACGAAAAATGCCCAGAAGCTGATCAGCGTGGTGGCCAGGGCGCTGCCGTAACCCAAACCGCGCGCGTTGTTGCCCGCCAGCCAAAGCCCCGCTGCGTGCAATAGGTAGTAAACCGGCCCCATCTGAGCGTAAAAGTCCACCTGAGGCCGTTCTCCGTTGAGAACGCGCCAGCCGCCGTCCAGGGACACGAATACATCGTGACCGAACATCCGCAGACGCGGGACTCCTACGATAGCGACAGCGAGACACACCAGGAGGAGCAACACAGCTAACAGACGACTGCGCCGGCGGGTGGCGTCGGGTGATCCTACCCACCACGATACAAAGCTTTCGAAGGAGACTCCTTCGACGAGGCGCTGGTTAGGGGAATGTGCAATTCGCACGGGAGTCATCCTACATTACTACCATGAGCGTGAAGATGGATTTCTGCCCAGGAGGGGATTAGATGTCGGGAGCGCGCAGCCTTTGCCCGGAAACTGTTCCGCTGCCAAACGGCAGGAAACGGAAAGAGACGATGCCGTCTTGACAGAAGAATATTAGGTCGGCAATGATGATTCTACGTGCAGGAAACTCTCAGCAAAAGGCTCGCGGATATCGTTCTTCCGGACGTCTCCGGGCGGGAAATCCGTCTCGGTTCGTTGTGGGAGAACAAACCTGCCGTCATCGTTTTTCTACGGCACTATGGCTGAATTTTTTGCCGGGAGCACGTCGCGCAGTTGCGCGAACACGAACAAGCCTTTTTGGATAAGGGCGCGTCGCTCGCCGCCGTCGGACTTGGCGACCGACACTATGCGGAAATTTTCCGCGAAGAAACGGGAATAGCGTTTCCCCTGTTGATCGACGAACAGCGCCAGGCTTACGCCGTCGCCAACCTGCGTTCCGCTAATCTGTTGCACCTAGCCCGACGCGACAATTTCGAGAGCCGCAATCGCGCGAAAGCGGCCGGGCATCATCAGCACAAACTTGGCCAGAATCCCTTTCAGCTCGGCGGCAGTTTCATCTTCGCGCCGGGAGACATCGATCGTTTCGCGCACGTGAGCAAAACCTTCGGCGACAATGCCACTCCGGCTACGCTCCTGGCCGCGCTCGATCGAGGCTGAGGCGCACCAAATTTCATCATGCCAAAAAAAACGCGCCGGAGAGGATCTCCCTCCGGCGCGTTTTTTTGCACTAAGCTTGAAAATTACTATTGAGCTGCTTCGACCCTCTTGAGCGGCGGCTTCGGCATCTGCCAGATGATTCCGGAGTCGTCAGCATTGTTCGGGTAGAACTGCGCCGACTTGTTGCCGGAAGGCAACAGCACGATGTCCGCACGGCGGTTGTAGGCCAGCCAGCTGCCCTGTTTGTTCCCCGCGCGTGCCTTGGGAGCCTTGTTCGGATTGGTGTCTTCCAGGGTCTTTACTTCCGACTTTTCCAGCTGGCGCTCTTTTCCGTACGCGGCAGTCTGAATTTTGTCGGCGGAGATGCCCTGATCGACCAAATACTGTTTAATACGCTCGACGCGACGCTCGCTCAAATCCTGGTTGTGGGGCTTTGAGCCGCGGATGTCGGCGTGCGATTCGATAGAGAGCTTCGCATCGCCGTCGTACTCGAGATATTTCTTAAACCCGTCGGCCAGCGTGGCGAGCTCCATTTGTTGGCTCTTTACCAGGCCAACTTGCGGATGACCTTTATCCGGATAGTCCGTGGGGTAGAAGATGCTCTGCAGAACGACGGCTGGGATCGGCTCGATAGAGCCGGTCACGTGAACGGACGCGGTTTGCGTCAAAGTTCCGCCGCAGACGTTTGTCGCCGTCAGACTGTAGTTCCTGTTCTCGTCCACGGAGCCGATGTCGGTCTTGGTGGGGTCCGCCTTGATCGTCTGGCTGCCGTTGAGATCTACTTTGCCGATTGGAGTTATGTTCACGGAGTCAGCGTTCGAGGTGGTCCAGGTCAGCGTGCCATTGTCATCGGTGATGACTTTGTCGCCGATCTTGCGATAGTGCAGTTCCGTGGGATTTGACGTGACGCTAGCTACCACGGTGGTGTTGACATTAACAGCTTCGGTGCCGGTTACGATCCCTCCCGGTCCCGCCGCAGTCAGCGTGTAGGTGGTGGTTGCGCGCGGTGAAACGGACTTGGTGCCGCTTGCGTCCACAGCGCCGACTCCATTGTCAATGGTCACATCCACCGCATCGGTGGTCTGCCAGGCAATGTCCGTATTCTGGCTGCAATTAATGTTGGCAGTCGAATTCGTGATCGTAGCCCTTACCGGCGCGATAGCAACAGTCGCGCTAGCGATGCCCGCATAGAACCGTGGCAACGGCGCCTTCTTTTGCAGTTCAGCCTGACGGTTAGACCAGTCTGTGGTGACTTGCGTGTTCTTGGCTACGTTAATCGAAACTTTTTTCCCGGCCTCGACCTTCACGTCGCCGGACCATAGGTCTTTTCCGCCGCGCGTGATGGTCAGATGATGTGTTCCGGGCGGCAGCAGCAATTCTTGTTTCCAGACCCAGAAGTCGTTATTGAATTCGTCCACGTGGCCGACAAAATATCCGGGAGTCTTTCCGTTCGAAAGAACCGCGGCGCGAACGTCCGTTCCGGAGATATAGACGCGGCCCCAAGGGCCGGCAACCTTGTCGCCGTATGGCTGCAGTGTCACAGCGAGGGCCGTGGATTTTCCGGCCTCGATGTTTACGTCCTGCGTAGAAATTTTGTACCCGTAATTAACCACCACCACCGTATGTTTTCCTGCGCTCAGCTTGACCGGGTAGCTTCCGTCGCGAATGGCGCTGCCATCCACGAACACGTATGCCTGAGGAGGTGACACTTTGATCTTCAGCTTCCCTTCCTGTGCGAAGCCGGCGCTCGCGCAAAGCGCGACTGCCACCACGAGGGTGAAGATATGTCCAATTCGTCGCATCTCAATGTCTCCTAACGATTTTGTTATAGGCGAGATTATTTGTGCGCTTCCGCGCCCGTTCGGTAAAGCGCTGGCTGGGACCGCACCAAGAAGGTATATTCCTATGCGCCATCTGTCAATGAATTTGAAAGAAAAAGCGAACACTGTTGATAAGACTGTTGATTCTCCGTGTATCAACCATTCAACACCTCCTATCTGCCCGCTATGCTGCTTTGCTCAAAGCGTTTACAGTTTGGCGCGGCGGGAAGTTCGGCGACAAAATGCCCACGAATGTTCCGTTGTGGAACGCAACTTCGCCGCAGCCAGCCACCACATGCGGCCCGGGGATTGGGCCGTCGTCGCAGATCAATCGCCGCTTTTAGAGCTAGCCCCATTCCGCGTGGGCCGAAACAAAAAGCCGGGATACTCGCGTTGTGATTAGAGCGCCCAACCAAGATTCAGAGTTCGTCACCGACGGACTTCCGCGGACGATGGAGGGCTTTTGACGATAGGAAGAAGCGCGAGTCAAACGGCGCGCCAATGGTTTTGACGTAAGTCCAATTCACTCCGCGAAAATGGATGAGGATTACCGTCATCACTTTAGGATTGCGATTGTGTTTCGCGAGATTCAAGGACTGAGTGTTTACAGCGCTGATGGCTGAAACCGCTCGTGTCAAACCGCGATCGCGCGCGTATTCGGTCAAGGCGCGATTCATGGCGCTGTGAATTCCATGACCGCGCCACTGCGGGACAACGAAGGAATCATACCGGAGGGTCTCGTTCTCGTGGAGAATCCAATTTACGCCGCGTACGAGCTCGGCGCCGTTGGCGAAGGCCATCCACATGAATCCTGCCGCCTGGCGCCGCACGTATGCGACGGCTGCGGCGTCGCCCCGGCCAAACTGAAACTTGACGTCTGCCAAAGGGATGTTTCCCAGGGAGGAAATCTGCGCAGCGATGTCTTCGAGATTTTCCTTTCCGACGTAAATTCTGACCTCGACTTGCTCTTTCGCGTACGGCTCCGGTAAAGGCTGTTGAAGATCAGTCTGAAAAATATGCCAGGCATGCCAATACATGAATGGACGCAGGATTTCACGCAGAGCGAGCAATGAGGAAAAAAACAAGCCTCGGTAGCGCAATGCCTCACCGATGGATTGCCGGCGTATCGAGGGCCCATTGGACATGGTTTCGCCTGAGGAAGCATTCCGTTGCAACTAGATCTTGAGCGGCACAATACGCCAGCCGGCCATTTGCGTCAATCGTTTGTGATAGCGAATGTGGACATGGCTGCGGCTGAGTGTTAGCTTCAGTTCGAACGGCCATACAACGAGAGGAACTCATGAAAGCGATCGTTTATTCGCAGCACGGCGGACCCGAGGTTTTAAAGTACACGGAAGCGGCGAAGCCGCAGATTGATGCGTTCGACGTTCTGGTCCGCGTGCGGGCTTGCGCGCTGAATCACCTAGATCTCTTTCTGCGAGGCGGGCTGCCTGGAATCAAGATTCCTCTTCCTCACATTCCCGGGAGCGACATTGCCGGGGAAGTGGCCGAGGTGGGCGAGAAAGTTACCGGCATAAAAGTGGGGGAACGCGTCATGCTGCAGCCCGGGATTTCCTGCGGACAGTGCCCGCAATGTCTGGCGGGAAACGACAATTACTGCCGCCAGTACACGCTACTCGGGCAGATGGTGGATGGCGGGTGCGCGGAGTACGTGAAAGCTCCCGCTGAGAACGTGGTTCCGATCCCGGAGAATATGTCCTTCGAGGAAGCGGCGGCGTTTCCGCTGGTGTCGCTGACGGCGTGGCATATGCTGATCACGCGAGCGCAGCTAAAGCCGGCTGAAACCGTTCTAGTCCTTGGCGCGGGAAGCGGAGTGGGAGGCGCGGCGATTCAAATTGCGAAAGCGACCGGCGCGCGTGTAATTGCCACGGCGGGGACCAAGGACAAAGTGATAAAGGGAAAAGAACTCGGCGCGGATTCCATGATCCTGCATTCGGAGAATGACATCGCTGAGGAAGTGAAGCGTATGACCAACCGGCGCGGGGTGGACGTCGTGTTCGAGCACGTGGGACAAGCCACCTGGGATCAAAGTCTGCGAAGCCTTACGCCTGGCGGAAGGCTGGTTACCTGCGGAGCGACCACCGGGTACGACGCGAAGATCGATTTGCGGTTCCTATTCACGCGCCAGCTTTCGATTCTTGGCTCTTTCATGGGAAGCAAGGCTGAATTGTTCAGCGCGCTGGAACTTTTCCGGCGAGGGCTGCTGAAGCCGGTGATTGACGTGGTGCTGCCGCTCGAAAGGTGCGCAGAAGCGCATGAGCGGCTGGAACATCGCGAGCAATTCGGGAAGATCGTGTTGCGCGTGGCGTAAAGCCGTTAAGCAAGGACGCGGAGGGACGGCTTGGCGGGCGCGGGAGCGAAGGGCGCGGTAGTGGCCGGCAGCGGCGTTTCGCGCTTGTGATACTTCGTTTCGACGTAATCATCGAGCAGAGTCTGAAAGGCCGCCGACAGTTCGTCGTAATTTCCTTCCAGCGTCGTGAAATGCTGGCCGTCGATGTAAACGGGGCAACGCGGCGACTCGCCTGTGCCGGGCAAGCTGATTCCGATGTTGGCGGCTTTTGATTCGCCGGGGCCGTTCACGATGCAGCCCATAATTGCCAGCTTCAATTCTTCCACACCTTCGTAATGGCGCTTCCATTCCGGCATTTTGTCGCGGATGTATCCCTGAATACTTTCCGCTAGTTCCTGGAACGTTGTGCTTGTGGTGCGGCCGCAGCCGGGGCAGGCGGTGACGCTGGGCGCAAAGGTTCGCAGCCCGAGTGATTGCAAAAGTTCGCATGCCGCATACACTTCCTCGCGGCGATCGCCGCCGGGGCGGGGCGTTAGCGAGATGCGGATGGTGTCGCCAATTCCTTCACCGAGCAGAATTCCCATGGAAGCCGCCGACCAAACCAGGCCTTTTGCGCCCATGCCTGCTTCCGTAAGGCCGAGATGCAAAGGCTGATCGGTCTTCTGCGCGAGGTCGCGATAAATTTCCACCAGGTCGTGAGGACGCGAAACCTTGCAGGAAATAATTATTTGATCTTTGCGCAAGCCGCATTCGAGGGCCAGTTCCGTGGATTGGAGAGCGGAAAGGACCATGCACTCGTTAATGATTTCCTCGGAGGATTTGCCGAGGTCGCGATCGGTGTTCTCCTGCATCTTGCGCATGACGAGTTCCTGATTCAGCGAGCCGCCATTCACACCGATGCGCACGGGTTTGTTGTGTTCGCGCGCTACGCTACAAATCGTCGAGAATTGCTCGTCGCGACGTTGGCCATGGCCGACGTTGCCGGGATTGATGCGGTATTTATCGAGCGCGGCGGCGCAATCGGGATATTTCTTCAAGAGCACGTGGCCGTTGTAGTGAAAGTCACCGATTAAGGGGACGTCGCAGCCCGCGTCGAGCAGGCGCTTTTTGATTTCCGGGACTGCCGCAGCGGCTTCCGGGATATTTACGGTGATGCGAACCAACTCGGAGCCAGCTTGCGCCAGCTCGAAGCACTGTTGCGTGGTGGAAGCGATGTCAACGGTATCCGTGTTGGTCATGGACTGCACGACCACGGGCGCGCCTCCGCCCACCTGGATTTTGCCGACTTTGACACCGACGGTCTTGTGGCGTTTCTGTGTCATCCCATATCCATTGTAGCGAAGAGACGGGTCGTTGGGTAGCGGAGGTGCTCTCCTGTGCTGTCCTTAAATCTTTGGCGAACACAGTGGGCCACGAGAAGGCCTGGGATGGTGCGGCACCGAGGTCTGGCAACTCGCGGGCTAGTACTCCGGGCGGCGGGCAACAGCTCCATTAGACTTTGTGCTGCGGACCGGAGGAATGATCGTGGCCATCTTGCGGATCATGGCTAAGACAAGCTTCTTGTCGTCTTCGGAAAGAGTAGTGGAATATTTCTTGATATCTGCCAGGAAACGAATCTCCTCTTCCGAAAGCTCTCCCAGCATTTTTCGGGTCTCACGGTCTTGTGGCGTATCGCTGCCGGGGAAAAAATCGGCCAAGGAAATTTCCATCGCTTCCGCTATTTTTGCCAGCGTTTCGAGCGAGGGAACGGTGTGACCATTCTCCACACGCGAGAGATAGCAGCGGAGCAGTCCTGTACGGCGCTCGATATCACCTTGCGATAGGCCCCGGTCGCTTCGATAAGACCGAATTACTTCACCGATGTTCACTTTTGGTTTTTCTTTTGGCATCGTTACCTTCCTATAACTGGGGCGTATCTTACGAGTCACCCCATGCCGGCGCAAGAGCTTTTTAGAGAGGGTGTTCCTGTCAGGAACATTCCAAGCGCGCCAAGAAAAACGATCCGCACGAGTCCAACCGAAGGTTCAGACCGACAGGCATACGCACTCGGCCATCTTCTCGTTTTTGGTTTACGGCCTGGGTTATAGGACGGATTCAGGGACCGCGGGCCGTGGGACTTCACGGTTTCCCTGTTTGCCTGCGCGCTTGTCGGCATAAAGTTCCTTATCGGCGCGGAGCAGCAATTCTTGAGACGATTCGCCTGTTCTGTAGTCCGTCCAGCCGCGCGAAAAGTGGAGGCGTATTTTCTGGTCGTTGCAATCGAACTCGAAACCTTCGATGCGCGCGAGCACGTGGCGCACTTCTTCGGCTCGGCATTCCGGAAGCAGGGCCATAAATTCATCGCCGCCCAGGCGGACGGCCAGATCCGAACCCCGTATTGCGCGCTGCAAGCGATCCGCAAAGCCTTTCAGCGCGGTGTCGCCGGCCGCGTGACCGTGCGTGTCATTCATCAGTTTCAGGCCGTCGATATCCATTAGCAGGATGGTAAGTGGACGTCCGTGCCGCTGTGCGCGGCTGATTTCCTGGGCCAGGCGCTGTTCCCCTGAGCGGCGATTATAGAGTCCGGTCAATTGATCGAGCGCGGCGAGCTTGTACACCTCGGACGCCAGACTTTCCACTTTAGCGAGCGAATTCATCTGGCCGGTGAGTTCGTTGCGCAGCTTGGAAATTAAATTTCGCTGGTAAATAAGATATACGCTGAAAAGCAGGACCAGGCCGACGAGCGCGCGCACGGACTGGTTCAGATAGAACGAGTATGTGCTTTGTTCGCGACTGAGCAGAGCGGGAAAGGCAAACGACGCAACGCCGAGCGTCAGTAGCAATATCACCGCGACGGTAGTTGACCACAACCAACGTTCGCGGCGTTCCAGGTGCGTCAAGTTCTTGCGGATGTGCTCCGGCGGCAATTCGGAGCCGGTCAGAGCCGGGTCTAGCGCGATCTCATTTGTGTTCGTCATCTAATTTAGAAGAGTAATCGCCTGATTAAACTAATAGCAGACTTCCGAAGGGGAATTCTATGCGTATGTTCCGCCGCGTTTCCATGTAAGTAACCGTTGATGTACAGAATTCTGAAGGCCACGAATAATTCCCAGCCGTCCGCTCGCCACGAAATGCCGCGGTGCCGAAGAACGATTTCATCCGCGGCAGCGTTTTGATCAAGCGCCTCGCCGCATGGTCGTAAATCCTCTCTGCTTCGTATCCTGAGCAAAATCACGCCCGCGCTCTGAACCGAAATCTCCCCGACTACTGTGGCCGAGGTCCAGAAACCAGGACCAATCGTCTCGAGGAGAATTTCATGAAAAAAAAGATCGCTTGGCTGTTTCTCGTCGCAATAGCGCTAGTGGCCGTTCCCGTGTCGCAGGCTTCAGCCGTAACAAGTTCGGGTTGGGATATCGATGGTTCACAACCGCCGGTGGAGCCCCCACCGTGGGGGTTTGAGGTTTCCTAAAGCCTCACTTAGCGGGAGGAGAATTTTCCGGCTTCTCCTCCCAGCTATTTGTGCTACGATTAGCGCAGCCGGATGAAAACCCTTTCCCAAGTCATATGGCTGGCCGGTATTTTGGTTGAGTTCGTAATTCTAGCGCGGGCAATTCAGTGCAAAATGTTCGGGAAATATTCGATATTCTATAGCTATGTTGCTTCCGTGCTAGGCGTGTCGGTCTTTCTTTATGCCGCGCCACAACCGTTATATAACGCGCTTTACTGGCCTTTGGACTTCGTCACCATGGTCCTGGGGTGCGGAGTGATAGTCGAAATATCCCGGCACGTATTCGCCCAGCACATCAGTCTCGACCGTTTTGCGCGGTGGACTGCCATTGTGGTTTTTGGATCTATGTTTCTGGTGTTTGCCATACATTCCTTTTTCTTCCCGCATTGGAAGCCAGCCGCGAATCCAGCTGACCTGGCAAGGGATTTGCGGATAGCAGAGGCCATTGCATTGCTGACGATTGTTTTCCTGACGGGATACTATCGCATCGAAATCGGGAAAAACATGAAGGGTATGATTTTGGGATTCGGAGTTTACGTTGGTACGAGCATTATTATGCTAACTCTGCGCCTATTCATCGGCATTCGATTTAGCCCCATCTGGAAGATCACCGAACCTTCCTCTTACGTGGCGGCTCTAATAATCTGGGCCGTGGCGCTTTGGTCTTACGCGCCGGTTCCAGTTGTTCCTGCGCCACCGCCAGACACTGATTACCGAGGGCTGGCCGGGCGC
>Ga0209221_1000403_pt1 | contig 19016 bp, 10 predicted proteins | sample BlaSpr_A8_Ref_O2_FD_187989 | JGI IMG/M metagenome (GOLD analysis project Ga0209221, IMG submission 187989) | Forest soil microbial communities from Thunder Bay, Ontario, Canada - Black Spruce, Ontario site 2_A8_Ref_O2 (SPAdes) (version 2) | ecosystem: Environmental > Terrestrial > Soil > Boreal...
GGCCGAGATCGTTGTCGCCACGTCTTCTGCTTTCCGTCCTGATCTGCCCCCAGAAACCGTTCACGGGATGATACGACAAGTTAGTTGAACTTCGTTACTCCCAGCGGCAGTAGCCGGAGCTGTGGGGAAGTGGGAAACGCGTTCTTCGGTGTTTTCCAAACTTGCCGTGTTCTGGCAAGCGTCTTTTCCATAGCTCGTGGTTCCCCGCGCTGCGAGCGATGGGCAGCTTGATTTCCACAACAAATCACGTTCTGACAATAAACGACAGATTTTGACAATTGCCTCCGCTGCCGGACTGATGGAGCATGGCGGCTACATTGCCGCTCGTGTTTCGGGGCTACATGTCCTTCATCCGTTCGATTGTTTTCCATATTCCGCTATCACCTCGCTGCCGGAGTGGATGTAAACCATCGTAACCGCATTCGAATCTGAGGCTCTTAACCGGCCACTGCGCTTCTGAGACATCGGAGAGGAAGCATGTACACACCCGAACTTCAAAGAGCGGCCGGTGACGCAAGCGAGCGAAGAAAGCGGGAGAAATGAAGAGTAAGGTGGAGAAAATAATGATGAGACACGCTGAACGGCAGCATGGGACGAGTTCACGGCGCGAACCTGTAGCGCATTTGTTATTCACCGTGTTGTTCTGCTGCTTCTCCGTGGTCACGGGAAGTGCATACGCTCAAATTGTGCTTCCCGGTGTAGGTATCATCAACACGCTGGCCGGGGATGGCACTGTGGGCTACTCCGGCGACGGTGGAGCGGCTACCAGCGCTGAGCTGGATTTGCCCTACGGTTTGGCAGCGGATACCGCTGGCAACATTTATATCGCGGATACATACAATAATCGCATCCGCAAGGTGACGGCAACCACAGGCGACATTTCCACAGTGGCCGGGGACGGAATTGCTGGTTATTCGGGTGACGGCGGAACGGCTACCAGCGCTGAGCTGGATTTGCCCTGCGGCGTGGCAGTGGATACCGCCGGCAACATCTACATCGCGGATACCTACAACAGTGTCATTCGCAAGGTAACGGCGTCTACAGGCATTATCTACTCCGTAGCTGGCGATCTAAGCTATCCCGATGGTGTGGCAGTGGATAGTGCCAGCAACATCTACATCGCGGATTCAGGCAATAATCGCGTCCGCGAGTTGACGGCGACCACAGGCATCGTTTCTACGGTGGCCGGCGACGGCGTTGCGGGATACTCCGGTGACGGTGGTGCGGCTACGAGCGCTGAACTCAATGATCCCAGGGGCGTGGCAGTGAATACCGCTGGCAACATCTACATCGCGGATACAGACAACAATCGCATCCGCAAGGTGACGGTATCCACCGACATCATTTCCACGGTGGTCGGGGACGGCACTGCGGGATTCTCCGGTAATGGCGGAGCGGCTACCAGCGCTGAGCTAAATGAGCCTTGGGGCGTGGCGGTGAATACCGCTGGCGCGATCTACATCGCGGATTTCGCAAATAATCGTATCCGCAAGGTGACGGCGTCCACCGGCATCATTTCCACATTGACTGGGGACGGCACTGCGGGCTACTCCGGTGACGGCGGAGCGGCTACCAAAGCTGAGCTAAATGAACCTGCTGGTGTGGCGTTGGACAAGGCTGGCAACATCTACATAGCTGATACCGACAATGATCGCATCCGTGCTGTTGGCAAATAGAGGCCAACGCTGACACTGAGCGGGGAGTGGCGACTATTGCACAGTGTCTATCTCGGCGGGCCGCAGGTGGGGACAGTTGTTGATGATCGTATGAAACTTCCGAAGAAAATTTGTCGTGCAAGCTGGATGAGAAAAATGATGAGAAACGCTGAACGGCAGCATGGCAAGGGTTCACAGCGTGCAACCGCAGGCATATGGTTGTCCGCATGGTTGTTCTGCTCTTTGGCAGCGATCACGGGACGAGCATACGCTCAGATCGTAATTCCCGGTCCATATCTCATCAATACGGTGGCTGGGGACGGATCTGCAGGCTACTTCGGTGACGGTGGATTGGCTACCAGCGCTGAGTTATATAACCCCACCGGTGTGGCAGTGGATAGTGCCGGCAACATCTACATCGCAGATTATCTAAATAACCGCGTGCGCGAGGTGATGGCGGCCACAGGCGACATCGCGACGGTGGCCGGAAACGGGACAGCGGGCTTCTCGGGCGACGGTGGATTGGCTACTAGCGCCGAGCTGAATAGGCCCAGCGGCGTGGCGGTGGATGCCTCTGGCAACATTTACATCGCAGACTATGAAAATAATCGCATCCGCGAGGTGACCGCGGCTACAGGCGACATCGCGACGGTGGCCGGAAACGGTACGGCGGGCTACTCAGGTGATGGTGGATTGGCTACCAACGCTGAACTAGATATGCTCGTCGGCCTGGCGGTAGATAGCGCAGGCAACATATACATCGCGGATACATTCAATAATCGTATCCGCAAAGTGACTGCGGCTACTGCCAAAATCTCCACGGTGGCCGGGGACGGCACTGCCGGTTACTTGGGTGACGGTGGATTGGCTACCAGCGCTGAGCTGAATTATCCCTTGGGTGTCGCAGTGGATGCCTCTGGCAATATCTACATCGCGGATTCAGAAAACAGCCGCATCCGAATGGTGACGAAGTCCACAAGCGACATTTCCACGGTGGCCGGAAATGGCACAGCAGGCTACTTGGGTGACGGCGGATTGGCTACCAGCGCCGAGATAGATTATCCCCTGGGCGTGGGATTAGATACCGCTGGCAACATCTACATCGCCGATACAGACAATGATCGCATCCGAATGGTGACGAAATCCACAAGCGACATTTCCACGGTGGCCGGAAATGGCACAGCAGGCTACTTGGGTGACGGTGGATTGGCGACCAGCGCTGAGATAGATTTACCTGAAGGCGTGGCAGTGGACAGTGCTGGCAACATCTACATCGCCGATACAGACAATAATCGCATCCGTGCCGTCGGCGGTATACCGACCATCACAACGCTCTCGCCTACGTCGGGGCCGGTGGGCACGTTGGTGACGATCTCGGGAACGGATTTTGGTTCGCCGCAAGGCACAAGCACAGTAACATTCAACGGTGCGACAGCGACACCGCAGACTTGGTACGGCACACAGATTGTAGTACCCGTACCGGCAGCCGCAACGACCGGGCCGGTGATAGTAACGGTAGATGGGGTGTCGAGCAACAGCAAGACATTTACATTTCTGGCGACACCGAACATCTTGACCCTCTCGCCAACGACGGGGCCGGCGGGCACCGTGGTGACAGTCACAGGCACGAAGTTTGGCTCGCCGCAAGGGTCGAGCACGATAACTTTCGATGGAATGACGGCGACGCCAACAAGTTGGACAGGTACCAAAATCGTGGTACCCGTGCCGGCCGGCTCAGGCACTGGGCCTGTAGTGGTGGTGGTCAAAAACGTGCCGAGCAACGGGGTTACGTTTACGAATACAACGACACCGATAATTACAAGCATAACGCCAGCTTTCGGGAATGTCGGGACATCGGTAACGATCAACGGAAGCCTTTTCGGCGCGACGCAGGGTGCGAGCACGGTGACATTCGATGGTATCGCCACTGTTCCGACCTATTGGAATCCGGATGGCGGTCAGATTGTGGCCCCCGCGCCTGCGGGTGCCACGACGGGAAACGTCGTGGTTACTGTAAACAGTCTCGCCAGCAACGCGATACAGTTTGCCTACAATCAAGTTTTACTGCAGCAGGGCATCATCAATACGGTGGCCGGAAACGGCACTGCGAGCTACTCCGGTGACGGCGGATTGGCTACCTATGCTGAAATATCTCAACCCCACGGTGTGGCGGTGGATACCATTGGCAATATCTACATCGCGGATGAATACAATAATCGCATCCGCAAGGTGACGGGGGCTACGGGCATCATTTCCACGGTGGCCGGTGGGGGCACCGGTTGCACCGGACAGACCGACTCCGTCGGGGACGGTTGCCCAGCGACCAGCGCCGAGCTAAATTATCCCGAAGGCGTAGCAGTGGACAGTGCTGGCAACATCTACATCGCGGATCAACAAAATAGCCGCATCCGCAAGGTGACGGCGTCCACTGGCATCATCTCTACGGTGGCCGGAAACGGCACCGCAGGCTACTCCGGTGACGGCGGATTGGCCACCAGCGCCGAGCTAGGGCAGTCCACCGGGGTAGCAGTGGATAGTGCTGGTAACATCTACATCGCGGATTATCTAAATAGTCGCATCCGCAAGGTGACGGCGTCCACTGGCATCATCTCTACAGTGGCCGGCAACGGTACTGTGGGATACTCCGGTGACGGTGGGTTGGCGACCAGCGCCGAGTTAGATGGTCCAACCAGCGTAGCAGTGGATAGCGCAGGCAACATCTACATCGCGGATTTCGATAATAGTCGCATCCGCAAGGTGACGGTGTCCACAAGCGACATCTCGACAGTAGCTGGGAACGGCACTGCGGGCTACTCCGGTGACGGCGGATTGGCCACCAGCGCCGAGCTGCGTAATCCGTGGGGCGTGACGGTTGATGCCTCTGGCAACATCTACATCGCGGATTCAGGGAACAGCTGTATCCGCGAGGTGATTGTGTCCACGGGTGGCATTTCCACGGTAGCCGGGAACGGCACTGTGGGCTACTCCGGTGACGGTGGACTCTCTCCCAGCGCTGAGCTCTATTCTCCCGATGGCCTAGCGGTGGATAGCGCTGGCAACATCTATATCGCTGATACCGGGAATGAACGCATCCGCGCCGTCGGATTGGAGGCTGCACCAGTTGTACTTCCCCCTGCGGGTCTCATCTCCACGGTGGCGGGAGACGGAACTGCGAGGTATTCCGGTGACGGCGGATTGGCTATCATCGCCGAGCTATATCAGCCCCAAGCCGTGTCAGCGGATAGCACTTATAACAGTGGCGTGGCAGTGGATAGTGCTGGCAACATCTACATCTCAGATTCGTCCAATAATCGCATCCGCAAGGTGGCAGTGTCCAACGGCATCATCTCCACTGTGGCTGGGGACGGAACTGCGGGCTACTCCGGTGACGGTGGATTAGCCACCAGCGCCGAGCTACGTTATCCGTGGGGCGTGACGGTTGATGCCTCTGGCAACATCTACATCGTTGATACGAACAATAGTCGCATCCGCAAGGTGACGGCGTCCACCGGCATCATCTCCACAGTGGCTGGGGACGGCACATACGGCTACTCCGGCGATGGCGGAGCGGCGACCAGCGCCGAGCTATATTATCCCAAAGGCGTAGCAGCGGACAGCGCTGGCAACATCTACTTTGCGGATGGTTATCGCATCCGCAAAGTGACGGCGTCTACTGGCGTCATTTCCACAGTGGCCGGGGATGGCACATATGGCTACTCGGGTGACGGTGGACCGGCTACCAGCGCTGAGTTATTCGTTCCCGACGGCGTAGCAGTGGATAGCGCTGGTAACATTTACATCGCAGATGCGAACAATAATCGCATCCGCAAGGTGACGGCGTCCACGGGCATCATTTCTACGGTGGCCGGGGACGGCGCTGCAGGCTACTCGGGTGACGGTGGAGCGGCTACCAGCGCCGAGCTATATGAGCCCACCGGCGTGGCAGTGGATAGCGCTGGCAACCTGTACATCTCGGATGCGACCAATAATCGGATCCGCAAGGTGACGGCGTCCGCGGGCATCATTTCTACGGTGGCCGGGGACGGCACTGCAGGCTACTCGGGTGACGGTGGAGCGGCTACCAGCGCTGAGTTAGCCGGTCCCGAGAGCGTGACAGTGGATAGCTCTGGCAACATCTACTTCGCGGATTCAACGAACGAACGCATCCGTGCCGTCGGTCAATAATCAAGGAGCGGGTGGCCGCGGCGACGTAACTGGCTCCGAAGAAATCGGTCGGGTACACCCACTACTTCGCGAGTTGCTCTATCGGCCATCGGGATCGGGGGGTTCTGATGTGCCAGGGTGTCGGATATAGTTTTTGGGCCATGAGGACTTGAGAGCTCTTGGTAACAACCGGCGTCGTCTTTGCCCCTTCGCTGCTGCGTGATATGCCGCATTCCAAATGATTTTTTCGTCGAGAGGCACATTGATCGCGCCTAGTTCTTACTAGGTCAGGAAGCGAGAATGCAAGAGCTAATATATGCCTTTAATTTCACGCCGTGATCTGATTTCTGCGGGCGTGACGGCGGGCGCCTCGGCGCTTCTTCCCGGCCAACTGTTTTCGCTCTCAAGTAAGTTGGCCGATTCTACGGTACAGTTTGCCCCAGTGATCGCTGACGGCCAGATGGAATCGGTCGAAAAAGCTTCTTACTCTAATGTCGAGCAGAAAGAGATACTTAATCTCGCGCGAAACGCACTCGCGAAGCTGTTTGAGGGCAAAACGCTGTCGGATTTGCAATCCGACGCGGATCGTTTAGGAATCCCGTCAGCCGAGCGCGTCAATATTACGCTGAGACATGCCGGGCGAATACGCGGCTCGATGTCAGCACCAGGGACAAATCTCGGTAGGCAGGTCATAGAATCTGTTTCGCGGGCCGCGATGGATCATCGCTATGATGGGCCTCTTTCCAGGTGGGAACTATCGGGCACAAGTCTTGAAGTATGGATACAGACCGGGTCATCGGAAATCACTCCTGAAGCTCGATTCGGGAAGAATGTCCTTCTTTTGGGCGTCGAAGGATTGGAGGTTGAAGGTCGCGGCAAATCGGCCTACTACGAGCCATCGGTAGCAATTACAAGCAAATACAAGACCGATATAGCTCTTTTCGAAGCATTATGCAAAAAAGCGAGGTTGGAAAAGGACGCGTGGCGACAGCCTGATGTAAGTATGCGAAGTACACAGTGGCTGTGCCTGCGTAGTGTTAACAATGCTCATTTCTTTGGCCGGGAGCCTGACGCCGAAGCTAAACTTCCGATACCGATTAATAGCTGTATTGCAGAATCGGCTTCTTACGTCATACGGAATCAGAATGTAAATGGAGGCACTGCCTACCTCTACGACCCAATCGCTGATCTATTTGTCGGGAAGAAGTCGAATCCCATTCGGGCTGCCGGATGTTTGTTCGCACTGTCTCAAATCCTGCAAAGCAATCATTACCTCGCGGGAGAAGGCATTTTCAAAACCTGTACAGTGCAAATGGCACAGGGATTGCTCAACCGAACATCACTCACAGGCGATGGCAGAAGAATTGTCGAGGGAGAGAAGGGTGGGGAACTACTGGAAGAAGAAGAGAAGGATGGGGAACTACCGGAAAAGGGAGAGAGAGGGGGAGATCCACTGGAGGAAGAAGAGAAGGATGGGGAACTACCGGCGGTTGGGGCAACTTCACTCCTGGCCGCAGCGTTAAGTGCCGGGGTTTTACGAAAGGAGTTCGCCCAAGAATACCAGCAGCTTTACCGTAGCGTCGCCTCAGCTCAAAAGCCGAATGGCCGCTTCGTTACTCGTTTCGGAGAGACTGAAGAAAGTGAACGGGCGGCTAATTATTATTCTGGGGAGACACTCTTGGTCTTAGCTTTGGAAGCGGAACGGGGTAATAAGGAAGCGCTAGAAATGTGCCGGCGCGCCTTTCAGCCGTACGTACTTCATTTTCGGACGGCTCCTACGTCTGCCTTTGTCGGGTGGCATGTCAATGTATGGTCTCGGGTCGCACTACTGACTGGAGATCATGCGTACGCCGATTTTGCTTTCGAGCAGATAGACTGGCTTTTAAAGATGCAGATCAAGAGTCATCGTGATTTGCGTTGGGTCGGAGGCTTTTCAGAGGCCGATGCTGCTCCACGATGCTCTTCGGTCGTGTTTCTGGAAGCTACTGTCCGAGCTCTAATCTTAGCTATCAAAACCGGCGATACCGAAAGAATCAAGGAATATACCGAGTGCATACGCTTAGGCTTACGCTTTTGCAGACTGCTTAGACTGGAGGAAACACCATCGACTCTGCTTGGCAATCCAATGCGCTGCAAAGGAGGCGTTGCCTTTAGCTTGACTGACCGCAGAGTGCGTTGCGACATGGTTCAGCACTTCATAACCTTATGCCTCGTCGTCGAACAAACAAAGAACTACCTACAATAGCGTGAAACAAAACAGTGTCGTCTCACAAAATCGGCAATACTGCGGTTAGGTCGCGGGAAAGACCTGACCAATCAAGTGGCGATGGACCGACAGATACTTCTACGAACCGACGTGTTGGTCAAATGTAAACGGTGTGCCATAGGTGTGCCGTACGCTTCGATCCCATATGCGCTAACTTGCGTCTTTTCAATACCAATACAAAGCGCTTCCGTGCGGGCTTGATTGTCGATAAGTTATTGACTCTAATAGGTGCTAAGACGTGGAACTCGCCATCAGATTCGCCTACTCTTAATCAGTAGGTTGAAGGTTCGATTCCTTCCGCGCTCACCATCTGCCACACGGTTGACAAATTTTCATGCCGCTACCTCTGATTTGATACCACTTGCTACCAACTCATTGGCGACGGCAGTCAATGGCGCGGTGAAGTCCGTCACGTCGGTGTGGTCGTAAACATCCATGGCGAGGTTCACACGGCTATGGCCCAAAATGTCTGAGACCACTTTCGGGTGAACGCCGTCGCGGCGAAGTTTCGTTGAGAGAGAATAACGGAAATCGTGCCATCCACCAATTTTGATACCACACGCGGTTGCAGCTAGCCGGACGTGGCGCTTCAAAGGATTGCCCGGATTTATCGGCGTGCCATCCCGAGAGCGGAACACCCATTCGTGCCCCTCGCCGAGCTGGCGCAACCGTTCAAGCAACTTTGCCTCGATGGGGAGCTTCCGCTCAGACTTCAGAGACTTCACCGAATCGACTTCGCCTCCGTAGAGACGACGCGAAACAGTGAGAACGTTGCCCGAGAAATCGGACCACTTGATTGCAATGGCCGCCCCGATGCGTAAGCCTGTTGCGTACACGAACAGAACCAGCGTGGTATACGGCTCCTTCAACCATTCTGAAAGCTGAACAACCGTATTGGCCACGAGGAATGTCCGCCAGACTTTGCGTCCCCCCGTTTTTTTTGGCAACTTGATTTTGATGCAGGGGTTCCGTTCGATCCATTTACAGGACTCCGCCCATCCGAGGGTAAGCCCAACCACAACAAGCATACTGCGGAGTGTGCTCGTGCTGTAGCCCTTCGCCTTTTCCGCGAGGAACTGCTGAATATCCTCGCGGCTGATGGATGCGATCTTTTGCTTCCCGAAGTAGGGAAGCACATAAGCTCGCAACGCGTTCGTGTAATGCTCCAGGGTTGTGCTTTTCAACGTTGGGCCTTCAGCTTTTTCCCACCGTTCCGTCAGTTCTTTGAAGGTGATGTCCATTACCGTTGGTGGTGCGGAATCACCGATAAGTTCTGACAGTTTGTTCCGCGCGGCGTTCTTTGTCGGCAGCTCTGCCATCGTGCCCAGGCGAACAAATCGCTGCTTGCGCTCGATGCCTGCCGGTGTACGAACATCCTCGCGGAACTTGCCGTACCACATCTTGCTGCCTTTCTTTCCTCTTGCTATAACGCTACCGCGTTGATACCGGTTCATGATTACCCTTTCCGGTCTCAACGAGTTCCCGCGTTGCATTGTGCCGCTAAACATCTCGGAAAGCAAACGGGAATCGAAGCGAATGAGGCGACCAGCGCGGAATACAGGCAATTCGGCGATATGGCGGCGTATCCAGGTTTCGGATACGGAGAGCTTCTGCGCAGCCTTTTTCACGGTGATGGCTGAGAAATTTTCGGGATTTCCAGAATCAACAACCGGAAACGGTTCGGTGGACACACATTTCCCTCGAATCGGAAGGCCCGCGTTACGGACCTCTACAGGAGGCTTTTACCCGGCTTTCGTTACCCCTGTTGGCCCTCTCGGACTTGGACCTGATCCGGCTCCCAGCTGTGCGCCATTCGGCATTTCCCTGAGTTGGTAGTCAGCCGATTGCAACACAACCACGTTCCAGCAGTCACCCGCTTCCAAAATTGCGCCTGTATCACGGTGTGTGAGCGTCGAATGGCGGGCGTCTATTCCGCCCGTCGCGTACATGATGGAAGCGGAACAATTTCTTCGCCTGCTGGCGGAGCGAGTCTTCACGGCACGCCTGAAGGACGGTGCACGTCTTCTCGACGGATCAGACTTTCGAACGTGGCTCATAGAACTTGCTGACGAATGCGCAGCGGCCGAGACGCCAGAGGATTTTCTGAGACAAATTGACGGCCCTAGGAGATGACCGTCAGGGCATGGCCCACAGCTAATGGTTGCTGTCGCAGTTGAGCGCACCGTCCATGCGGACGTAAAGCGGAAATCCTGGCAGTTCAGCGCTCCCAGATTTTTGCTCTATTGAGAGGACGAAAACGATGCTCAATCGGAATCCATTCACTGGGGAGAACAGCGATAGCCATGAACAACTCTAGCAAGACGAAACAAAACCAATCGTGCGGAATTGCAGATCAGATCGAGACGATGAAATCCTGTTTGACGGTTAAGAATCTCGCGGGTTTACTTGGCGTGCATCCGCAGGCGTTGTACCGGCAGACGCACTTGGGACTAATACCACACCTTCGCATTGGTGGGATGATTCGGTTCGATCCGAAGGTCACGGCGAAGTGGCTGCGCGATAGATCCATGTAACGACGCGAGCCTTGGCCCCGCCCGCGAGGATAATGATCGGTAGCCTAGCCGGACGGACAGGACAGGAGTGCGAGCTTATGCGATACGTTTTTGGCGTGCTCACTTTCGTCGCGTTTTTCTTCGTGCTGGTAGGCATTGGCTACATGCTGCGATACCGTGATCCGGTCTGGGTTGGTGCTGTACCAGCGGCGCTCGGGCTTACATTTTTATGGTTGGGACGACGGTGAGTTGCGAGCGCGTGAGGCGCTCGGCATATTCGCTCGTCGCCGCTCGTCTACCCCCGCTCCAGACTGTCCGGAATCGTAATCGCACTGACGTTTTGATTGTCGCGCGGGATGATAAAAGAGCTCGGCTGTCCCATTTGGACGGAAGATGCCGAGGTCAAAGCCCCCTCGTGAGGCCGTTATACCACAGAGGCAATTCTTGCAGGAGAGTGTGCGAAATTGACCATTCCTCCTGGAAGGCTCCGGTATATTGTCTATCCGCCATGAGGAAAAAACGCACTACAAAGCAGATGCTCGCTCTTCGCTGTCCGACCTGCGGTGCCGCTCCGAAAGAACGATGTAAGTTAATCAATGGTCAGCCACGCACTTCTCTGCATCGAGACCGTAGATTGATGGCGGCAGATAAGCCGAGCTGATTACAAACACGTCCTCGATACAAACCGCATCCCGTTTTTTCTTCCCATCGATACGTCAAGGCGCATCCCACAAGTAGAGGCTATGACGGAATCCCTGATGCGGAAGAACATGCTCGTGCCATTCTTGAAGCTGTCAAAGGCGATCACAAACTGGCTCTAGAACGCATCCAGGTGCTCAGATCGTTCGGCCTTTCGGAAAGAGTACTGCCGCAGAGTCGAGGCGCTTCTGGCAGCGGATGGATAAAGTTAAGTGCGCCAGCGTACCGACGTTGACCTATTGACTGGTGTAGCCTCCGGAAACTGTGGCGACCCCGAAGAATCCGCCTAAGACCATCGGTGAGCTGGTAGACCAACTGGAGGGGATTCGTGAGGAGCTGTTCTCCGTTCAGCGTTCCCTCGAAGACCTCGAAACGCTCGTGTCCACCAAGCCACTAAAACCAGGCAAGCTCCGGCAATAAGCCCGCCACGTTTGCATCACTTCTCACGCTAGCTGCGACGTGGCACCATTCCGGCCATTGAGCTGATCGGCGTAGCATTGCTGATGGACGGCTTTACCCCTCTCATCGGTGTTCAGATCGATGGTTAGGTCGACAGCCTTACTGCACACCGCGCATTGGAATTCTGTGGGTTGGTCGGTACTCATGTGGCCTCGCTACTGGTGGACGCAGCGTAGGCTTCAGGCTGGCATAAAGCTGAGCTGTAGTGACCATTTCTGTACGCGTGTCGGTGACACGACGGCGTTGAGGCTTCGCGAAACATGCAGGGGCAAACACGCGGAGACGCGAAAGGCGAAAGGATCGAGCAGAGCGGATCGAATGCGGGAAGTCAAATCAGTGATAGGCTTGCTCCCGTACGTGGACGGGACGGGGTGTTAGCTATTTGCTTGAGGTTCATCGCTGACTCTCTGCGGCCTTAGCACTCAGAACCGGGTTGTGAGGGCTATGGCGATATTTCAACACTTAAAACTTCGCGGAGATGGTTGCCGTCGCTCCCGTTGGGGGCGTGCTCCAAGTTTACGGATGGCAGCTAGTCGTGGAGAACGATGTTGAGGAGTGAACTGTGAACTTGCAACCCACTCCCGCCGTCATAGTCGATGAAACCTAGCTTCCTGAACCTGTTCATGAAAAAACTGACCCGCGAGCGGGTTGTGCCTATCATCTCTGAGAGGGTCTCCTGACTGATCTTGGCGATTACAGTCTCGGGCTTACCGTCCTTGCCGAACTGAGCTAGCAATAGCAATATCCGCGCCAGTCTTTTCTCGCTGGAATTGAAAAGCTGGTCAACCAAATCCTCTTCGTATCGGATGTTCCGAGTCAGCAAATATGCCACGAACATATCCGAAAACGTGTGTTCTCGGTGAAGCACTTCCACCATGGACTTCTTGTCGATTTTCATCACGGAGCAATCGGTCATTGCGGTTGCGGAGCACAGGCGTAGAGGCTGCCCTGTAAGGCAACCTTCCCCGAAGAAATCGCCCTCGTTCAGAATGCCGATTGTGGCTTCCTTCCCGATCTGCGACACAACAGTGAGTCTTACCTTTCCTTTCTGTATATAAAAGACAGCATCGGACGATTCGCCCTGAACAAAGATCGTCTTCTTTTTGGGAAAAGCTACGATCTTCCTACCGCCGTTCATGGTCGAAAGGAATGTCTTGGGATCGAATTTGCTGAGTTTTTTGGTCGCCGCACGGGGACTCATTAATTTCCGCCCGTTGCAGTAATATCACATGCCCGTTTTGACGGTCTGTTGTGCATCACACATACGCAGAAGATTTTTGGTCGTTCGCACGCCCGATTTTGGCGCGCCTCGTTTGAAGTGAGCGGAATCGCTTTAAGCGTTGGTCACATTTCCAGCGTCGCGAGCCCGCAGCAGCGGTAAAGCCAATATAGGATGCCCTACAGAAGCGTTATGATTGGGCGATGTATAATTTCGCGAGTCGTGCGAAATAAGCAGAGTTCCTGTTTCGCACACCATGGCGGGTGCGTCCACCCCGCGTCCGCGAGGCTTTTCGGTTCTTGGTTGTGACGAAGAAAAACCTCCAAGTCGTGCAGTCCGGCGAGCGCACCAACGCCGCAGGGAAGCCAGTCGGCAACAGAATACTTCTATCGATCTCCGATCGCGACTACAGCGCACTTCGTCCTCATCTCGAATACGTCAGCTTGCCAAACCATCTGGTCATTCACGAGGCGGGTGGAAAGCTGGAATTTGCGTATTTCCCGAGTCGAGGCATGATTTCTCTTGTCGTCGTAATGAACAATGGAAAAACGGCCGAAGCTGGCATCGTTGGCAATGAGGGCTTCACCGGAACACTGGCGGCGGTTGGCCTGAGGAGGAGCACGCTTCAGGCAGTGGTACAGATCACGGGGGATGGGTTTCGGGTCGAGGTCGAAGCTTTGCAAAATACGTTGGAATCCGCTCCAGAGCTGCAATTGGCGCTGAGCCGCTATGCCGCAATTCGGGGGATGCAGGTTGCACAAACAGCCGCGTGTAATCGGCTGCACGATATTGAGCAGCGCCTCGCGCGGTGGTTGCTCATGACTCAGGACAGAGTGGATTCAGGGTCGCTGCCCATCACCCATGATTTTCTCGCCACCATGCTAGGGACAGATCGACCTACCGTGAGCCTGGCAGCCGGCGTTTTGCAGAAGAAGAAGCTCATCGAATACATCCGTGGCGCAGTGAAGATCGTGAACCACAAGAAACTTGAAGCCTCCGCCTGCGAGTGCTACGGGGTTATCCGACAGTATGACGGCGAGCTTGGCATGAAATCAGTCCGGAAGTAAAGGCACGCTCTGTGCTGAATTGGCGGCTCGAAAACGTTGTTGTTGATAAATCACTCTCCAGGCGGTTTCACACGTAACGATTAATCTCTTTTTGCTCTCCGGTTTGGGTGGATTCTTGCCCATGACCGCAGTTTCCCATAGGTCGGCCAAAGGCGCTACCTATGGGAAATTCAAACTGCGCCACTACCGAAACCTGGTTTGCGCTGGGATTTCTGGACCGCTTCGTCCCGTTGTTGTTAACACGACGACGCGGACCTTTGACCTTTAACCAGAATGCCGAAAAATTAAGAGGTCAAACTTGATACCAACTTTTGCTACCAACCACCCTAAAAGAGCCTAGAAACCAAACTTGCTACCAACCTTGGCACCAACCACGCCTAAAAGAGCTTAAAAACGACCAACTGAAGTGCCGGGAACTCATTGAAACCATTCGTTTTCAATGTTAGGTCTAGGATCAGTAGGTTGAAGGTTCGATTCCTTCCGCGCTCACCACTTTATAATCAATAGCATACGGGATAATCACAGGCACCACGCGAGTCATCGCGCATTTTCCAGTATTCACCTTTGTTCCCAATGGTTTCCCGGCTTCCAGACCAACTGACAGAAGAGTCAGTTGGTCATAGTTTACGCGGGTAGAAAAGCTTCATGCTCAATGAGGTAGAGATGGCGCAAACATTGTTGTGTCCTTTTTGTGTCCCTGGGGTTTCGGGTTTTCTCTGTGTGGGAATTCTCAGTTTCGGCACCCAATTTGTGCGCTGGAGAAAAGGACTCGCACCCGGCGGGGGGAATGTTCGGGAGGCGCTGCAGTTCTGAGCCCCACTCCCTCGTCATTGAAACGGCAAGGAGAGGAACTCTCCGGCGCCGTACGTCCTTTCGCTTGGCGAATCCAAGGTTGAATATTGGTCCCGGAATGACCTGTCATGGGCGTGGTAATTACCACGGACATGGTAGTTAGCATAGCCACCACCGAGCCATCGTCGGTTTGTGTTCGAAAAAGATCAGTCGGGCCGAACGACTGATTCAGAATCAGTGAGAACCCACCCGTTCGAACTGGCTACGGCTTTTTGAGCCCCATTCTGCCTTGCGATCGCGTCGTCGAGCATCCTCGCAAGAAGAAGTCTCGGCAGAGTGACGCTGATTTTCCGACTTGTGGCAGACGAATTGTTAACATCGCGTCCAAGCCCCCGAGTTCGGCCATCTTACTTGGTGTTGTTCGCCAGTTCGCGACAACACTCGGGTCGCTCCGGCAGAGCCGATCGGTCCCATCCGCCTCCGAGAGCTTGAATTAGCAAGACTGTACTTGCCATCCGACGGCCGAGAATATTGACCGCGGTCACTTCATCCGCAAGCGCCGCACTTTGCGCGGTGATCACCTCGAGGTAACTTGTGACTCCACCCCTGTAGCGAGTGACTGACAGGTCGAGCGAACGCTGCGCTGCCGAGACTGCTTCATCCTGAACCCCAGCTTCGTTCTCAGATTCCCGAAGGGGAGATTCGCGATCAACTCTCTCGAATTCTGGAGAGTTCGATTGCTGAACTGGTTTGGCAAGAATCTAAGTGGTCCACGCGTGGTTATCAGCCATAATGCACCGGTCATCAATCCCAACTCCAAATAGAAGGGCGGCCCTCTCACGCCGGCGTTCAATTCCCTGGACATGGTGGAGATCATTGGGACCCACCAGCCGGGCCTCTGGGTGTATGGCCATACGCATGAATGCGACGATCAGACCATCGGCCGGACCCGGGTCATTTCAAATCAACTCGGATATCCCGGCAACTCTGGCGCTTTCGAATGCAAAGATTTTGACGAAACCGGTTTTCCAATCGACGTAGGCGTTTAGCGTCGCCGGGCGTCATTCTAGGGGGAGGCGGGTTTAAGGGGCCACGTTTCTAACTTAAGCGCACCTGAAGGACGTGAAAGTTACCTGTGCTGCATCTTGTCAGTAATCTCAGCCACACGACTTAACCGCTCATCCCCGCTCGAAGGGTGCACACCTAATGCCCAAGTTCAGGACAGACAATTAACGACTATAGTCGAAGACGTGGGATATCTCACATTCAAACCACTACAAACCTAACAGTCTTCAGAAATTCGACGACCGCGCGGAAGTAATTTTTGGAGTTGGATAAGAAATGGCAGAGCGCAAGCAGTTCGATGTACCGATCGAGGCTCTCCTCCGGCGCAGGGTGACCGGCGGCTTGATCGTGGCCGTGCTTCTAACAGTCTTCTTAAGTTTTTGGTCATGGCACGGTGCCCGGCGCGCGGAGCAGGATGCCTATTGGGTATCCCACACCTATGAGGTGATGGCGACGATCCAAGCCACGGCCCGAGATGTGCTCGAAGCGGAAACCAGCGCCCGGGCGTTTGCCTTGATCGGGCAAGAGCCGTTGCTGGTCCACTATCAGACCGCCCGCGGGAACATCTACCAAGACGAGGACACATTGCGGCATCTGACAGCGGACAATCTGAGTCAGCAGCGGCGACTGGATGTGCTAGAGCCGCTGGTGCGCACGGCGCTCGAATTCGCCGAGAGCATCATCGCCAAGCGCCGGCAACTGGGAGCCTATCCGGGTGGTAGCGACGCGCTGGAAATCGAGAGGCTCGTCGTTGCAGTTCGCGCAACAACCCAAGACATGCACGCTGAGGAGGTGCGGTTGTTGAGCCAGCGCTCTCAAAGAGCAGCAGCCGGACAACGGTCGACGAGGATCATCGCCATTGCAGGTCTTTTTCTCGAAATGGGCTTGTGGTCACTCGCCTTTCTCATTGTCATCCGCGAGATTGGGGTCAGCGCACGCGCACGGTCCCAACTCAACACCCTGAACGCCGAGTTGGAACAGCGGGTCAAGGAGCGCACGGCAGCTCTGCAGTCGGAGATCACCGAACGGCGCCACACACAGGAGATAGCGGAGCGTCTGGCGGATGTAGTCCAATCCTCCGACGACGCCATCATCAGCAAAGACCTGCACGGAACCATTACCGCCTGGAATCGCGGCGCCGAGAAAATCTTCGGCTATTCGGCGGCAGAAGCAGTGGGTAAGCCGATGACCCTGCTTTTACCACCGGAGTGCGCCGAGGAGGAGTCCGGCATTCTGGCGCGAATCCGAGGCGGTGAGAGCGTCGAACATTTTGAAACTGTCCGCGTGCGGAAGGACGGTAAGAGAATTGACGTTTCCGCGACCGTTTCGCCCATCAGCGACAGCACTGGGGCGATCGTGGGCGCCTCGAAAATTGCGCGCGACATCACTGAGCGCAAGCTCAAGGAAGAGCAACTCAGGGAGAGCGAGGATCGGTTCCGGCTTTTCATCGAACATGCGCCGGCGGCGTTGGCGATGTTTGACCGCGAGATGTGTTACCTCCAGGTGAGCCGCCGCTGGCGGACCGACTATGGCTTGGGAGAACGTGAACTGCGGGGCGTCTCGCACTACGAAGTCATTCCAGAGGTTCCCGAGCACTGGAGGGAAATTCATCGTCGTGGACTGGCGGGCGAGGTACTGCGGGGAGAGGATGACCGTTTCGACCGTTCCGACGGCAGCGTGCAGTGGATACGTTGGGAAGTACGGCCGTGGCACGACAGGGTGGGCGAAATCTCCGGGATCGTAATCTTCGCGGAAGAGATCACGGAACGCAAGCGGGCGGAGCAGGGCCTGCGCGAGAGCGAGGAACGCTTTCACGCCATGGCCAACGGCATCCCGCAACTGGCCCATATGGCTGGGGCCGACGGAGCGATCTCTTGGTACAACCAGCGCTGGTACGAATACACGGGCACAACCCCCGAGCAGATGGAGGGGTGGGGCTGGCAAAGCGTTATCGATCCCGCCATGCTGCTCAAGGTAATGAAACGGTGGCAAGCCTCGATTGCCACCAGCGAGCCCTTCGATATGGAATTTCCTCTGCGGGGCGCTGACGGCACCTTTCGTACATTCCTCAACCGCGTTATGCCGCTAAAGGACTCGGAAGGGCGGGTGGTCCGGTGGTTCGGAACCAATACGGATATCAGCGAGCACAAGGAAGCGCAGGAACTGCTGGCCGCGCAGGCTCAGGAACTGTCGGTCTCCCGCGAGGCCCTGGAAGCGCAAACCCGGATGTTCCAGTTGGTTTTGGACAGCATGGGCGAGGGACTGATCGCCGCCGATCGCGACGGCCACTTTCTCATCTGGAATGACTCCGCCAAAAAGCTGATGGGCCGTGACGCTTCCGACTTGCCCACCGAGCAGTGGACCCCTTATTACCAAGTCTTTCTGTCCGATGGAATCACACCTTGTCCGCCGGATCGCCTTCCATTGGTACGGGCTTTGCACGGGGAATCGGTGCAAGTGGAAATGATGGTTCAGCAGCCTGGGCGTGCCGAAGGGGTGTTTCTCGAAGTTTCAGCACGGCCCTTGAAGGACGACCATGGCAACCTCGGCGGAGGCGTCGCCGTGCTCCGCGACATCACCGAACGTAAAACTGCGGAACGGGAAGTCCAAGCGCTCAATCAGACCCTGGAGACGCGGGTGATCGAGCGCACTGCCGAACTGAAAGTTTCCAACAAGGAACTGGAAGCCTTCACCTACTCGGTGTCGCACGATTTGCGAGCGCCAATACGTCACATAAGCGGGTTCGCCAAGATACTCGTAGAGAAATTTCGCTCCTCTCTGCCGGCCGAAGGGCATGAGCACCTGCAACTCATCGTGCAGGCAGCCCACAGAATGGGCCAAATGGTGGACGAAATGTTGAAACTGGCGCGCTTAGGGCGGCAGGCGCTGGAGGTTAAGACCACAGGATTGAGTTCGTTGGCGGCGGATGTCGTGACCCTGCTGGCGCCGGAAATCGGAGGGCGGCAGGTGGAATGGAAGATCGACGAACTGCCGTTTGTGGAATGCGATCCCACCTTAATGCGGCAGGTCTTTCAAAACCTGATCAGCAATGCCTTGAAGTATTCCCGGCCGCGGTCTCCCGCCGTGATCGAGATCGGGCAGACGGAAAAAGAAGGG
>Ga0209221_1000404_pt1 | contig 18900 bp, 19 predicted proteins | sample BlaSpr_A8_Ref_O2_FD_187989 | JGI IMG/M metagenome (GOLD analysis project Ga0209221, IMG submission 187989) | Forest soil microbial communities from Thunder Bay, Ontario, Canada - Black Spruce, Ontario site 2_A8_Ref_O2 (SPAdes) (version 2) | ecosystem: Environmental > Terrestrial > Soil > Boreal...
AACCCGGCTCCGCTAAACCCTGACTGGTGTTCTTGATGCGAATCACGCCCGCATCGCCCGCTCCCGGTGCTTCCACCGTATTGGTCTGCACCATGTGATCGTATTGCTGCCAAACCCACCGTTTCCCGCAAATATTCGGACTAGCCAAAAGCTGCTTCAGATCAGCGGTGACGTCAGCCGGGTGTCTCTCTCGCGCGTTCTCTGCGCGAGAAGTGGGGCTTACCGCGTTGGCGCCCGACATAGAAGGGTTTGGGTGGGGCGCGGCTTCCGCCGCGCCCTTTTTCCATTCCAACCCTTCGCGCCCTCCCGCCGTGACCTTAGTTACCTTTAACGAATGACCCTCTATCAAGCACAATCTCTCCAGAGTTCTGTGTGGATTGTGGGAGAACAATAGTGCTTTGCCAACGGCTTCTTCGTATTTTTACGTTTGTGCTCTTCGCCGCATCGCTGGCCGCGGCCCGCGACATTGCGTTGGTCTCCAACAAGTCAAACGCAGCCCGTGCGGTCACAGTGCCCGATCTCGTCAAGCTCTGCAAAGCGCAAACCGAGCGCTGGCCTGATGGCAAACCGGTCACTTTTGTCATGCGGTCCCCTTCCGCGCCTGAAATGAAGGTCGTGCTCGAAAAGGTTTATGGCATGTCAGTACGGGATCTCAACAGCCTGATCGTGACTTCCAACGATCGGCGATCTAGCCATCCCGCAATCGTAGTTGCCACTTCGGATGAGGAACTTGTGGATAAAGTGGCATCCACCCCCGGCGCAATCGGCGTTGTCGATGTCTATTCCATCAACAGCAGCGTCGCTGTCGTCAAGATCGGCGGCAAACTCCCTTTGGAGCCCGGCTATCTGTTGCATGGAAACTAGAAAGCAAGTAATCAGTATTTGGTGATCAGGGATCAGTACATCACCATGTAGTGGTTTTCCGAGAGCTGGCCACTGACCGCTGGCAACTGTCTTTAAATTATGGCCGCACCGGCAAAAAAACTCGCGCACGGCGCGCCCGCGAAAAAACACTCGCGCCGCTACCCGCGTTTTTATATCGATCTGCGCATGAAGGTCCGCGCCTTTCGAAATGGCGAATTCCTCACCTGCTGGGGGCGTTCCACTGAGATCGGAGAAGATGGTATCGGCGCCACTCTTACCGGTGATCTCGAGGCAGGTGAGATCGTCTCTCTGGAAATCCCTCTTCCGCTCACCACTTATCCTCTGAAGATCCGCGGCGTCATCCGTTACCGCCACGGTCAACGCTACGGCTTCGAGTTCCTCATCATCAACGACGCGCAACGCGAAAGTCTCCGCCGCGTCTGCGAAATGCTTTCCGATAAATAATCCGGCGATCAACCTGGACGATTGGGTGATTGAAAATCCGAGCCACGAATTGGCATCCCGAGCGCAGCTCGGGACCTGGGTTTAATCACCCGATTTCTTCCATTACTCCGGTAACTTTCGAGCCTATTGCGCCCGTTCTACCATGCATTTGCTGGCTTCTGAGGGGGAGTCTCCAATGGGCGGTCGTGTCACCCGATCATCGCAATCCAGGGAACTTGTGCGTGCCGATCTACGGCAGGCGGTCGAAGCCGGAGCTTCGCCAGGATTTATCGCTCCATCCATTCCCGCGACCGCGCAGCATTCCCCACTTTCATGGAACCGCCTCGACCAAAATTCAGAACAGAATGCTGAAAACAATTCCGCAGCGGTTGCCGGGCAAGGCTCGCCCGATTTGCAGCGCCAGTTCCTAGAGCAGTTATTTGAAAATTCTCCTGACGCCCTGCTCATCATCGATCCGTCGTTCCGCACCCTGTGTGTCAACCGTGAGTTCGAGCGGTTGTTCGGCTACTCTGCCAGTGAATCCCTGGGCCAGTCGATCGATCCGCTGATTCTGCCACCCGACCGCGCCGCCGAAGCCGTATGGATCGCCCAATGCCTCGAGAGCGGCCAGCAGATTACTCTTGAAACTCAGCGCCGCCATCGCGATGGAACTCTGCTGGATGTTTCTGTCACCACCGCTCCCTTAATCGTGAGCGGCCGCGCTGTCGGATCCTACGTTCTTTATCGCAACATCTCCGACCATAAGCGTACCGCCGGCATCAGCTCAGCTCTGTATCGCATCGCGGAAAAAGCCAGCTGCACCGAGGATCTTCAGCAGCTCTTCGCATCGGTTCACAGTATCGTCGATGAACTCATGCCCGCGCGCAACTTTTGCATCGCGCTGCATGATCCCGAGTCGCAGCAGATCAGCTTTCCTTATTTCGTCGATGAACGCGATCCGGCTCCCGCTCCTGCCAAACTCGGCCGCGGTCTGGTCGAGTATGTCTTGCGGACCGGCAAGCCCCTGCTGTGCACGCCCGAACTCCTCAAACGTTTACAGCGCCGCGGAGAAATTCAACTCCCTCACCCCCCCACGCAATGGCTCGGCGTCCCGCTACAGGTAAACCATCACGTCTTCGGTGCACTTGTTGTGAAGAGCTACTCGCCGACCGTGCAGCTTCGCGAACGCGACCAGGAAGTTCTCACCCTAATCTCGCGCCAGCTTTCCGCCACGCTCGACCACAAGCGTAACGAGCAAGCCCTGCGCCGCTCCGAAGTCCGCTATCGGTCGCTGGTGCAGACCGCCGTCTATGGAATGTATCGCTCCAGCCTCGAAGGCCAGTTTCTTGACGTGAATCCAGCCCTGATCGGAATGCTGGGTTACAATTCCGCTCTGGAAGTGCTTGCGCTCGATCCCCAAAAAGATGTTTTTCTTGACCCCAACGAATACTCCAGCCTAGTCGAGGAATTTCGCCGCTCCGGTCGTATGGACGGCTTCGAAGCCCGCTGGAAACGCAAGAACGGCGACACCATCATCGTCCGCATCAGCGGCCGTGCCGTTGCCACCGAAGACCAGCCCGCCGATGTCCTCGAAGCCATTGCCGAAGACATTACTGAGCGCCGCATGCTCGAAGATCAATTCCGTCAGTCGCAAAAAATGGAAGCTGTCGGCCGTCTCGCTGGTGGCATCGCCCACGACTTCAACAATCTGCTCATGGTGGTCAGCGGATACACCGAAGTCCTGCTCGATCAGCTTCCGGCCGGCCATCCTTTGCAGACCAAGGCGCAGGCTATCCGCCAGGCCTCCGACCGAGCCACCGCGCTCACGCGCCAGCTTCTAGCCTTTAGCCGCAAACAGCATCTCGAACTCAAAGTCATCGACCTCAACGCCATCGTTACTGACATGGAGCGTCTGCTTCGCCCGCTGATCGGCGAGGATATCGAAGTGAGCACCAGCCTCGCGCCCACCACCGGCTGTACCCGCGCTGACGCAGGCCAGCTCGAGCAAGTCATCATGAACCTGGTCGTCAACGCTAAGGATGCTATGCCCAACGGCGGTAAACTTAGCATACGCACCGCTGCGGTCACCCTCGACGAGTCCTACCGTCCCGAAAACACTTTCATCAAACACGGCCCTTACGTCATGCTCTCGGTCAGCGACACCGGCCACGGCATGGACCGCGATACGCAGGCCCGCGTCTTCGAGCCCTTCTTTACGACTAAGGAAAAAGGCAAAGGTACCGGGCTCGGACTCTCCACTGTCTACGGCATCATCAAGCAAACCGGCGGCTACGTTTTCGTCCAGAGCGAGCCTGGACGTGGCAGCGTGTTCACCATCTATTTCCCTCGCGTCGATGAACCCATCGAAGCGCTCAATCCCAATCCTGCAACCCTCGCATCTACCGGAGGATCCGAAACTATTCTTCTCGTCGAAGACGAAGAGTCCGTTCGCCAGCTCATTCGCGAAACCCTCGAGTCTCGTGGCTACCGCATCCTCGAGGCCGAGAACGGTCAGGCTGCGCTCGCCCTTGCCGCAAGCCATCCCGACCCCATCCACCTCGTCGTCACCGACGTCGTTATGCCCGGCCTCAGCGGACACGAATTCATCCAACAGCTTCTCCCCGCGCGGCCTGACGCAAAAATTCTTTACCTTTCCGGCTATGCCGAAGACGCCGTAAGCAGCCCCATTAACCCCGGCGACCTAAAAGCATTCCTTCAAAAGCCTTTCACCCTGCAGAATCTCACCCGCAAAGTCCGCGAAGTCCTTGGCTCAGCCGCAAGCAATTAACAGCGACCAAGGTTTTTTGTAGGGACGACCGCCCCCGGCTGTCCATTCGAGCGAAGCTCGAATTTTCTTCGCCGACGAGCAGGCCCAGTAACTTTCCTCGCAACCCCCACCGCATTGCAGACCATCCAACCCGTTGAATCTACTTATTCGCTCCCATCATCAGTACAATAAGTTCTCTGGAGGAAAAATCATGGCTTTTGAACTACCACCGCTGCCCTACGACTACGCGGCGCTCGAGCCGACCATCGATAAGCAGACTATGACCCTGCATCACGACATGCACCACGGAACCTACGTCAAAAACCTCAACGCTGCCATCGAAAAACATCCCGAACTGTCTAAAAAAAGTGCGGAAGATTTGCTCCGCGACCTGAACTCCATTCCCGAAGACATCCGCGCCGCAGTCCGTAACAACGGTGGCGGCCACGTTAACCACTCCATGTACTGGAAGATCATGAAGCCCAAAGGCGGAGGAGACCCGAACGGTCCCATCGCGCAGGTCATCACCAAAGCCTTTGGCAACTTCAAGGATTTTCAAACTAAATTCAACGACGCCGGCGCCAAGCAATTCGGCTCCGGATGGGTCTGGCTCGCCGGCAAACCCGGTGGCGAAGTGCACATTATGAGCACTCCCAATCAGGACAGCCCCATTTCCCAGGGTCATTTCCCCATCTTCGGCAACGATGTCTGGGAGCACGCGTATTATTTAAAGTACAACAACCGCCGGCCGGAATATCTCACCGCTTGGTGGAACGTCATCAACTGGGATGAGGTCAACGCCCGTTACGAAGCCTTCAAATCGGGCAAGCAAGTGCAGGAACCCGCAATGGCCCGCTAGCTCATGTAGAGACTGCGGCCAATCCTGCCCTGGCGGCTGTCCCCTGAAGCGAACGGAAACACGGGCAAACTGTGGCAAATCGCTCCAAGAAAGAGCCCCGCATTCAGCGGGGCTTTTTCGAATACTCGACAGTACTGCCAGCAATGCTCCTACGCCGCTTGCTCCACATACGCATCCGGCTCCGCTTCAAACTCCTTCCTGCACTCATCCGAACAGAAAAAATATTTCTTGCCTGCAAATTGCGACTGAATCTCCACCGGACCCTCTTTTACCTGCATTCCGCAAACCGGATCTTTCGCCATAATGCCTCCCACATCAAGAATAGATTTTCTTCCCACGGTTTGTTTGCAAGAAGCTTTCCGTTCTATTCTCACTCGATGTCACTCACCCAACTGGGATTGCCGCCAGCGAAAAGTTTTCTCGCCAAACATCACGGAAAATTCTTCCACGCCCGTGCACCTTCTACCCACGACCAGGAAGCCTGAAAACTGAGAACCAAGAACTATCCACCGGCCACTGCCCACTGCCTTTCTGCATTTCCTGTGCAAGCTCTGTGCAGAACCGGTTTACACATTCGCGGATACGCCCCATCCCGCACTACACAACCAGCACAACTCCCGCCCTGCGCAGCTCTTAGCGGGCCATCTTCAAACGCTTGATTGATCTCCCTGATCCACAGAAACTCCCCCTCTAAGATTTTCCTCAACTGCACCAAAAATACTGAATTGACCGCCGCTCATTTCGCTCGTACATTCGGTTTCGCGCTTCGCAAGAAAATTAAACGAGCCGGGCTGGATTTCAATTGGCCGCGATTGTTTTATAAGCCATAACTTTCGCACTGATCTACATTCATCACATTCAATTCCTCAGATTCACGATTCATCACATTCACCGATAAACCGAACACCCAAGACCCAGGACTTTTAAACCGAGACTTTAAAACCAGGACTTTAAGACCCAAGACCAAAAAGTGGCCAGCAATCATGAAAGCACCCAATCCATGGATCACCTACCGCACCCGTTTCCTGGTCAAAGCCAAACAACTCAACACCAGCCTCACCTTCACCGATGTTCTCGGTCGTCTTCATTCCGGCCGCAAAGGCGACTATCTCGTCGAATCCTCCGACGGTGTATTGCGCATCGCTCCTCGCCAAATCTTCGAGGACATCTACGTCCCTCTGACGTCCGAATCAACGACGTTCGATTCAACCATGTCCGATACAGTTTGCGAATCGAACCCAATAGGACCGTCTCTGGACGACTTGCAGACTCCTCAGACCTGTACACTTGCGCACCCCGCACCCCGCTTATCGAAAGCCTCAAAAGCGTCAAAAGAGCAGGATTTTTTCAATCCTGCGTTCGTCCCTTGCCTCATCCGGAAATCTCCGCAACCCGAGCGCCGTCGTCGCAATCCGGCCCCCGGCGCACGCTCCCTTTGAGGGAATCGGACGCTCAGGAGGTCTATGACTCTGACCTTTGCCTTCAAAATTTCATCCTCAGCTCCCTTGTGAAGTTTTGTGAACGGCCCGTGAATTTCCCTTGTGGAAAAATTATCCCTGATCCCCGCACCAACCCCGTCATTGTTGGAGATACAACCTGTAGTGTTTCCCCCTTGACAGGCACCATAAGCGGGAGTAACTTTGCAATCCCATAGCTTTGAAATTCGCCTCGCGGGAACGAAGCGGATTTCGGCACGTGAACGGGAAGAGAGCAGTCAGGACGGACTGGCACCGGGCCAGAGGTGACCCGGTGCCCCTCCGTAAACCGACAACGTCGTAAGCACCAATAGCTTTGTGTTTCCGGAATCCGGAAGCCCAAAGCCGCTAACGCGGTGGACGTTCCCCGATCCTCCCCCGGGCGAACGCCAAATAAAAACAATGGTCCGGTGATAGATGCGCTGAGGAGCCGCAGCGCAAAGCTTTAAGGTTTTTGGATGGCGCTGCGCTTCAGCGCCCGTTAAGTCGCGAAATGATCGGGCTTTAGCCCGGGTGGGAGCTGTACATGGAATCTCTAACTCGTCTGGTCGTCGATTCGCTAACCCGGCATGGCTTTGATCGCCCCATCGACCCGCACCGCCTGCAGTGGTCTCGCTGGTTCCGTTGCGAGTCCTCTCACAGTCTCCTGGTCGTCCCCAGCAAGCCGGGAATCTTCGCCCTCGCCGAAGACGTTGGCGGCGTGGCGCGGGTGCCCTCGCCCACGTCTGTGAGATCGGAACAAAATTCAGATAACGCGCCTTTTGACGGCACAGCGTTTCAGCGCCGCGATCCCGCGCCTCACCTCAACGCAGCTCCAACCGCCGAGCCAAAACGCATGCTCGCCGTCCTCCAATTCTCCGAAGACGACGACATGGCTTTTGTCCTCGACCGCATGTTTACCTCCATCAATCCCATGCGCTCCCGGCTCGCCTCCGGTCTCTGCTTTCTGCGCTTTGTGGTCATCGAAGATCAGGACCAACGCCGCAGCATCTGCACCGCTCTAAACCATTGGCTGCTCTCCTCCGCCGAGAAAGCCTCCGGCATTCCCGCAGCTTTTTCGTCGTCGCTGGAACTGAACATAACCGGCGCCGCAAGTCTCGCAGCCACAACTGGTCTCGATTCTGGCGCCAACAAAAATCTTCACTGTTCCCAGCCACTCCCTTCTGGCTTCTAGCCGAAGGGGCTAGTGAGTTTTGGGAAGGGCACGGCTTGAGCCATGCCGACAGATGTGATTGTGAAAACGGGCAGCCCCTGAGGGGCGATAGACAAGCTCTTTAAAAAGAAAGCTATAAGTCACACAACCCCGAACGCTTACCAGTTCGGGAACGTCCGGATTTATCGACCCGACTCCCCCGGGACGCCGAATCGGGCCGCGTTGAATAGAATCTAACTACTAATGGAGAAAGCCATGTCCGAGGTCAAAACCACAGCCCCCAATTCCACCGCGGCAGCCCCTGCGACCGCCCCCGGCAAGAAGTCCACTGGCCTGTCCTTCCGCCGCTTCTTCACCAAGCTCGGCGTTTCTCCCTACGACGAAATCGAATGGGATCTCCGTCTCGCTCAGATTACTGACGCGAAAGGCAACGTAATCTTCGAGCAGAAAGACGTCGAAGTTCCCAAGGACTGGTCCGTCACCGCGACCAATATCGTCGCCAGCAAATATCTGCACGGAAAAGTAGGCACGCCCGAGCGCGAGACCGGAGTTCGCGCCCTCGTTACCCGCGTTGCCCAAACCATCCGCAACTGGGGCTTGGCGCAAGGCTATTTCAAGACTCCCGAAGATGGCGCAACTTTCCACGACGAACTTTCGCACATCTTGTTACGTCAATACGCCGCCTTTAATTCGCCCGTCTGGTTCAACGTGGGCTGCGACCGCATCGAGCCCAGTTCCGACGCTCGCAACTGGCACTGGAATCCGCAGACCCAACAAGTCGAGTTCGGCATTACCGGATACTCCAAGCCGCAATGCTCCGCCTGCTTCATCAACTCGGTAAAAGATTCTCTCGACTCCATTCTCACTCTGGCCAAGACCGAAGGCATGCTCTTCAAGTGGGGCAGCGGCACCGGCAGCAATCTGTCTCCGTTGCGCTCCTCCACCGAAGGCCTCAGCGGCGGCGGCACCGCCAGCGGCCCGCTCAGCTTCATGAAAGGTTTTGACGCATTCGCCGGTGTCATCAAGTCCGGCGGCAAGACTCGCCGCGCCGCCAAGATGGTCATCCTCAACGTCGACCATCCCGATATCGTCGAGTTCATCGAGTGCAAACAGAAAGAAGAAGCCAAGGCTCACGCCCTGGTCGCACAAGGCTACGACGGCAGCCACCCCGATTCAGACGCCTACTCCTCCATCTTCTTCCAGAATGCCAACAACAGCGTCCGTGTCACCGACGACTTCATGTACGCCGTCGTCCGTGACACCGATTTCTCCACCAAGAAAGTGCAGGACGGCTCCGTCATGCACACCTACAAGGCTAAAGACCTGCTCAAGAAAATCTCCGAAGCCACCTGGCACTGCGGCGATCCCGGCATGCAATACGACACCACCACCAACCGCTGGCACACTTCGAAGAACACCGACCGAATCAACGCCAGCAACCCGTGCAGCGAGTACATGTTCCTCGACGATTCCGCCTGCAATCTGGCCAGCTTGAATCTGCTGAAGTTCGCCCCCAACGGCACTTTCGACGTTGAAGCCTACCGCCACGCCGTCGACGTGCTCATCACCGCGCAGGAAATTCTCGTCGACAATGCCGGCTATCCCACCGAAATGATCATGCGCAACTCGCATGACTACCGTCCGCTCGGCCTTGGCTACGCCAACCTCGGCGCGTTGCTCATGGCTACAGGCTTGCCCTATGACTCCGACGGCGGTCGCGACTACGCCGCCTGCGTCACCGCTATCATGTGCGGCGAGGCTTATCTGCAATCGAGCAAGATCGCCGAGCAATGTCCGCCACTGACTCCCGCGACGGAAACGGTGGCGACTCGCCTCGGCGTCACCGACGCAGCTCAAATGCCCGGCTCCGCCTGCCCTGGCTGGTACATCAACCGTGAACCTTTTCTCGACGTAATTCGCATGCACCGCGCTTCAGTGAATAACATAAACAAGAGCAATGTTCCCACCACGCTCTACGAAGCCAGCAAACAATGCTGGGACGAAGCCCTCGCCCATGGCGAAAAGTTCGGTTATCGCAACTCTCAAGTCACAGTGTTAGCCCCCACCGGCACCATCGGCTTCATGATGGACTGCGATACGACCGGAGTGGAGCCTGATTTGGCGCTGGTGAAGTACAAAAAGCTGGTTGGCGGAGGCATGATCAAAATCGTCAATCAGACCGTGCCTACGGCCCTCTTCAAGCTGGGATACGACCACGATCAGACGAATGCAATCGTCAGTTACATCGACGCCACCGGAACCATCGAAGGCGCGCCGCATGTGAAGGATGATCATCTCGCCGTCTTCGATTGCTCCTTCAAGCCATCCAAGGGAACGCGATCGATCGCTTACATGGGCCACTTGCGAATGATGGCGGCGGCGCAGCCGTTTATTTCCGGAGCTATATCGAAGACCGTCAATCTTCCCAACAACGCAACCGTTGAAGACATCATGGAGTCGTACTTGCAGGCGTGGAAGCTTGGCTTAAAAGCAGTCGCTGTTTACCGCGACGGCTGCAAGCAATCTCAGCCGCTCTCTGCCGCGGGATCGAAGACCGCCAACTCCAGCAAAGACGACCCGCGCCCGGGATCAGCCCCCGCACACGAGCCCGAGGACATGAACGCTCCTCCCCGCGCCGTGCGCCACAAGCTCCAGGAAGAGCGCGCTTCGATCACCCACAAATTCAACATCGGAGGCCACGAGGGCTACATCACCGTCGGCCTCTACCCCAACGGCGATCCCGGCGAACTCTTCATTACCATGGCCAAAGAAGGTTCCACGGTCAGCGGCCTTATGGATAGCTTTGCGCTGGCAGTCTCCATCGCCCTTCAACATGGCGTATCGCTGAAATTGTTCTGTGAAAAATTCGCCCACACCCGCTTCGAGCCGAGCGGCTGGACCAGCAATCCCGACATCGGCTTCGCCAAGTCGATCATGGATTACATCTTCCGCTGGCTCCAGCTTCGCTTCACCGGCCAGCAGCAACTGCTATTCGAGAATCTGCGGCCGAAGTCGAGTGCGCAGTTGACCGAGGATGCTGCGTCCGCCCTCCGTCGTCCGGAGACCGGAACCCGCGAGCCCGGAGCCGGTTCCATCCACGCCGCCGACGCCCTGGCTAACCTCATCGACCTCGGCGATGCTCCCAGTTGCAGCTTCTGCGGCAGCATCATGACCCGCAACGGTTCATGCTATCGCTGCGGGAGCTGCGGGAGCACGAGCGGCTGCAGCTAAGGTTTCAAAAGCGTTGTCATTCCGACCGAGCGCGCCTTTTGCGTGACCGAGGGATCTGCAGTTGAACTTTGCGGCGAAGGCGGTGCCGCCCGATGACCTTCAAGATTGTCGGTTCGATTACCGATGTCGAAGTCATCGCAACCGGCACCGCAATTCGCGAGCGAAAAAGACTGTGGAAGAGTTACGGCAAGGCGCGAGCTGAAAGGCATAGCGAAGATTGAATTCTCCGATGGAACGATGTGCGAATCGGAGATTCACTGGTACGAGGCTCATGCGATCGGCGCGAAAGAATACAAAATCAAGCGCATCCTCGGCTGATCGCGAATCTGCGGCGCGATTCGTTCTCTGCATCCGTAATCGCGATTACGCGGCATCGCTTGAGTTGCGCAAGGTTTATCGGCTCCTGAAAGACGAGCGCGCCGCAAAGCTGGGCCATGTGCGTGTTATCGACGAATCTGGCGAGGATTATTTGTATCCCGAGGAGTTTTTTGTGCCGATCAAGTTGCCGCAAGCCGTGGAGCGAGCAGTGCTGAAGGCGGTGTGATCGAGGCTCCGAGAAGGCCAGAAGAAATTGGATAACCTCGATGGCTTGTCATTCCGACCGAGCGCGTCCTTCGCGCGACCGAGGAATCTGCTGTTGATCGCCTCTGAGTTTTGAAGGGGCATGGTTTTCGCCGTACCGGGACCGAACTTATCTCGACGGCTTTAGCCGCTGAGGTCGAACTCAGACTCCCCCGCACTACTTCTCTTTAACCTTCTCCGCCAATTCGCGAAACTCTTTGGCCAGCTTGTGGCTCGCCTTTATTTGCACCTGCGCCAGTTGTCGAGAGTTCTCCGTCGTCAGGGCCGGCACCAAAGCCTCCAGTTCCGTCGCTACTTCGCGCGCATGATCGGCCTCGTTCAACATCAAATGTTCAAATTTCCGGACTGCCTCGTGGTGATCCATAGACCTCGCCTAGGGATAGATTGGAGTGCGTGTTTTACTTGATCGAAACCAACCGCTCCACTAACTCCGAATAATCTTTCTTTTCGATGCCGTGGACCTGCTTATTGTATTCATCTACCTTCGAGGAATAATTCATCGAACAGAATTTAGGACCGCACATAGAGCAGAAAGCGGCTTCTTTGTAGTAGTCGTCGGGAAGGGTCTCGTCGTGCATGGACCGGGCTGTCTCAGGATCCAAAGACAAAGCAAACTGTTTTTCCCAGTCAAACTTGTACCGCGCATAACTCAAAGCGTCATCGCGGTCACGGGCGCCGGGACGTCCGCGGGCGATGTCGGCGGCATGGGCAGAAATCTTATAGGCAATGATGCCGTCCTTCACGTCTTTCTCATTAGGTAACCCAAGATGCTCCTTCGGGGTGACGTAGCAGAGCATGGCTGCGCCGTACCATCCGATCATGGCCGCGCCGATGGCGCTCGTGATGTGGTCGTAGCCAGGGGCAATGTCGGTGACCAGCGGGCCGAGCGTATAGAAGGGAGCTTCGTAGCAGAGCTCCATTTCTTTTTCGACCTGCTCTTTAATCTTGTCCATGGAGACGTGCCCGGGGCCCTCGATCATGACCTGCACATCGTGTTCCCATGCCTTCTTGGTCAGCTCACCGAGGGTTTTTAGTTCGGAGAACTGGGCTTCATCGCTCGCGTCGGCAACGCAGCCGGGGCGGAGTCCGTCGCCGAGGGAGAAGCTGACGTCATACTTTTTGAAAATCTTGCAGATGTCGTCGAAGTGTTCATAGAGAAAATTTTGTTTGTGGTTGTAGGCCATCCACTGGGCCAGGATTGCTCCGCCACGGCTGACTATGCCGGTGATGCGCTTGGAGATCAAGGGCAGATACTGGATGAGGACGCCGGCGTGGATGGTCATGTAATCCACGCCCTGTGCGGCCTGTTCTTCGATGACTTCGAGCATGACGTCCGCATTCAGGTCTTCGACGCGCTTCACGCGGGCGATGGCTTCGTAAATTGGGACGGTGCCGATAGGCACGGGAGAGTGGCGCAGGATGGCTTCGCGGATTTCGTGAATGTCGCCGCCGGTGGAGAGATCCATGACGGTGTCGGCCCCGTAGTGGACAGCGGTGTGCAGCTTTTTCAGCTCTTCCTTGATTTCGGAAGTGACGGCGGAGTTGCCGATGTTGGCGTTGATCTTACACAGGGATGCGACGCCGATGGCCATGGGCTCGAGTTCGGGATGGTTGATGTTGGCGGGAATGATCATGCGGCCGCGAGCGACTTCGTCGCGGACGAGTTCCGCTGTGAGCTTTTCCTTGTGGGCGATAAAGCCCATCTCTTCGGTGATCACGCCTTGGCGCGCGTAGTGCATCTGAGAAAAGTTGCCGGTGGAGTTCCTGCGCTTGCGCTGCGCAATCCATTCTGCGCGGGGCTTGGGGACACTGTTTCTGTTGCTGCCATTGCCGTTCGAACCGTTCGTGGAAGTCATGATCAGGCCTCGTTCCTATCGTAAGAATTGATTATAGTGCGTCTGAAGAGCGTGCGGATTTCGGTCTCGCGGCGATTTGGGGAAAAGAGGAAAGGCCACGCAGACTGCGTGGCCTTTTCCTTAGTTGCGCCCACCGCTGGCACCGGCAACTTGACCCATAAGATGATCTACCAAGCGGGGCAGTCAGATGCTTTAATGCGTCGCCGCAGGCGAGCGCCGAGCCAATTCGATTTCTATCCCTTCCGGTAATACTACGGCTTCCCCTTGCGCCGTCTTTGGTTGACTCGTGAGCAGCGTTATATTCGCGATATTGGCCGCATGCGCCGCATCCAGGACCCTTACCACACTCGCATAAGGAGCCCTGGCGTCGGCCTTGAGATAAAGATTCTGCGTGCGAGCCGGAAGCGCCTTAAACTTTTCCGCCAACGAATCGGGGGCAATCGGATCGATCCCCAAATAGAGTTTCCCGCTTTCGGTCACGGTGACGATCAATGCGTTTTGGCTGTCCGCATCTGGTGCGGGAACGGCGCTGCTAGTGTGGGCCAGTTCTACCCTGATCCCTGGTTGCATCGCCTGTGCGGTGCTCCGTGGTGCTGCGCACATCGTTGATACGACTGCAAGTATCGCAACGCTCCGCACTCTGTCCTTCAGTCTTGCGAAATGTGTGTTGAGCCAATTCATAGGTTTTCGCCTCTCATGACCTTCTATTTGTTTCCATTCATTTGTCACCGTGCCTTCGCTCCGCCTAGCGATGCGGTCGCGAGCGTTCCGCCTAGCCCCATGGTTTCTACCGCTGAAGACGGCACAATGACCATCGAACCTTTTTCCTTGATCGCCTCGTAGAGCATGTTCATGGCGCGCAAGTGCAAGGCTACTGGATTCTCCGCGTAGGCCGCGGCAGCCTGCACAAAGCTGTTCGAGATTTCTGTTTCCGCTTGCCCAAGAATGATTCGTGCCTGCCTCTCACGTTCTGCCTGCGCCTGACGGGACATGGCATCTTCGAGCCCTTGCGGAATTCTGACATCGCGAATTTCGACCGATTGTACGGTAATGCCCCATGGATTTGTTTTCTCATCGAGGATGCGCTGCAATTCGCGGCCGAGCGTCTCGCGCTCGGTGATCATCTGCGCTAGTTCGTGCCGGCCAATCGATTCCCGCAAGGCCGTTTGCGCGCTCATGTTGATGGCTTCGATGAAGTTCTCTACTTCCAGAATGGATTTTTCTGCGTTCCATACCATCCAAAAAATGATCGCATCGACATTGACGGGAACCGTGTCTCGGGTGAGCGTGGATTCAGCCGAGACGTTGGCAACTCGGACGCGCTGGTCGACATAGGGGCTGAGCGTCTCGACGATCGGAATGATGTGGAAGACTCCGGGGCCGCGCAGCCCGACGTAACGTCCCAGCCTCAATACGGCGACTTTTTCCCATTGGCGCACTACTTTGATTGCGAACAAGAGATAAATACCCAGCAGCGCGCCAACAACAATCCCTGCCGGATATTTGGTGGCGGCAGTGACGACTGCGCCGGCCAACAGGCAGATGACAAATAGCAGTTTTCCGATGCCGCTGATCTGACCGATTTCGATTTTGGTCATGGCTATCTCCTTTGTGTAGATTGGGGAATTAACTGGCGCAAATGATCCAGCAATTCTTCCACGGTGAATCCGAGCTCGCCCGCGCGGGCAGCAAAGTCGCCGGCCAGTTGCGCGAGTTGCCGCTCCCGATCAGAACTCTTCCGGATAATCCTCTGGTTGCTGATAAACGTACCGGTTCCCTGGTGGGTTTCGAGCGTGCCGCCGAGTTCCAGTTCGCGGTAGGCGCGCATAACGGTGTTTGGATTGATGGCCAGATCGACCGCAAGCTGGCGCACGGTTGGAAGTTGGTCTCCTGCAGCGAGCGCTCCAGTCGCAATGCCGGTCCGCACCCGATCGATGATCTGGCGATACACCGGGACGCCGCTGCGCAAGTCCAGCTCGAATCGAAACCCTTTCGCCTTGGCAGCCAGACCGCTCATGCGTACCAGTGTACTATAGTTATAGTACATTAAGTCAAGCAAAAGTTATACTCGCTTCCGCCCGAGCTTCCGCCACAAAATAAAAAGGCCCGGCGCATTGCCGAGCCTTTCCTCAGTTCCCGCCTAATCTCTAATACTTGGCGGCAGCCTGCACGACCAGATTATCGACGATGTGATGGGCTTCGTCGATGTGATGCAGGGCGCGATTTCGCAGGCCGCGGACGTGCGGATCGTCCTCTTCGCGGGCGATGTCATTGTGAGCTTTATCCAGCAACTGCATGGCGCGATGGAAGCGGCCAACCCGATCCAGGCGCGCATCGACCGGCGGGTGAGCGTAGAGATTCTTGCCGTCGTCGATGGCGGCGCGCTTGATTTCGTCTATGGCTTTGTCGATTTCGCTGATGGCGTGCTCTTCTTCCTTATCCATGTGATGGGTAGGCGCCATGCTCTCCAGGTGAGCGCGGGCGGCGCGCAAATCGGTAAGGGCGTGCAGGTATGCGGGATGGATTCCCGGTTCCTGGGCGACGCCTAGCGTGGCGAAGAGTGCCACCAGACACACCAGTAGGGTGCAATGTCGTGCGATTTTCATGTTTTCCTCAAACCTCTCGGCAGAATTGACTTCGTAGTAATGAACCCAAAACTTGGGCTTTAGACTCGCTGAAAATTCTACGGGTCGGGGAGCAGAGAAGAAGGTTACCAAGGTTATCCAACCTCAACGCAGGCCGGCTAGCTAGTGTTTTTCCCCTGGTCTGAAGCCTTTGCGGCGCTGCTCGCTGTAGCGGAGCAGCGCATCGAGGATGATGGGATAGGCCTCCCCGGCGGGCCGTATTTCGTCCACTTCAACTGCCTTCCCTTCCAATTGCTTGTAGTCCTGGAAAAAGCGGCGCAGCATAATCAGCCGGTGGGGTGGCATTTCGTCCGCTTCGTGATAGGAGTTGAACTCGGGATCTTCGGTGGCAACGGCAATGATCTTGTGGTCCGGCTTGCCGCCGTCGATCATGGTCATCAGGCCGATGGCGCGGGCATGAATGATGGTAAGCGGGACCACGGTTTCCTGGCAGAGCACCAGCACGTCGAGTGGATCATCGTCTTCGGCAAAGGTCTGCGGGATGAAACCGTAGTTGGCGGGATAGTAAACGGCAGAATAGAGGATCCGATCCAGCTTGATAAGGCCGCTGGTTTTATCCAGTTCGTACTTCACGCTTGAGCCAAAGGGGATTTCGATCACGCAGTCGAATTCCTGCGGGAGTTTGTCGCCGGGAGTGACGTCGTGCCAGGGATGGATCATAAGTTATTTAGGACAGGTTTCATTGTAGCCTAGGCAGTTCTCAGTTCTCAGGTCTCACGTCTCAGGTCTGAGTTCTTAGATGGTGCGACTCTACCGCTGCATCCTCGGCGGCGTAGTCGAATTGCGCCAGAGCCGTCTCGGCTGGCGGATTTTCTAGTTCCCAGCTTATGGTCCGGCGGATCGCTTCCTCGATTGCCACTGGTTCCTTGTAGCCGAGTTCCTGGCGAATACGCGCGGAACTTGCAGCCCAATGCTGCGCGGCGTTGCCCGGCCTTAGCAAATGTGCCGGCGTTTGCTCAACCGGCAGGACGATGAATTCGCCACCCCACTGCATTGCCGCGGCGATCTTCCGTGCCCACTCCAGTTCGCTGAAGGCCAGTTCGTCGAAGGATGGTTCCTCGCAAACGTTGTAGATGCGCTGCGCTGCGCGTTTATCGGTAGCAGCCAGCGCAATCGCAGCAGCAACGTTTTCCACGTAGCCGCGCGGTGAGCGCCAAGCCGCCAGCGTCTCGGGAAAAATGATGTAGCGCCGCTTATCGGCGATACGCTTCACTACCGGAAAGAAACGATGCAGCGGATCGCCGGGTCCATAGATCATGGGCAGCCTTAGCACCGTGCCGGCGAGTCGGTGGTCGTTAACTTCGTTCATGACGATGCGCTCCGCCGGGATCTTGTCGTAGTCATCGGTGGCCCAGGAAAAGATCTTGCGCAAAATCCGCATATTCTCCGGTGGGTAGGGATGCAAATTCCGCCGCAGCTCCGACTCTTCGGTAAGCGGCAGTGCTTGCAAGGGCCCGGTCTCGGTGCCGTGCGTAATGCCGACCGCGCGGTAGACGTCAATGCTGCTGAGCATGACAACGCGTTGGGCCACGCCGCGGAAAAAGTTCATCAACGCTTCCGCTTGCGGAGCCGAACTGATAACGAAATCGATCACTACATCGGGAGCAAAGCGCCTGATCTTCGGGCTGCTGGCGGTCAACTGGTTGCGGTCGCCGAGAATTTCCTCCGGGCCGGGTGCGGCGGGCGTGGTGCCTCGGTGGAAAACAGCGACCACGTGGCCTTGCCCGATTAACTCTGCTGCGGCAAATCGCCCGATAAAGCCGTTTCCGCCGATCAGAAGAATGCGCATAAGGAAAAGCTATCGCTATGTTTTCGGAATCTTGATTCCGTACTCGGGGAAGATTAGAGTCATAAAGAACGGTAATCTCGGGTGGTTCAACATGTCCAGTCAAGCCAAAACTTATCTGAAATTCGGCGGGGCCACCGTCGTGATTCTGCTACTGCTGGGGTACCTGGCTTACACGGGCGTCCAGGACAGCAAAAGCTACTACGTCACCATCGGCGAGCTGCACAAGATGGGGGATGGCGCCTACACGAAGCGCCTGCGGGTCGCAGGCAACGTCCAGCCAGGGTCGATCAAGCGCACCGGGACCCATGTTCAATTTGTCTTGATGGAACAAGATCAATTGCTCAACGTCGATTACAGCGGAACGGAAGCCCCTCCCGATACTTTCAAGGACGATTCGCAAGCGCTGGCTGACGGCAGTTTTGGCCGCGACGGCGTTTTCCACGCGAAGGGTCTGCAAGCTAAGTGCGCGTCCAAGTATGCGCCTCAGAAGCCCGGCAATCAGATGCAGGCCGAACCCAGCAAAAGCATGACTCAGGTGCGTACCGGTGCTCAGACTGCGGCCGTGAACTGAATCTTGAACTGAATAACGATGACCACCCGTTTATTGTTCCGCTTTCCTACCAATCATGTGAACCAGTGGAAAACGATCAATTGTAGTAACTTCTTCTAACCCAAAATTTACTTGACACGGCGGGTCGATGGCCGTAGTTTGAGCGCGCGGTCATTTCGCATCGTCGTCCCCTTCCTTTGCAGCAAATGGCTGGTCCTTGGGCCCCTGTACCAAAAACAAATTTAAAGTTTAAGGAGAAAGAACATCCAATGCACACTCCCCGTAGTTTTGTCTTTGCCTGTCTCGCGTTGCTCTTTACGGCAGGATTTAGCGGAAAGGCCTCTGCGACAAGCAACACTGCTGCCGGCCTCTGTTCGGCAGGGGGCAATCACTATACGACCATCCAGGCTGCGGTAAACGCGGCAGAATTGCTTCCCACACCGAGAATAGTAAGAGTTTGCCCTGGCACCTACCCGGAACAAGTCTTGATCACCGGCAGCCTTACTCTCGAGGGCGTCTCCAGCGGAAATTCGGGCGCGGCGATTATCACAGCGCCGGTCGGGGGCATGGTGGCAAATGCGACCAGTACCTACGGAGGGCCCGCCATTGAGGCGCAGGTTTTGGTGCAAAACACCACCGCCACCGTGCAGGATCTCACGATGGACGCCTCGGGAAGCAACCTCGA
>Ga0209221_1000405_pt1 | contig 18886 bp, 29 predicted proteins | sample BlaSpr_A8_Ref_O2_FD_187989 | JGI IMG/M metagenome (GOLD analysis project Ga0209221, IMG submission 187989) | Forest soil microbial communities from Thunder Bay, Ontario, Canada - Black Spruce, Ontario site 2_A8_Ref_O2 (SPAdes) (version 2) | ecosystem: Environmental > Terrestrial > Soil > Boreal...
TCTATTTCAGTTATGGTTTCAATACCAGAGAATACGTAGTGGGCTTATCCTGCGCCCGAAAATGCCCCGTACACTTCGACCAAGAAAAGTCACGATCCGTCACAACAGCCAGTGTGGGACTCGCCGAGCCCAAGAAGTTGTTGTTTAATCGTGCAGGACAACACTCAGAAGTGACGTGTTGATCTGCAGGCCGCCGTTGTACTCGATGAACCCGAGCTTTCTGAATTTGTTCATGAAAAAATTCACACGTGACCGCGTGGTGCCGATCATTTCCGCCAGTGTCTCTTGCGGTATTTTGGGGAGCAGCCTTTGGGGTTTGCCTTCTTCGCCATAGCGCGCGAGTAATAACAGCGTCCGAGCGAGACGCTTCTCGCTAGAGTTAAAAAGCTGATCGACCAGATCCTCTTCGATACGGATGTTGCGCGAGAGCATGTAGGTAATGAATCGGTCGGAAAACGCGTGCTCGCTGTGCAGGACGCGGATCATTTCCTTCTTTTCGATTACCAGCACGGTAGTCCGGGTAACCGCTGTCGCCGTCCCTATGCGGATCGGCTGACCCGCGAGGCAACCTTCGCCGAACAAATCGCCCGGGCCCAAGATCGCCACCACGGCTTCCTTGCCAGATTCATTTACGACGGAGAGCCTCACGCCTCCTTTTTGAATGTACAACACATTCTCGGCGGGATCGCCCTGGGAGAAGATCGTTTCTTTTTTCCGAAAGTCTACGAGCTTTCTCTTCAGTCCTGCCGAGTCGAGGAAAACTTGTAGAATGAAAGCGGGCTTCCGCGCGGTTTTTGTTCTGGAATTATTCTTGGCCGGAGTTTTGCTTGCTTGCATAACACAGGTTCTTATGTACTAACTTATCATAATATTCCGGCTGGAAGCAATTTCGCGAGACTTGCAAAGATCTGTAGAAATCTACGGAAACGAATGTCATGAGGTAGGCTTGGACAATTCTTCCAATGCCTCGCTGAGAAGACTCGATACCCAAATCAAACGGTCGGTTCCGTTTGATGCGCGCTTTGTTTCACGGTGTTTGCTTGCCCGCTTCAGCAGATGGAGAAATCTGCGCAGCGTTCGAGCGTCGCGGCCAGAGCTGTCCCAGCCGCCGTCGCCCGCACCGAATATTCCCCGGCCCGAAGGTATCTTCTCCAGAATATATGCCCGGAGAACTCAAGGCTGACTTTTGTCCCCCGAAAGAAGAAACTGGCGGATGAAATGGCTAAAACCAGGAAATTTCTGGTCCAACGAAAACTTCGAAATCCGTCGACGTCAACTCGGGGCAGAAATCTTCGCCAACAGCAGGCGACCGACGCGTTTTGATCACGGCCTGGTACAAAACCCCCCGCGGTTGCGTAGACCACCTAAGGGCGCGATGCCACACCACGGCGCCGAGATTGCGATAGCCGCGATGATCAAAATAGTGGCCAAGACGGTCAGCAACTCGGTCAGCGAGAAGCCCTTCTGTTTCTTATTCATTGTCGCATCTCTCCTTAAATTGAATATCAAGGACAGTCGCGAGCAGCTTGCGGTGACGCATTCGTAGACGACTGAAAAAGAGAGCCGCACCCGCAAGCATGGAAGTGAGATACAAGACCTCGCGCCAGTGAAAATAATCTTATTACTATGCAAGATGAGCCAACCGACGTGGTACGGAAGTACCCTTGCTCAAAACTCCAGTAACAGGTGAACTAGAAAAGATTCGTTGCCGTACTCGCGGTAGTCGAGAGCGGCGTTTGTCGAATACAGCATTGTGCGCAGGCCGCACGTTCAAAGTGTTCCCCTAGTACTCCACTGCGATCCCCAGAATTTCGATACGCAAGCCTTCAGATATTGGGAGTCAACATGGTTATAGGTAACCGATTACGGACTCTGCGTGAACATAAAAATATGTCCCAAGGCGACATCGAGATGCGCACGGGTCTGCTCCGTTGCTATATCTCTCGGGTGGAAAACGGCCACACAGTTCCGGCGATCGAAACACTGGAAAAAATGGCGCGGGCGTTGGAAATCCCGATGTACCAGCTATTCTATGATGGTGAAGAGCCTCCTGCTCCGAAGCTTCCGAAGCTTCCGAAGATGGACAGCGGCTGGGGTAGTTCTGGTCGCGATGCCATAACGCTCGGCAAGTTTCGCCGCCTGCTCGCCCGGGTGAATGAATCAGACCGCGAGTTATTAATGGTCGTAGCAAAGAAAATGTCGCAGAAGCGGAGTGCGCCACGACGCAGCGCCCGCTAGGCGATCCACTGCGAACCATCCTGCTATTGTCTTATCCAGCTTCCGCAAGACAGGTATTGCCAAACTCGGCCTCCGCTCGTCTACTTTGTCACGGCTAGTCTATCCAAACCGAGCCCAGAGACGTGCAGGGACTGGGCTAGAGGCAGCGGGCCGGGTAACAATCCTCTTGGCGTCACTGCGGGCCACCGGCTCGTTGGCATTGGCGCGATTGGTGGCTTCGGCGGCTGTGCAGTGCGGGTTGCGCGGTCCCGAGGTGCGCGCGTCGTCACGACCGTGCGCGCCAATGCCAACGAAGCTCGCCGTGCGTGCGTGTCGTTTCAGGAAAAGGCCAACTATTTAGAGCGCGAGCGACATTGTTCTGACACTTCAATGTAATTGTTAAGCCGCGTCGCCAGTTCGTCGCAAGTGAGAATATTCACATTCTTCAGCGTATGGGACATAAGAGGGGAATCATCCTTTTGCTGCTGATCCGTGAACGTGCGCGCATCTCCGGCCAAGATTATCCCGCGTGGCCTGACAACTTTCCGGTTTAGGCCGTACTTGTCTAGGATGAAACTTCGCACTTCGCAGGCAAAGCGAGCGACGTTCGCCAGGTGACTCTCAAGTTGAATTGTCGCTCGAGAAATGTCTGCATCTCAGTAATAATTATTTCCGCTGGCTCTAGCTTCAGTAGGGAGGCATCCGGCTTTTTTATTTCCAGGATGTCTCGATAATTGTCGTGGGTCAGCAGTGAGAAATCCGGGAACTTTGTCTCTCCCACTCCTACATTCATTTTGTCGATTGCCCGAATGCAATTGAGTCCGTGTCGATATGGCCTTCCAGCAAGTAGTCCTTCGCGCCGTGCCGCAACGCCTCCGTGGAAAGGTCCTCGTGCTCAATGCCACCGATGACCAAAACCGGTACCCCCGGCGCGGCCTGCATCAGCTTGTCTATCGTGTCGAGACCGGCGCTATCGGGGAGGCGCAGACTTGCAAAGATCGCCCACACGGTTTTTTCGCGCAGTCGTTCCATGCCTTGCGTGAGAGTTTGAACCCATTCACCACTAAATGGGCCATTTTTGGCGTTGAGTAGCGCCTCTCGAAATTCCTTGGCATGAGCAGGATTTTTGTCGATCAGAAGGAGATTTCGAGTATCAGTCATTTGCCAGAAGCCTCAGAGAGAGTTTGGAAGACGGCGAAATGGGCGTCAGTAAAGTTATATACATATGTCTATATGGTTATTCCTGTAATCAATCGGCTCGCAATAGTGACACATAAGAACCTGTCCCAAAGTGCACAGTCGCTCTGGTGTTCATCGAATACGCTTGCGGTGAAACAGCGACACGAGGTTTTGCGCTTTCGATCTTGGGGGAATCCTTCCCCATAATGTCGCGGTCTCCGCGGACAATCCGCGCCAGAGCTGCTTTCGGCACCATCTGAGATTGGCAGGAACACGCACGGCGCTGATAAGCATTCGCGCGTAAGCATGCCAGGATACGGAAGTCGGCCTCCGGAAGCAGTTCCACAGGCATAACCCGGATGTCGATCGCCTTGGAGGTAGGCGGCCAATGTTAGAGGGAAACTTGATCAAGACGGGCATCAAGGGCCTCGATGAAATCTTCTTGGGTGGAATTCCGAGGGGGAATGTCATCTTGCTACAGGGAGTAACCGGAACCGGGAAGACGCTATTGGGGATAGAGACAGTCTATCGCGGAATCGTCGAATTTAACGAGCCAGGTCTGATTGTGGTCTTTGAAACAAGTCCGAACAAACTCATTCGGGACACTTCCAAATTCGGCTGGGATTTGGACAGATTGCAGCAAGAGAAGAAACTGCAGATCATCTTTGCGAGTCCGCAGGTATTCGATCAGGAGCTGAGGTCGGCGGATAGTCTATTGATCCAGGCAGCGGCCGAAATCAGGGCCCAGCGCATTTTCATAGATGGTGTTGGTATGCTGGACCAGATCTCGAATAATGGCAGGCCCGAACCGCTGTCGTACCGTGGACTGTTGCACCAATTGATCGAAGCACTGAACCGCGAGAATTTAACGGCCATACTCTCGCACGAACTCGACAATCACGCAAAGTCAGTCGCAATGGTCGAAGCGGCAGATTTCCTCGCTGATACCGTGATCCAATTGAACCGCGAACGCCAAGGCTCTCGCAGCCTTCGCAGTATCGAGATCCTGAAAAGTCGCGGCCAAGACTTCGAGAGCGGCGAACATTCCCTGCGGATTAGGGATGGTAAAGGTTTGGAGGTGTTTCGCCGCGTTCAGGCCCCCACTCGTGGTAATTCACCGCAGGCCACCTCCAGCGCCAAGCGATCTCTCATTGGGATTGAAGCCGTCGATGCTCTTATTGGCGGCGGCATTTATGATGGGTCAACCACGATGGTGATAGGGGTCTCAGGAGTGGGGAAAACTGTATTTACCACGCAGTTATTGCTGGAAGGGGCGGTAAAACACCAAAAGCGTGGCTTAATGGTTTCCTTGGACGAGCACCCTGCGCAAATTGTCCGCAATGCCCAATCCCTTGGGCTGAATCTGCAAGAACAGATCGATGGGGGTTCTATTCGGATACTCTTCGAAAGCCCGCAAGAGCTAGACATTGATGCCCATTACGCCCAAATCATCGAGCTTGTCGAGAAGCACGATATACAACGAATGGTTATTGACGGTATGACGAGTTACAGCACCGCCCTCGGCAACATGGGGCTCTATCGAGACTTTTTTCATGCTCTGGTCGCCTATAGCAAGAATCGTTCGATGACCACGTTTTTCAACTATGAAAATCCGGAGTTCCTCGGAATTTCATCCTATATGCCGGATTTTCCGGTCAATTCCATTGTCGATAATCTTATCCTGATGAGCATCGTGGAAATCGGCGACGCATTTCATCGCTGCATTTCGGTTGTCAAGGCGCGTGGGAGCAGCCATTCATTTCAGACACGTGAATTTTTGATAGGACAAGGAGGAATTACGCTCGTACCGCAGGACAAGAGTGTGAAAGTCAGACCGGTTTTACAGGACTACTCGAGTCTCTTAGGCAGAGCTCCGACGCGATTGCACCGTCTTCAGAAAACAAAAGACAGCGATGTGGTTGCGGCGGAAAGGGTGTTGGTAGACAGATCATGATTCTGTCAAAGTCGAAACAAATCGAAGAGGAAGGGTATCCTCCTTCGATGGAGAATTCGTCCTCCGATATCGGTAGGGGCGTTGACGGAATTTCCAGATTGAATCTATTGCCCGAGGAGCGTACGGAACTGCTGGATGTCAAAGCCTGGGCTCCGATGCTGGAGACGTATGGCCTTACCATGAAGGTAGCGGTCGCGCTAACCGATACTGAAGGAAACTTGTTGGGAAAATGTCACAATGCCCAGCCGATCTGGACCCTCGTTCAAAATACAAAGGTCAGCAACCAGGCAGGTTGCCCGTTCTGCCTGTCCCCGCCTTTGCCTTGCATGGCTGTTGCGGACGCGTTGCGGACGGGCCGCCCCACCATGGTTCGTGACCTTGCAGGTCTTATGCATGTCGCAGTTCCGCTTTCATTGGGGAAACATTCTCTGGGGGCCATTATTGCCGGACAAGTATCCGACCAATATCCCGAGTCACTGTTACTGAAGCGAGCCGCCGAGAAATTTGGAGTTTCGGCGCAACTCCTTTGGGACCTATCCGTCAAGCAGCGTCCTGTAGGCCGTGCCAGCTTGCAACTTGCCGCTGATTTATTGTGCACGCTGGGTAAGGCGTTCTTGCGGGAACGCTATGGCGCAATCCTGGAGACCCACATATCGCAGGCGAACCTCCGGTTTCGATTGCTGGTCGAGGGCGTGACCGACTATGCGCTTTTTACAACCGACTATCTTGGACGCGTGACCGGCTGGAATGTCGGAGCGGAGCGTATGCTTGGCTATTGCGAGGCCCAGATTCTGGGCCAGAACTTTTCTCGCATGTTCACCTCCGAGGACATTCAGAATCATGCTCCTGAGAAACAGTTTCTTAAGGCATCACAGGAGGGGCGCGCCGAAGATGAGGGCTGGCGTGTTCGCGAGAACAAAACCCAGTTTTGGGCGAACGTCATCATCACACCTTTAGCGGAAGATGGGGACTCCCGTCGCGGGTTTGCCCTTGTCATGCAAGACATCACGACGAGAAGGAAAGCCGAGATTGAATTGGAAACCGTCCGCCAGGAGCGCATTGACCTTCAGGAGCAGTTTCTCTCGCATGTTTCGCACGAACTCCGCACGCCTCTGACGGCAATTTATTTTTTTATTACGAATCTATTGGACGGAGTCGCCGGTAATTTGACCCCGGGACAACGCGAGACGCTGGAGTTCAGTCTGGAGAATGTCAAACAGCTCAAGGACATGGTCAGCGACCTTCTGGACGTAAGCCGCATCGAAACGCTAAAACTCAACATAAATCCCCAATGTATGTCTGTGCCTGGCCTAATTGCCGAGGTTCTCAGGACATGCCACGCGAACGCTAAGTTGAAAAATATCAGTCTCAACACAGACATTGCGGAGTCACTTCCTTCTGCTTGGGCCGATCGCGCCCGAATTCGCCAAGTACTTATTAACTTGATAGATAACGGGATTCGGTTTACGCCTGGCGAAGGTTCCATCGCCATTCACGGAGGAGTATTCGCAGAGGATAATAATTTTCTCTGCCTTTCCGTGACAGATACAGGGTGCGGAATAAGCCCAGGGAATTACCCCATGGTCTTCGATCGCCTAGCTCAGGTCGAAACCGTCGCCGACACTAGTCGCAAGGGACTGGGTTTGGGGCTATTCATATCAAAGGAGTTGATCTCACAACAGGGCGGTCGCATCTGGGTAGAGAGCCAAGTAGGTCAAGGCAGTACATTTTACTTTACATTACCGGCTTTCTCACTTGCTAGATTTTGTGCCTCGATCTTAACTCCGACGAACTTGGAGGCGGGCAGCGCGACGCTACTTTCGATCGATGTATCTAGCATCGACGGAGCAATTCCGGCACAGGACCTGTCAGCGATACGGAAGACCCTGGAACGCTCTATCTTTCTTGGTCAGGATCTGCTCTTGCCATCAATGACCGAAGCAGAAACGACAGAGACTTTTTTTATTATCGCATGCGCTGACAGAAGCGGTGCTGAGGCCATGACGAAGCGCCTTCGCAGAGATTTAGAGAACTCAAGAGTCAAGCCGACTATTTGCTTAACGACGGTGCAATTGCCGGTCAACGACCAGCCCTGGGATAAACGAATATCCGAAGTCACCAGCCAAATCGACAAATTAATCCAAGGGCACCTTCTTGGAAGGGAGAGTCTCAGATGAGTGTAAAGAAAATTCTTATTGTCGATGATGATGAGTATCTGCTGATAGGTCTGGCGGCCAAGTTGAAAGCTAACGGTTATGCCGTTGTCACCGCAAGTGATGGGATCGGCGCCGTAGCGTCAACGCGACGGGAGAAGCCGGACTTGATCATACTTGACCTTGGTCTCCCCGCAGGAGACGGGTTTCTAGTACTGGAGCGATTGAGAGCAATGGCAGAGCTCTTGGCAACCCCTGTCATCGTGCTTAGCGCTTGGGATCCCACTAACAATAGACAGCGTTCGCTAAAAGCGGGAGCAGTCGCTTTCTTCCAGAAACCTCCGGATAACCGTGAATTCTTGTCTGCGATTCGGCACGCGCTGGGAGAAGAAGTCGCACTGTCGCAATTTCTTAAGACCTGAATTGAGCGTATTTCGCAGACCCTGGACCCGCGCCTGCACGTGAAAATCGCAATGTGCCGAAGGAATCGCAATTTCCTTAGACTTCCCCCAAGAATGCACCACCGTGACCGTGAGGTCCCTTTCCCCAAAGGCTTTGCGAATCACTGACACCCGGTTGGGGCTGTCTGTTACGTTTCGGACAGTCCGAAACAGCCGGTCCAGGGATACGGGATGTTTTTTGCCAAGAGGTAGCCTCAGGGGTCACCTCAATCCGGCCATATGGGGTCACCTCAAATCCGGCCAACGAAAAATCCAAGATTTCTACTAACAAATAGCTGGTGGAAACGACGGTAGCAGAGCTGCCGTGAGAGTCGCGTTGCGATTCACACCTTGCCACAACCTCCGCGACAGCATTGACCTAGCTGCTATCTCCGACCACCCACGGTGACGGAAGTGGGTGGGCTAAACGAGTGAATAAATGCGCAACGAAGGAAACCTTTTCGGCCAAATCCGTTGGCCGGTTTTTGGGTGACCCTCGTTGGCCGGATCGCAGGTGACCGTTGAGGGAGGTAGAATGTGGTTGCGTGAATGAGGCACTTGGAATGTCCCATAAGCGCAGTATCCAATATCGACCTTCCGTCAATGTGGGAGCGCGGGTAAGCTCAGCGACGCTGGTTATAAAGGCGGACGGATTAAACGAATTGAGAATACGCGCCGTGAAAGGTGCATTCAAAAATGGGTACTGTCCTAACTTGAAAAGCTTGATACGTGAGCGGAACACGGATAAATGATAGATTGGAAAAGGGATGGCTTGGCTTTGCCTGTTGATTACGCTTTCTTTCGTGGCTGCTTCTTGGCCGTCGCCGTTATTCGCTGAACGTAGATTGCAGCGAACCCGCCCGCAGGAGTCAAGCAGTCGCGTCCCGGTTCAGTGTTGCAGAAAGGGCAGCGGATGCTCATGGGACTTACAGTCTTGAGGCGAATTGAAGATTTCATACAGCATCGTTGCACATGCTATTCCTTGAGAACGAGGACGGCACTTTGATAAAAACTTCAACGTTAAGCATCTCCTATCGTTACGATCGGGGTGTTGATGGGAATGTTGGCATTTCGTACTTCATTGATAATGGTTCTAGCTTGAGCTTCAGCGGCAGTCAAAATGGTCGAACCGCTGACCATGAGAATCTCAACATCGGGAATACTCATTCCGGTGTAATCGTCGAAGGAGTCAAAACGACGTCTTCGCGTGAGTATGTATGAGTTTCCAGGCAAATATCGCACGTAAGTTCTTTTTCTGTGAAACGTTCTTTCCATTCTACTGAGTCGAAAACAAAATCTCCCACGAAAATTCCGGGGCAGGCGGGAGTCTTGCATTCGATGCTGACGGTTGCCGAAAGTGGTCCCGACATAAACGGCTCTCCGATGCCAGAGTCTATGTCACTTGATGCTTTTGGCGCAAATATAATAATGGGTCGATGTCGTGAGTTCTTGTAATGTCAATAAAACAGTCAGTAAAAACGCGCTGGAGGCGGCAGCGCGCAGTGTGGCGGGGCGTCACCACCTACGTTTACGTCAGCAATCACCATGCCGGCTTCGCGCCGGCCACGGTTGAACAGTTTCAAAAGTTGTGGAGCACCGACGCAACCTGAACACGGGCCGGCACGAGGCTCAAACCCAGTCCCCAATAAGTTGCTGAGAGCGTATAGCTCGCAGAGCCTCAGTCGCCACCGCCATCGTGCTCAGCTCTTCGCGGGCGTCAGCGGAGTTTCCAAGCTCTTCGCGGCGATGAAATATTGCCATTTCAGCCTCGTGCACAAGGCGATCTAGCTTCTCTTTATCTGTTTCACTCGCGGCTTGCGTGAAGCTGTCTTTCCAGTGAAGGGAACTATCGCCAGACATAAGACTTCCAAGGAAGATGGGGGAAGCCGAAATCTAACGCAGCGGAAAGACCGTGAGGACAAAACTCGGGCCGAAGTTGCGAAGGCGGCCGACGAAGCGAAGCCGGAAATCCAGGCAGCGGGACGCGAGCTCGGTCGAGCGGCTGATGAAGCCGCAAGAGAAGCGCGTGCTTTCGCCGAAGGCGTGCGACAGGGTGGGGTGCAGGGCGGACACCATGTCGTCAACCTAAACTCGGCGTCCGAGAGCGAACTGACGGAATTGCTAGGCATTTCCAATGTGACCGCCCGTCGAATTATTAGAAACCGGCCTTATCATGGGCCGGCTGGTTTGATTACGAAGCATGTCGTATCGGGCGGACAGTACGCGAAAATCAAAGATATCGTCACGACCGATCGAAACCGTTAGATAGCTCATGCTTTAACGCCGCATTTTAGTGGTCGAATGCCCGCCGTTTTCCGGTACACCTTTCCTGGAGGTGCAACTTGGAAGAACTCCTCAAGGAAGTCTTGTCATTTGTCGAAGGCGGCGTTCGATGGTGGGACCAGGCAGCCCAACATGTGGAAGAACTTGCGAGTCGTCTACCCGCGGTGGAAAAGACGAAATGGCAGTTGTTAGCCGCCGTCTACCGCGAACGCGCGCAAGCCCATACGGAGCTAGTAAGGAGCGTTCGGAAACGGTCTGGCGGCTGACTCAAACGGGGAGCAGCGAGCGAATGTGATCTACGATGTGGACCGCATCGGATTTTTCGACGACGAGATCGATCGGAGAGTCTTGTCCGATGCTGTACTTTATTATTTCTGCGTGGAGGGTAAACAGGATGATTGGAACGTCCGGCATAACCCGCTTCAATTCGTAAGCGGCCTCGATTCCATTCATTCCAGGCATCTGGAAATCGAGAACGATTAGATCGGGCTTGTGCTGTTTTGCGAGCCGAATCGCTTCCTCGCCATCTGCGGCCTCTGCGCAAATGTCATAGTCCCCCTCGATTTCGAAGATCCTGCAAAGACACCTGCGAATCATCGCGCTGTCATCAGCGACCAAGATTCTCTTCGGCATCGCTCTCCAGGCTCTTGACCCGTCAGAGAGAGCTGAACAGGAACGGCCGATGAAAGCGATACATCGAACTGTGTATTTAAAAGGTCCGCGGGCGGACCCGGCCGCTCCCACACGCAAAGCCACATACTGTGAGTCGATCGACAACGCGATCAAACTGAGGCGAATCGACGCGCGGTTTCCGACTTTCAACGAGGGTCGAGAGTAGGCGCCTCGCGAGGGGCCTGTAACGGTTCTTCTGGGGCTGGTGAGTCTTGCGGTTTCAGGCACTCGGTTAGCGGTGTGCTCCGCTTTGGTGTTATAGCAGCGGTTCCGAAAAACGCTCCGCGAGCTTTCTCAAAAGAATCTTCTACCATAGGATTTAGTCGCCTCGGCTCCCCCGCGGGAAGGATAATGCACGACACGAAGGCCGATATCTGTTCGGCTTGACACACATTTCTCGCGGTGATCCGCCCGCTTGGCAGAGACTTCGCACAACGACAGCCGGAGCAATACACTTTATTTTTCGAAAACTTTCTCTACTTGGCCAATTTTCTTTTGAACCTTCCCGGCCACCTTTTCATCCTGACCTTCGACTTCCAAGTCGGGATTATTCGTGACCCGTCCGACCTTTTCCTTAATTTTGCCCTTTACCTCGTGGAGTGCGCCCTTTGCTTCGTCCTTGACGCTTTGTTTCATGGAATTTCTCCCTTGATTCAGTCTGGTTGAATCCCGAAGGAACTCATAACCGTGCCCTCAGATCGCGAGGAGTCGAGCAAAAAAGGAGCGGTAGCGTTGCAACGCTAGGCGCAGATCCTCGGTTGAAACATTCTCGCTTCGACCCCACTGTTGTTCGAGTTGTTGGCGCTCAGAGGCAAACATCTCCGCCAGCCGTGTGATTGTCGCGGAAACAAGTGCATCCGCCTCTTGCACGGCCTTGCGCGGTTCGTCCACGAATCCCACCTGAATGCCGTCCCAACGTCCGCGCAGCTCGTTCGCTTCGCTCGCTATGAACAGCGCGACCCTCTCTTCCTCACGGGCGCGCGCGACGGCGGTGCCTGTTCCCGGAAGGCTCGCGAGACTCGCGACCGCAACGCTGGCCGGAGGCGGCGTGACCAAAGTGCGACCCTCGGAGTCAGGTCCCAGCACTTGCTCGGTTATCGTTTCTGATTCTGTCGAGTTCGCGTCTACAACTCTTGCCCGTTCAGAGATGAGCTCCGTCTCCTTGCGAAGATATTCGGTCATGAACAATCTCCTTTGTTTCAGCGTTCCCAAAATTGCATGGGCACTTGGTTCGCACCATCCGCCCCACTTGGCAACTTTTGACTCCGAACTATTAACTGTTAACTCTCACGAACCGCGGCCAACCGCACGCGCACGCAGCGGGATCTGCTCTTCTCCCATTAATTCGTCGAACAACGCACGGTAATGAATCATACCTTTTCGGAGATCCTCGGTCGTGGCTTGGCGCTGCGACTGGCGCACCGCTATGTCGTGTCCAGCGCGGTAGTTCTCCACTACCGTTGCGTGGTCAACAGAAATCTCCGCAGCGCGGTTAGCAAAATCGCTGGGCGGATAGCCGCGCGCCACCATCACTGTCCCCAGAAGTTGATCCGCTTCCGCGAGTGCTCGGGCCGGATCATCCACGAAGTCCGCCTGGATCTTCCGCCACGACTTTTGAAACCCGTCGCGATCGGCCGCGCTCAACGTCTGAAGCGAATAGCTCTTCACTCGTTTTGCGACGCTTTCAAGTTCGGCCTCCGCCTTGAACCGGTTCCCCTTCTCGGCGACAACCCGATCGTATTCCGTCCCAAATCGGGCACGCAGTTTGGCGCTGCGTCGTCGCAAAACAACCAGAACGGCTACAGCTACGATCACGATTGCCGCGATTAAAAGAACCGCCATCTGAGTCTGGGTCATTGAAGTACCTCACGCGTCTGTAGCTTCTGTGCGCATTCCGCTGCCGGACGAAGCGCTGTTAAGTAATGTACGAGCTTTATGGACGTACGCCCATCCATTACACTCTGATAGCTACTCCAAGTATTGACCGAGGCCGCCTAACCGGACAAAGACCGGCGAACCATAGCTAATCATTCGCCTTCGATTGCATCAGCCGCGGCAAGCTTCCTGTCCACGTGCGGCTCCGAGCGCGGGCCTCCTGAATGCAGCACGCAACGTTCTCCAACCCCGACACCGCAAGTAGGGCAGGGGACGGACCATAACTGCTCGGATGTGAGTTCCTTCTTTTTCACTCGGACAGAATGCAAAAATGGAAGCCGCAAAACAGTTCAATTCGGCACACTCTTCGAATTAGCAGACCCGCACCTGTCGGGCGGGACTGCTCGGCAAGGCGTCAGGGTCAACTAGTCGTGCAGGACGACGCTGAGCAGCGAATGGTCGATGTGGATCTTGCCGTTCGTTTAGTGGATGAAGCCCATGTTGCGGAATTTGTTCATGAAAAAATTGACTCGCGACCGCGTAGTACCGATCATCTCCGACAGCGTCTCTTGCGATATTTTGGGAAGTGACTTGCGAGGATCGCCCGGCGCTCCGTAACGCGCCAGCAGTAACAGCGTGCGCGCCAAGCGTTTCTCGCTGGAGTTGAATAGCTGGTCTATCAGGTCTTCTTCGACGCGGATGTTGCGCGCCAGCATATAGGCGATGAAGCGGTCAGAGAACTGATGTTCTTCGTGGAGCACGCGAACCATCTCGTTCTTCTCTATGACGAGCACGATCGTGGGTGTAATTGTGGTTGCCGTTGCCATGCAAACGGACTGGCCTCCAAGACAGGCTTCCCCAAAAAAATCGCCCGGCCCCAGAATCGCCACCACGGCTTCCCTGCCGCTCGCATTCACAACCGTAAGTTTCACGCCGCCATCCTGAATGTAAATCACATTCTTCGCGGGCTCGCCTTGCGAAGAGATCGCCTCCTTTCTCCCGAACTCAACGACTTTTCTCCCGAGTCCGGTCGAGTCGAGAAACGATTTCACATCAAAGGCGCGGCTTCTTGGATTTGCTTTCTTGGGGAGGCGAGCGGCCCCGACAGACACAGCTCGGACTGTGGAAGACACCATGCATCAGAATGGCCAAAGTAGGATTCCCGATACTGTTCAAAATTGCACAGATTCCAAAAACGACTTGTTCTATGTTGCAGCGGTCAAAGTTTCACCGCGCGGAGGTAAGGCGAAATGCACGCGCTTAACAAAAGAGCTTGCCCGCACTGTAGAAGCCTGGAGACATCCCGTTCGCACAGACATGGGGGCGTCGAACGATACTTTCTAAGAGTCATTGGCGTACTGCCTTACCGTTGCCTGGATTGCGACGCGCGTTTTTATGCATTCTCGAGGATCGGTGCCGGCAGTTCGGTTACCGACAAAGCTGCGTGAATTGGCGCCGCAGTTTCAGGGACGACAGACGCGAATCGGCGAGACGAGTAAACCGCTTTGGGCCAGGAGAACGAACTGAAAGATGCCTTCGCGGCTAGCCGCAGTCTGACCGCGTTTTTTGCGGCCGCAATTTTGTTGATGGTGGCCGGCGCAGGCGCTGCGCTCTACGGTACTCTGGCGGAATGAGGATTGCAGCTTAGCCGAGGCGCCGTATTCTTCTGCGCCGGAGCGTTGCTGTTTAAGCTTTCGAAACAGACTCCACGCTGACTGGTTCGAGAAATTATGGGAAGCGACGACGAAACACTCCAGGACAGCTGCGGGAAATGCGAAGCCGAGGTCGATCGAACTCGGCGAGTCGATTTCACACTTAAAGACGGAACGAGAGTATGTGAGGCGTGCTTCGTGAAAGAAACTCGTCGGCCTAGAAGCGGTTGACCGTTTCCACGAAAGCGCGAGCGCACGCAGCCAGCAGATTCGGATCACTTCGGATGGGTTTGTTCTCAGGGTCGTGGGGATGGGTGCACGAAGACTCAGCGTAACGGAGGATCTGAGAGGATGGCGCCGAGTGCGCTATCACGCCGGTCACCTTCTCAACTGCTGCGAGAAACGCTTGCGAGTTTTCGGTTTCTTCAAATTGTTTGAAGGCGTGCTCTAGCCACTGCTTTTGAATTGCTGAAAGCTTCATCGCTCGTACCTCTTTTTGCCCGAGCACAACCTGGACACTGGCACTCTCGCCCGACATCAACGAAGTACACCAGTCAGTACTAAAGATGGCTCTGGTGTGCGAATCCGAACATACGGGATTTCGCTGATCGCGAGGTTTGTTCATGCGTAATAGCATCTATCATGGCCAAACCCACAAGAAACTTGGTTGCAGATGACCATGCACCGGTACGCGGTCTAATCGCAAAACTACTGTCGACGGAACGGGATTGGCTAGTATGCGCGGAGGCGGCGGACGGTGTAGAAGGCGTCGAGATAGCGAAGAAATCTTGTCCCGATTTGGCGGTGCTGGATATTCAAATGCCGCGAATGAACGGCATCGAGGCCGCCAAATAAATACCTCGATTCTGTCCGACCACGATTATTCTGAGCGACAGTTCGCATGAGTTGAGCCTTTATATCGCGGAACTCAAGAAAATTGGTGTTAAGCGCTTCGTTTTCAAGCCTCGAATCGGTATGGACCTGATCCCGACGGTCCAAGCGGTCCTAAATGGGGAATCGCGTTTCCCTAAGTGATTTTACGCATGTTGCCCGGGTTCGCCGGCGGACGGTCCATTCGTCCGGTACGCTTTGGTTCCCTTCATCGAAGCAATCAGCGTGTTTGTTGAAACGTGCATCACCCGAAACTCGTTATCAGTCAGATCTACTAATTCTCGCAATCTTCGGATCGCGTTCTCGTGGCCAGTTACACTGTCACGCCAAACCAGGGACCCATCTGGGAATACTTCGAACAAGTCGTATTCGCGCTCCATTCATCTCCTTAGAGAGCGGGACACACAGATTGCCACAGCTGATGTGCTGATGCTGTCTAAGGTTGAACAGCGCGGGCAAAATCGAAGATGTAAGCTTGCTGTAATGCCAAAATCGAAAGGCGAGATACCGGAGCTCCTGGCGACGAGTCCAATGAGCCTGTTGTGTCCCACGTGTATGTCGATGCCAGGGCGCGACTGCATCACGACCTCGGGCGGACTAGCTGCGATCCACTTCGCGAGGATCAAGGCAGCTGCGTTGGCTGACAAAGAGAAGAAAAGAAAGTGAGAGCGCGCGTAGAGGCAGCTAGTGGTCCTCATGCACGTGCATCGGAACCGGAATTAGCAGCGCGCGCCGGACGAGAGCCGGCACGCGATCATGCCTATCGAGATTCAATTGATGACGCAATCGAGTTGCGGCGACGGCTAGGAGCGGGGTTCCCGACTCCCGGCAAACCTCGATAGGACCGTCATCATTAGCTCTGACTGAAAGTCTTCGATAGCTATGTAGCCTGAAAGCGAGTACGGTCGAAGTGTCTCACTAGCATCCTGCCGCAACTCCCAACCCTGCTACGGCTCCTTGCAAGTTCAGACGGCGTAGCTGACTGTGGATGTTTCCTCGACAGAAGACGTAACGCCAGAGGGGTCGAACATGGCCGAAAAACGAAAGTGTCCAAATTGCCGAAGCTTCGAGAATTCCCGCTCGCATCGGAATGGTCCCCTCGAAAAATATCTCCTCGGGGCCATCGGTGTGCGTCCATATCGTTGCCTCAATTGTGACGTCCGTTTTTATGCGTACTCGCGCTTCGATGAAAATACTTCAGTGAACAACAAGGCTGCGTGAGCAGACTTCTCTCAGGAGTCCAATATGACCGAGAATAACTGGTGGGAGCTATACCGGGCCGCTGTTCTTGAGATCGACCGAAACAAACTTCGGGATCGAGTTATGGCTGCCGAAGATGCAATTCGGGCCCGTGCGTCACTTGGTGGACAGGTTTCCAGCGAAGAGCGAATCTCGATACAAGACGCTATGGGTGCTTTGCTCGTGTTGAGGCGAGAGTTGGGGCACAGCCAGGTTGATAACGAGCGTCATCACTGAGATGGTCAAGAGTCGAGACGAGCGAAGCACAGACCCAAAGGTGCGGGGCTGAGATTGATTTCAGTCGGAGGGTTGATTTCACGATGAAGAACGGAACGAGGGTCTGTGAGTCTTGCTTCGTCAAAGAAACTCCACGGTCGTCGCAGCACCACAAGGATTGGTCCAAGTAAGGCTGCAATTGTTGGTCGGGAGGAAAGCGATGCCCACAGTAGAAGAACTTGTACGAACCAACCCGAACGAGCTGGCAGTTCTTTGCCAGCGGGTCGCGGATAATCGTGCCGCTTACTTACCGGCCGCCGCCGAGGAAGCCGCTAAACTGAAGTTGGAATGGGAAAATCTACGAATGCCGCCAAGCTTAAACTACGCCCTGCAAACGAGAATCGAACAGCAGAAAGATCGTCTCAGAAGGCGCATGATTGGATTTCTCGCCGCGGTTCTCTAGGTTGCGTCAGGCTCTTCTCGCCATTTTTGAGGCCATGTGAAACAGGAGCCCACGGTACTTCTTGTTCATGCGGGTGAGTAACTTGGCCAAAACCCGAAGCTCGCGCTCCTGTTTTGAGTTGATCATCCGACTCCGAATGAATTCCGCCGGCAGATTCGGTTTCTTTACGTGGGCTTCATCCGTGAACAGCCGGTACATAGGCACTTCCAGCGCGCGGGCAAACTTTTCCAACGTATCTACGGATGGAACTGTGTGTCCGTTTTCGACTCGTGAAATGTAACATCGGATTAGTCCGGTCCGTTTTTCGATGTCCCCCTGGGACAGGTTTTTCTGCATTCTCAAAGCCTTCAAGGTTTCACCGATTACCATGCAAATCCTCCGGGCGAAATCATACGCCGAGTCTACGGGAGCGGCAATCGACCAACAAACCGTCAATCAGGAAGCGATGGGTGCCGCAGAAACTCAGAGCCTGCACTGAACTCGTTTGAGTTTCATGCCTCCGCTCGGGTTGGAGCCCGGCCGCGGCCGCAAGAACGCATCCGGGAGCACGAGGATGTCACTCATGGAGTTGAGCAGGTATTCGCGCCATCCTTGCCCATCTTGTGATTCGCTGACGCCACCCAGAAACCACGCACTCAGGACCAGATTGTCCGCTGGTGTCAAAGCAACTGTATGCGGCTCGACCAATCGCCGCCCAGGCACATCGTCGGCGTAGTAGAATCGCAGAAGGCGTCGACCACGAATGGTGCTACAGAGAATGCCGACGGTCATGGACAGTTAGCTTCAGCATCTAGAATGTTTGGTGGAGACGTCCTGCACGACTTTGCGGCACTCTTCCGCGGAATACTCCCGAAGGTCGCACCATTTGGTTCCATCCAGACTTGTGAGCACGACACGACGGTCGCTTGGCGCTTTTTGTTGGACCACGCACGCTTTACGAAGAGTCTTGTGGCTGCTGACGATGCCCGCCCCTACTCGTACATCGTAGAATTCCATGTTCGCCTCTTACCTTCTCGCGCGATAGAATGCGCCCTTAGCGACACAGCGCGGTTTTTATGTTGCGTGTGACGCCTTAACGAAACTCCGTCAATCGTCGCTTCCGTTGTGCTTTACTTTTTGGTTTGTTGGAGCCGTCGGAGATCGGATTGTAGTTACCCGGGGGCGGGCCCCCTTTCATTTCGGGATGAACTAGCCCAGCTACAGCCGCTTTGCATATCTCTGCTTCGGTAAGGCCGGTTGTTTCGGCAGCAACAAAGGCAGCTCGCACGGCCTCGAGTGCCTTCATTTGTTCGTTGGTCATAATGACCCCCTTATCGCCAGTCTGGCACTTTCGTTCCTGCGACGCAATCGGGCGAGCCAAACCACGCCACCGTTTCGAATCGATCCCAGTGCAATTATCCGGCAACTAACCTCGTCACTTTCGGTTTGGACTGTGCGTTTCCGGAGCCGCAAGGATTGAACTGACAGTCGGTACCTGATAAACGCTGAGAGTTCAAAGGGTCGGCGCAACACCATCCAGTGCATTGATTCGGCAAGGAGAACCCTCGAAAGTACTATGCGGTAGGTCTGCGGACCGAACCCGCGCATATAGTCCGAGGCAGCTCCCGACGGATCACGATGATGCGGCATCGACCCGCGAATATCACCGTGAT
>Ga0209221_1000411_pt1 | contig 18638 bp, 15 predicted proteins | sample BlaSpr_A8_Ref_O2_FD_187989 | JGI IMG/M metagenome (GOLD analysis project Ga0209221, IMG submission 187989) | Forest soil microbial communities from Thunder Bay, Ontario, Canada - Black Spruce, Ontario site 2_A8_Ref_O2 (SPAdes) (version 2) | ecosystem: Environmental > Terrestrial > Soil > Boreal...
GGGACTTCCAGCACGAGGGGGGATTCAGCAGCGGCGGCGAACTGCTCGACATGGCCGATCCGCCGACCGCGATCTTCGCGGGCAGCGACCAGCAGGCGCTCGGCGTGTACGAGGCGGCGCGGCAGCGCGCGCTGCGGATACCACAGGACCTGAGCGTGGTGGGCTTCGACGACCTGCCGCTGGCCCGGTGGGTTTCCCCGCCGCTCACCACCGTGCGCCAGCCGCTCGCGGAGATGGGCCGTGCCGCGGCGCAGATCCTCGGCGAGCTGATCGAGGGGACATCGCCGCGCAGCCGCCGGGTTGAGCTGTCCACCGAGCTGATCACGCGGGAATCCACCGGGCCCGTCGGCCTCGTGGACCGCGTGGGATCGAACCTGTGAGCCGCCCCTCGGTATCCGAGCCCGATACGGACGTCTCGCAGGCCTGGCGCGAGCGGCTGCGTGCAGCGATCCCAGCGCAACGACGGGTGGTGGCCGGCAAGCTGCTCAGCAGCGCGCGCGCCATTGACGCGGTGGCCGGCAAAGCCGTCGCCTTTCGGACGACCGGCGCCGTGGCCGTCGATATGGAGAGTGCGGCGGTGGCGCAAGTCGCAGCCGCACATCGTGTGCCGTTCATCGCCGTGCGCGTCATCGTCGACACGGCCGCCGACGTGCTGCCCGAATCGGTGGTGGGGGCCAGCCGCGCCGGACAGGTGCAGATCCGGCAGCTCGCTCTCGGCCTGCTGCGTTCGCCGGCGGAAATCGCGGCGCTCTTAGCGGCAGCTGAAATTGCGGATCTCACAGGGCATTCCGATGTTGCCTCCAATTTGCGCGATGTAGCCGATGCATGGAACGACAATATCGAGCGCTGGGTGTATGCCACTGGCGGCGACCTCGCCCAGCAAGCAGGTGTGGAAGGATATTACGTTCGCATTGCTCCACCGGAGAGCGAGGGCGCTCCGTCGCCCATCCAGGGCTTCGTTCCGATCAAGAACCGTCCTCCCGGCGAAGGTATGGAATACGCGTTCCGCGTTGTGAGTCCGGACTCCCTGGCGCTGGTGCGGTTTGGGTTGCGAGCGCCGGACGATCCCCGAATTCTGAACACCGTTCGTGTGATCGATAATCTGTTGCGCGTGCCGCTCCCGCAGGGGCCCTGCTGGTATCGCTACAACGGTGACGGCTACGGGGAACATCAAGACGGCTCCCCTTTCGATGGCAGTGGAATCGGCCGTCCCTGGCCGCTGTTGACCGGTGAACGTGCTCTCTACGAGCTTGCCGCCGGAAGACCGAAGAACGCTGAGGATTTATTGTCAATGATGGAAAGTTGTACCAGCGGCGCCAGCCGATTGCTTCCAGAGCAAGTCTGGGACAGCGCTGATATTCCCGGCCTGGAGTTGTTTCGCGGCAAGCCCACAGGTTCGGCGTGTCCGTTGGTATGGGCACACGCCGAATACATCAAGCTTCGACGTTCTCTGCGAGACGGGAAGATTTTCGACCAGCCGCCGCAAACTGTTCAGCGATATCAACTGGAGAAGCCCACTCGGCAGATTTTTGGCTGGAGATTTAACAACAAGGCGCGCTCCTTACCACGGCACAAAACGCTTCGCCTCGTGCTGCTCACTCCGGCTCTGGTGCACTGGAGCCTTGACGGCTGGAAGAGTTCTCAGGACACGAAGACTCGCGACTCTGGCCTGGACACTTATATTCTGGATCTACCCACCGCTTCGTTGGAATCGGGGAGTAGCATCATTTTCACTTTCTATTGGCCGTTGGAGGATCGGTGGGAGGGTGAGAGTTATACGGTCGTCGTGGAATAGGCGGGAAGCTTGGCCGCCGACTTAAGCTTCCGCCGGGGCACTCGAATAAATAACCTCGACTACAGTGCAGTCGTCGTTTAAAGGATTGCCGGCGCAGAACTCCGTGACCGACGAGAAAATTCCCTCCAGCGTGGGATTCTTGGCTGCGGCCGCCTCTAAACGAAAGTCTTCGAAGAAGTCGCCCATGGCATTTTCCGCTTCAGTCACTCCATCGGTGACCAGGATGAAGCGGTCACCGGAATTCATTTGGCATCGGGCGCTTTCAAACGTGGCGTCGGGCAGTAGTCCAACGGGCACGTTGCCATGCGGAGGACGCATCACCTCGCCACGGCATACCAGCAATGGCTGCACGTGGCCGCAGTTAACATATTCCAGATCGCCATCCTTGCGAAGGCGCGCCAATAGCACGGTGGCGTATTTTTCTCCCACCAGTTTTTCAGTAAAAAAGCGATTCACCGCGCTGACCACATCGAGCAATGGCATGCCCGAACTCAGATGCGAATAGATCATCCCTTGCAACGTGGAGGCCAACAAGGCCGCTGAAACTCCTTTGCCGCTTACATCGGCAAGCACCACAGCAAGACCCTCTTTTGTATTCACGGCGTCGAAAAAATCTCCGCCGATTTCTTTACAAGAAAGATTTTTTCCGCGAAGCTTGGCGAAGGGAACTTCCGGAATTTTTACCTGCATCAGGCGCTGCTGAATGCTTGCGGCGATGGTAAGTTCCTGTTGATAGCGGCGCGATTCCTCCTCCGCCTGCACCAGTCGGGCGTTTTCGATTAGGGATCCGGCCTCTGTGGCGATCGCCCGCAGGATATCGTGTCCGACGCCGGAAAATTCGCGCGAAGCAAATCTCGAATCCACATATAAAACGCCAGTTACCTCGGACGACGCGTTGGGCGCGATTGTCTGCTGCTCACGCGTAGCCTGCACCTGGCGCTTTCGCAAAGGAATGCAGATCACGGTACGAAGATCGTAGGCTACGATACTTTGCCGGCCGGCCAGATCGCCAGAACTCGCGGTATCCGTCAGCAGAAATTCGGAGTTCGAGCGCAACGATTCTTCCAGAGCGGAGTGCGAAATGGTTTTGTCATCCAGCAGTGCCTCGCCTTTGCTGTTGCGCCCGGCCCCCAACCGCAGGTTGCCTTCCTCATCCTTAAGAAACACATAGCCGCGCTCCGCACGGGTCAGCCGCAGCGTTACTTCCAACATGGTCATCAGGATTTCGTCAAGCACGCCCGCCGTATTCAGTTTGCGGGCTGCTTCCAGGAAGAGGGTGAGTTTTTCCAGATCGGTGGCTTCTTGAGAGATATTTATGCCGGAAATCTGGCTTAAGAAGTCGCGCGCCGTATTCGAAGTGCCATGCGCGGGATTGAAAATCAGGTAGGTGGAATCGCGGGCCCCGAACTCCAGACGGTCGTTGCGCTCCAGCTTTTGCCGCTGAATGCGCTCTCCGTTGACAAACGTGCCGTGCTTGCTTCCTAGGTCAACCAGAAAGAATCCGGCTTCTTCCAGAATGATCTGCGCATGATCGCGCGAAACGCGTGGATCGGCGATAACCAGATCCTTATCCACTTTTCGGCCGACACTGAAGGGAGTGCGGTTGAGCACGATATTTCTCTGCTCATTTCCCTGCACCATCACAAGCGCCGGAAAAACTCCCGAACCAGAAGACCCCGACCGAGCCATAGCGTTCAATGCCATATTTATCGAGCCTGTTCCCCGCTAGCCCAAAACTGCGGTTTTGAGCATGACAGCAATGATACCCCCAATGGAGAGCTATGTTGAATTCTTTGCGGGCCGTTTGTCGCCCAAAGCTGGAGCGAACGAGCCGGTCTGGCCTTGCGCCCTCAGGAACATGAGCGAGAAGATTAACACCGGTATAATAAAAGTAGAGAAGAACGGCCACTTCCAGCCGCTGAGGGCCAACGCGGGCGATCCTAATAGATAAATGGCGCTTAAGGTTGCACTGGCGATCCATGGCCATGCTAGGGCGAAGAAACCCGCGAGGCATAGTAGCCGGCGGGCGGGGGATCCAGAGACAAGAAACCTTCGATCTCGAATAAGCGCTAGAACAGCGGGCAATAACAAAAGCTGATTATAAGGCGCCGACATGGGAACCACGAGTACGGTCAGGGCCATGACCAAGGCAATCGCCGTACCGGACTTTGCCGAACCTGCGGGTTCGCTGCGCAATTGCCAGAGCTGCGAGGCGCAACCAACGATAGCAACCGCTGCAATGATCGTTCCCGCAAACGCCCAGGGGAGCAGTTGATCGAGCACCGACTGGTTCCGAGTGTAGCGATGGTAACGAACCAGGGCGTCCGCGAACGAGCTCAACCAGCCCGGAAGAAGAACCTCAGAGCCTGCAAGAAAGAGCAGCACGACAATTCCAAAGCCAAAAGTAAGATTCTTTCGCTCACGCCAGTTGCTGGCAGCCCACACGAGTAGCCAAGCTGCCAATGGCCATGCGAGCTGCGGCTTGATCGTTGCAAAGGCCAGAAACGCGCCCGCGAGAAACAAATATCCGGACACAACGCACGCCGCCGCAGCCGCCAGCAGTGCAGCTACCAGCAAGCTCAACTGCTGCAGCTTGATTCCCTGCACGAAGGGAAAGCTCGCCACTGTCAATAAAATGGCTATGGCTTTGGAAAGTGTTGACAGCCGCCATCCGATTACCGACAGCCACAGATAAACGCTTACTACCGTGAGTCCAAATAACAGCAAATAGAAAAGCATCTGAACGTAGTGGAACGGGATACCGATTAAAGGAGCCAGGAGGAACACTACATAGAGCGGATAAGCAAATCCTTGTTCGTCCTTGGGGTCGTTGGGGCGAGCGGAATCCAGCGCACGGCCGTAGTACCCCTGCTGGATCTCCAGAGCAACGCTCTCGCTGTAGGGATTTCGATGATGCAGTAACAGTTCTTTCGCCCCCAGCCAGCGAGGATAGAGATCAGACAAATTTCCCCGTGGCCGGTCATGGGCCGCCGCATCGTGAACCTGATAACCAATCAACACTACATCGACGTAGAACCACATACTGCCGGCGCATAGCAGCGCGACCACGAGCATTCGCTTAGAGTCTTTACCCAATGTAGTGAGAATGGGGCTACGCAGCCCGCAGCATTCACGAAGCCCGGGTATAAGACGTGCCGCCGGTTCATGTTACAACTTAATCCTGCATGGGGACGAATCGTGTTTTCATGAAGGCGCGCGTTGTCGTTTCGATGACAATAGGTTTGCTGAGCGGTATTTTCTGCTGGTTTCTGGCGAAAAAGTTCCATCAGAATGCGGGGGATTTCAGCTGGGCCATCCACCTCGCGCGGCAGCTTATTTCGGGACAGAGGCTTTACGACTCTCCCTTCGAGCAATATCCGCTGACCGCCGGGCTTTTCGCGATGCCGTTTGTTAGATTACAGCCGGAGATTGCGGCCGGTCTGTTTTATGGGGTGAGTTCTGCACTCTTGGCTTTTGGGTCAACGCGGTATAGCTATCGCGGGCTTCTGATCTTCCTCGCATACCCTTACTGGGCGGGATTACTCGCCGTGCAGTGGTCGCCGATTATTGCCGCCAGCGCTTTCTTTCCGCTCTTGCTGCCTCTGACCATGACCAAGCCGCAAATTGGCATTCCAGTCTTCCTTACTCATCTTAGCCGGAGGGGTTTTGTTGCTTGCCTGATCATTGGGGCCCTCAGTCTTACATTAATGCCGCGGTGGCCCCCACTTTGGATGGGACAGATGAAGAATTACGAGCATTTCATCCCGCTTCTCGTTTTACCGGGTCCGGTCTTGTTGCTCGCTCTGTGGCGTTACCGCGATCGAGACGCAGTTCTTCTGCTGCTGGCCGCATGTATGCCACAGCGCTGGTTTTTCGATAGCTTTGTTCTGTGGCTCATCCCGAAATCGCGCCGCGAAATTATCTGGACAGCTTCTCTCAGCTGGTGCATGGCTGTTTGGCGTTGGTACCATCCAGCCCACAGTTTCACCCAGATTGGGAGGTTGGCAGTTTTATTTATTTACGCGCCCATGCTCGTCGTGATCCTGTCGCGAAGGAGGGAGATTTCCGGCCGCCAAGTCGAACACGCGGGTTGAACGGCGTGAACGCACGTCCGTAGACGATTCATGGTCAATCCCCCAGGATCCACAGAGGCGGAATGGGCAATTCCGTACAGCCGTAAAGCCCTTTAGCCTACCCGTGCGCAGCCACGGTCATGCCCTTCCGGTTACCCTGGTGCGCAATTTATTGCGCTTGATGGTTACTTACGCGCTATTATGGTTTATATTCTCTCCATCCTCCCTAAGCTGTGAATAGTGACTGGCAGCTTGCTTCCCCGGAGGCCCCATGGCGCGTGTGCATGGTATCCATTGCAAAGAATTTTAGTTAGGAGGCGAAAGGCTATGCAACATCTTTACAGACTCTGGCGTGACGACGAAGGGCAGGACATCGCGGAGTACGCGGTCATGCTGGCGGTCATTCTGGTGATCGTCGTGGGTACGATCAAATTGATCGGCACCAACGCGAATACCGTTTTTTCAAACGTCGCCAGCTCCATCCAATAGGTCTTGCTCGGAGTTTCAAAGCGGGATAGCCCTGCGTGTCCTCGCGGGTAGGGTCCTGCCTGTCTAACGGAGATCTATGAATCGTGCGCGTCTGTTGATCATTGGGGCCGTGGCGTTGGCCTTAGGAGCGTTCGTCAGCCTCTTCGTCTACAAGAATCTGCAAGGACGAGGATCGTCCAGCGCCGAGCCCGGGGTGGACGTGGTTGTCGCGGCCAATGACATTCAGGTGGGAGCCAGAATCGAAGAGCACGACGTACGGTTGGTGAAATATCCGGCGGCGTCTTTACCGGCGGGAACACCGACCAAGCGCTCACAGGTATTGGGCCGCGGAGTGATTCTTCCCATAGCCAGGGGAGAATTCATTTTGCCCAGCAAGCTCGCTCCTGAGAATGCGGGAGCCGGGTTGCCATCGCTTATTCCTCCGGGAATGCGCGCGGTTTCCGTGCGCGTGAACGAAGTGGTTTCCGTGGCTGGCTTTGTGGGTCCGGGAACCCGCGTTGATGTTCTTCTTACCGGCACGCCCAACGGCAGCTCGGAAAGTCAGACCACAACCGTGTTGCAAAATGTGGCGGTGATTGCTTCCGGTCACACGCTCGAGCGCAACGCAGCGGGAGAAGCGCAGAATACGCCGGTGATCACTCTTTTAGTTTCGCCCGATGATGCGGAACGCCTTACCCTGGCGAGTAACGAAGGCCATATTCAGCTCTCGTTACGTAATCCGGTTGATACGCAGGAGGGTGAGGTGCCTGCGGCCAACGCGAAGGGTTTATACAAGGGAGGGACGCCAGCTGCCCCGCAGCCGGTCAAGGTCCGTCCCGTGAAGCAGCAGAAGATTCAGTCATCCACACCCCCGCCCTCAGTGCTCAGTGTCGAGGTCTATCAGGGTGACAAGAAGCCTGATACCGTTAAGTGCACCGAACAGGGTTGTGAAGATTCCAAGTAACCGATCTGCACGTTCATTTATATGGTTTGCAACTTTCCTCAGTGGGAGAGGAATACCACGATGAAGTTTTGCGCCAAATGTTTGACTGCGGTAGCAATCTTGCTCTCAGCCGTCGCCGGGTCGCTTGCCGACGCTCCATTGCAGGCAGCGGTTACTCCGGTCAGTGCTTCCGCTCGAACTCAGAACACAGATCCCCAGACCACTGCTCTCCAGAACACGGATCAAGGCGCAAGCCCCGCCGCCGCATCGCAAGCCACACTCCCGGCACAACCGGAAAGTGCGGCTCCGCTGCGGGTCATGGTAGACAAGTCGCTGCTCATCAATACGACCGAGCGGCTGAAGCGGATTTCCGTCACGGATCCGAACGTAGCCTATGCCACGGTCATTACTCCCACACAGATTCTGGTACACGGACGAGCCCCCGGCGAGGTTTCGCTGCTCATCTGGGATGAAAACGAACGTTCGCGCAGCTTCGATCTGCGAGTGGATGTCGACGTCAGCGCTTGCGCCCAGGAGGAACATCGCGTTTTCCCCGACGAACAGATTTCCGTCACTCCTTCGCGCACTGCCATTGTGCTCTCCGGGCATGTCACAACCGAGGACGTTGCCAAGCGCGCCGGCGAACTGGCTTCAGCCTACTCAAAGAATGTGGTGAACGTTCTAACCTTTGGGCCGGTGGGAGCTCAGGAAGTACTGCTTGAAGTAAAGTTTGCCGAAGTGGATCGCACGGCGCTCACCCAGTTGGGTGCGAATTTATTTTCCACGGGTGCGGGCAATACCATTGGCAGCACGACCACCGGCCAATACGGCGGCTTTGGTTCGCAAAGTATCAGCCAAACTACGGGACAGGGTGGGCCTTTCTCGACCTCGCAAACCGTCAGCAATGTCCTGAATCTTTTCTTGTTCCGTCCGGATATTCACATGGGTGCGGTAATCGAGGCTTTGGAAAACAAGAGTCTTCTGCAGATTCTGGCGGAGCCAAACCTGGTCGCGGTCAACGGCAAGAAGGCCAGTTTTCTGGCAGGCGGGCAATTTCCTTTTCCGATCGTGCAACCGGGACAAGGATTCACAGCGGTCACCATCTCGTTTAAGGATTATGGAGTGAAGCTCGACTTTACCCCGGTGATCATGCCGAATGGAAACATTCATCTGCTGGTGGCTCCCGAGGTCAGCACGCTCGATTACTCAAACGCGCTTACCATCTCGGGATTCACCGTGCCGGCGTTGAGCACGCGGAAAGCCGAGACTGAATTCGAATTGATCGACGGCCAAAGCTTCGTGATTGCCGGCCTGATTGACAACCGAGTGACCGACATCTGGAATAAGGTGCCGGGCCTGGGCGACATTCCGATCCTGGGCGCTTTTTTCAAAAGCAAGAGTATTCAGAAGAGCAATTCGGAATTGATGGTTCTGTGCACGGTTCACCGGATTTCGCCCAGCAGCGTAGAACCAGCGGGGCCGAAGAATCCGCAGCCTTTTATGAACAAGGATAAGTTCGACGGTACAAAGTCTGGAGCGAAACCGTCAGGACAGTAAACCGAGCAGTGGCGGAAATGGCGGATCGGTCATTACCCCGACACTCTAGGCTGTGACGCTCCAAACTGTGACGCCCAAGCTGAGCGTTTTGAGCGAGCGGGCGCGGAATTGAAAAGCGGGAGAAGTAGCGGGTATGCCTGAACTTTCCGTGGTAATCGTGGCGACGGATAGTGAACAGCGCACGATGCTTCAGGTGTTGGTGGATGGCACCAGCGTGGCGCGTGCGGTGCATAGTTGCGCCACTTTTCCGGTAGCCGCCACGGATCCAGTCATGCGACGGGTGCAAGCGGCGACGCCTGACGTTCTCCTGGTCGACATCCCTTCTGACAATCACAGCCTGGCCATGCGGGCCATTGAACTTTTGCATCAGGAACTGCCGGATTCGGCCATCTTTGCAGTTGGCAGCATGAGCCAGCCGCAACTGATCGTCAGCGCCATGCGGTCGGGCGCTCGCGAATTTATTGAGCGGCCAACGACAACCACCGATCTTCTTGAAGCTTTTGTCCGGCTCAGCACTTCGCAGCGGAGAGTGCAAAAAGAGGGTCCGCGCGGCAAGGTTTTTTCGGTGATCAACGCCAAAGGCGGAAGCGGGGCAACCACCGTAGCGGTGAACCTCGCCCTCGCGCTTCAATCCAGCTATGGCCAGACCGCTCTAGTGGACTTGGCGCCGCTGGGCCACACGTCGCTCCACCTCAACCTCAAACCGGTATTCAATATTGCGGACGCAACCCGCAACCTTCACCGCATGGACAGTTCGCTGCTGGAAAGCTTTATGACGCGGCATAGCGGCGGATTGCAATTGCTTGCGGGCAGCAATTCTCCTGCGGCCATTGAACCCTCAAATACCGAGTTCGTCCGGCTGTTCGATATGTTGGTGGCGCACTACAAATATGTCGTGGTCGATAATTCCTCGCGTCTGGATGCGGCCAGCCGTTTGGTGTCAAATCTGTCCGAGTGTGTGCTACTGGTGGCCTGTACTGACGTGGCATCCCTGTGGAGCGCCGCCCGGGTTCAAACTTTCCTGGGAGAGACCGGTAATCGCGAACGCCTGCGGCTCGTGCTCAACCGGTTTCGCAAGGTTCCCGGCTTTACCGAGGCCGATGCCGAAAACGCGGCCGGCGTAAAATTACTGTGGCGGGTTCCGAATCAATACTTCGCCATTTCCTCCGCCATCGATCGGGGATCGCCAGTGATGGAGCAAAGTCATACGGAGATTGCCCGCTGCTTCTCTGGGCTGGCGAATGAACTGACCCGCAACGACGTGGATGTGAAGCGGGCTGCATGGTCGTTATTTAAAACGGTGTAACACCCGGACCTTATAAGTATTTATGCCGAATCTGCAAACCTTCGAAAGAACCGAGTACCAGCAGGTAAAATCGGACCTGCACCGCAAGATTCTCGATCGCCTCGATCTGGAGAAGCTTGGCCGTTCGAATGGCGACACCGCTCGCGAAGAAGTTCTCATATTAATCCGTAACTCGGTCAACAATGAAATTGTCCCCCTCAGCTTTGCCGAGCGGGAGCGCCTTTCCCGCGAGATCCTCGATGAAATTTTCGGCCTTGGCCCACTCGAGCCGTTGCTAAAAGATCACACCATCTCCGACATCCTGGTAAACCGTTTCGATAAGGTTTATATCGAGCGGGCGGGCAAACTGGAGCTGACGGGACTTTCTTTCAAAGACAATCAGCATCTCATGCAGATCATCGAGCGCATCGTTTCTCGCGTGGGTCGCCGTGTGGATGAATCCTCCCCCATGGTCGACGCCCGCCTGCCCGATGGCTCCCGCGTGAATGCCATTATTCCTCCTCTTGCGCTGGATGGCGCTTGCCTTTCCATCCGGCGTTTTGGGCGCGATCCGGTAACCGCGCGCAACATGATTGAGAATCAAACGCTCACTGAACCGATGCTCGAACTGCTCTCGACCATCGTGAAGGGGCGCTTGAATGTTCTGATTTCCGGCGGTACCGGTGCTGGAAAGACCACTCTGCTCAACGTGCTTTCGGGGTACATCCCGAACGTGGAGCGCATCGTCACCATTGAAGACGCTGCCGAATTGCAACTTAAACAGGAGCACATTGTCCGCTTAGAGACGCGCGCGCCAAATATTGAAGGCAAGGGTGCCGTGCGTATGCGGCAACTGGTGATTAACAGTCTGCGTATGCGACCGGACCGTATCATCGTGGGCGAGGTCCGCGGCGAAGAAGCTTTCGACATGCTGCAAGCCATGAACACCGGTCACGAGGGCTCGCTAACGACTGTCCACGCCAATTCCGTTCGCGATGCATTGGCCCGGGTGGAGAATATGGTTTCCATGGCAAACCTGAATATCCCCGAGCGCGCGGTGCGCCACCAGATCTCCTCGGCCATTCATGCGGTCGTGCAGATCGCCCGACTGTCCGATGGTACGCGCAAGGTGATCTCCGTTTCCGAGGTCACGGGAATGGAAGTAGACGTCATCACCATGCAGGACATTTTTGTATTCGAACGCAGCGGCGTTGACGAAGCGGGCAAAGTACGAGGCGTATTCCGTGCCACCGGCATACGGCCCAAGTTCGCCGAGAGGTTGGCCACGTACGGTGGCCGCTTGCGCGCAGCTTTATTTGATTCGAGGACAGAAATCTGATTTGCGATTTCGAACGGTCGAAATTGAGAACGTGAATTAGAGATCCACCGGATATTTTCAACATGTCAGCACTGATTGCACTTCTCGTGTTTCTGATGGTCGCGCTGGCGGCGTTTGCCGCTGGGTCGCTGATCGACCAGCGCAACGCTCGTGCGCGGCTGATTAAAGACCGCTTGGCTGACGTACAGAAAGCACCTGAGCGCGATGCGGAAGCGGAACTTGCCCTGCTTCGCGACGAGCAACTTAGCAAGATTCCTGCTTTCGACAATCTTCTGCGGCGCTCTGCCCGCGTCTCCGCCATTCAGGAGGCGTTGACGCAAGCCGGAATGAAATTTCGCGCGGGCAACTTCCTCCTCTTGTGCACGCTCTGCGGCGCCGTGCTCGGGTTGGTCGCTACTCTTTACACGCACAATCCTGCGATCGGCTGGGCAGCGTTAATTATCGGAGCATTTCTTCCCTACTCGGTGGTCTCTTATCGCCGTCAAAAGCGGTTTGAAAAATTCGAGGGGCTTTTTCCCGAGGCTATTGACACTCTGGCCCGCGCCGTCAGGGCGGGCCACGCTTTTACCACTGCTCTGGAGTTGATCTCGAGCGAGGTCGCCGAGCCACTCTCCGGTGAATTCCGCAAGCTCTACGAGGAACAAAAGTTTGGCATGCCGGTTCGCGACGCGCTAATGAATCTTACCCAGCGTGTTCCTCTGGTGGACGTGAAGTTTTTCGTCACCGCAGTCATGCTGCAACGCGAAACCGGCGGCAATCTTGCTGAGATTCTCGACAATTTGTCCTATGTGATCCGCGAGCGCTTTAAGATTCAGCGGCAAGTAAAGGTCCACACCGCACAAGGCCGCATGACGATGGCTTTACTGATGGCTATGCCTCCGGCGGTCGTCACTATTCTTTTGATTTTCAGCCCGGAGTTTGTCCGGCCGCTTTTTTACGATCCCTTGGGGCATGTGCTTCTCGTCTCCAGCATTGCCCTGCAGACGATTGGTTATTTTGTGATTCGAAAAGTGATCAAGATTCAGGTTTAATGCCGTGAGGTTCAAGCGGTGAGTGCTGCGTGATTCGTTTGGGTTCTTAAGATGCCATTGATCCTGACCATTGTCGTATTTGTGACCGTCGTGCTGGCGGTGTTCGCCTTTGGGGCTGCCGCCGTTACGCCGAGTTCCCTGCTGGGCGCGCGTCTCCGCGCACTGGCCGGTCAGGCAACCGTGACTCCGGAAAAGCCGACCACCAAAATAAAGGACCGCATTGAGCAGGCGCTCGATCCACTGAGCAAAGCAATTCCGCTTTCTCCTTCCGATGTCTCCCGCACCCGCGCATGGCTCATTCAAGCCGGACTTCGCGAACCTCGCCATGTCAGCTACTATTTCGGCGCTCGCATGGCGTTGGCGGCTGTCGGACTACTCGGAGTTGTGGTTTTTTCCGGAGTAGATAGCGTGCCGTTGCTGGTCTGCATTCCGGCTCTGGGGTTCTTCATTCCCAGGTTCTTCCTAAAGCGAATGATCAAAGATCGTCAGCGTCGCATTCGCATCGCTTTGCCGGACGCGCTCGACCTTACGGTGATCTGCGTGGAAGCTGGGCTGGCTCTGGATCAGGCGCTACTGCGCGTGGGGCAAGATCTGCATCACGCCCATCCCGATCTGAGCGATGAATTCCATCTGGTGAATCTGGAGATGCGCGCCGGCAAACCGCGCGCCGAAGCTCTTCGCAATCTGGTCGACCGCACTGGAGTAGACGACATTCGCGCCCTGGTAGGCACGCTCATCCAAACGGACCGCTTCGGCACCAGCATTGCCCAGGCTTTGCGAGTTCATTCCGATTCTTTGCGCACGGCTCGTAGACAGCGTGCCGAAGAACAGGCCGCCAAGACGACAATCAAGATGGTCCCTCCCTTGGTGATATTCATTCTGGTGCCGTTCCTCTTCGTGACCATAGGTCCGGCGCTGATTTCGGCATATCACTCTCTCACGAATAAGTAGCTGGTCTTTGGCGGGAGGGCGCAGAGCGAGAGCTGGGAAATGAGGAAAATCCATGCCGGGATCGATCTTCCAGGGGCAGGCATTCAATCAGACCCGGCAGCGTTATCTTGCCACTGAACTCGCAGTCGCTCAGACGCATTGGTCTCGTTTACGCGGATTGCTCGGAGTCTCCGAGGATGACTTCCGTAACGGACGTGGTCTCTGGATTCAGCCCTGCCGGGGTGTTCATACTCTTGCTATGCGCTTCCCAATCGATGTAATCTATCTCGACCGGGAGTTCACAGTCGTCCACCTCGAGCCCAATCTTCAGCCCTGGCGCTTCTCCCCCGTTCGACTGCAAGCTGCCTCAGTTCTGGAGTTGCCGCGCAACACGGTGGCCCATACGGAGACCGCAAGGGGGGACAGAATTCAGATCAAGATGAACGTGGAAGCGTAACGCTCCAGGCTTAAATCCGCGATCCCCGCTCAGGATGTACCCATACGGGATTATTTGGACCGTAGCCGAAGAATGAAAGATTCGACCGTCCGGTAATGTCTTAATAAAAGTGACCGACACTCTCCAACTCGAACCGGAGACTATCACTCACCTCCACCATGCGCCCAAGCTATTGGTCGAATGGCCGCCACGCTGGCAGGAATTCAAAAGTTCTATTCGTCCCGCATTTGCCCGTTCCGGCCGTCGCCTGGCGGGAGAAGCTCCCCTCGGGATTTATCACTACCGGGGGTTGATTGCCGCGCTTCTTCTGCAAGCATTCCTGGTATTCATCCTGATCGTTCTGCCGCGCGAGGTACAACGGCTGCGTCCCTATGCAGCACCGCGCCTTCAGGCTGAACAGGTGATCTACTACTCTGCCGACGAGCTACCGCGAACGGAAGATCTCGGGGGAGCGGCGTCGGGCGCAAGCGGCCACGCCGGAGGCCGAGAAGCCCATCACCGGACCCAAACCATCCATGTAGCCCGTGGAAAGTCGCTTGCGCAACAGGTTGTCGACGCGCCCAATCTCAAGCTTCCGGTGTCAACCGGCGCGGTCGCTAACCTGCTTGCTTTTAAATCAGTCAGACCAATCCCAGGGCCACCTCCCGCGGAAGGACTGCACTCATCCGTGAGCGCGCCGAACCTCCCTGCCAATGTGATTGCTCCTCCGTCAAATGTCAGCCGCGAACCATCGCGTCGGGGGGTGACGCTGACTTCCATCGTGCCTCCGGCGCCGGATGTCTCGTCCAACCATTCACGGTCCGCGCCGTCGCTCAATTCTGCAGTCGTTCCTCCCGCTCCCAGCGTTCAATCCGAGCACCCGCTGTACGTTCCTAAGCTTGATGCCAGCATTATCGGGCCGGCGCCGAACGTGAATCTGTCTCGCGACCGAAGCCGCTCTGCGCCAGCGCTAAACTCGACCGTCATTGCGCCTGCCTCCATACGAATTTCTAGCGATCAGATGCGCTCCGCCCCGGCGCTCCGCGGCAGTGTAATCGCTCCTGCGCCGACTACGCTGCAGCACGAAGTTTCTCCTTCGCGCGTAGAAATGAATAACGTCGCCGTGGTGCCTCCGCCGGTATCCGCTCCGGAACATGATTCGGGACGGGTCGCCAAGCTTACTATGCCCACACCCTCTGTGGTTGCTCCGCCACCATCTGCCGATGCGCGCGAGTTACCGCGTCTGGAGAGTGGGCGGCTCCAGTCTGCATCATCCACGGTTGTTCCTCCGCCGCCTACGCAGGCCGCCAACGGATCCTTCGTCAGCAGCATCATCGGGAAGCTTTTTGGCTCACAGGATGTCGTTCCGCCTCCGCCGTCGGTCTCTTCGGCAAGCACAGCGGGAACGTCACGCAACTCCGCTGGGGGATTGGGCAGTGCAACTTCGGCAAATGTTGTTCCACCACCGCCGTCCGTGGGAGGTTCGAAGACTGGGTCAGGCGGATATTCCCCGGGCCACTCTCCGGGCCACGAGGCGTCCAATGTAATTGCTCCGCCTCCATCATTTGGCGGCAGTTCAAGTAATGGATCGTATTCCGGGCGTTCGGGCCAGTCTTCCCTCGGCGCACCCGGCCTGGGCGGGTCGAACGTGGTTCCTCCGCCACCTTCGGTTTCCGGTGCTGGTTCCAGTCAGGGCTCGGGATCCCGAGGCGCTAACGGCGCTGGGAATGGAACTCTATTGGCAGGCAATGTAGTCCCTCCGCCACCATCCGTAGGAAATGGTTCGGGGCTCTCAGGAACGGGCAGGAAAGGCTACGGCAGCGGCGGCCCCGGAGACATTGGCTCCGTCCTTGCCCCTGCCAGAGGCTCAGCTGGAAGCGGCGATAACTCGGCCGTAGTCTTATCGGCGGATCCCGGAGCCAACGCCGGACTGCCCGGCAAGGGCGGCAAGGGATCGCTTGCCTTGTCACCCTCAGGCCGCGATAAGCCCGGCCTCGGCGGATCCGGTGGAGGATCAAGTATCGGCAACGGAAATGGTCCGGGTAGTGGATTGACAGGAGCCGCGACTGGCGCGGGAAAATCGGGAGCGGGCCTCGGTTCCGACCCCAGCGCTCGGGATGGAATTTCGCCGGCACCCGGCTCCGGCGGAGCGGGTAGCGCTCCCAATGGAATTCCCGCCGCTCCCGGCGTCGATGTGCGCGGAGGCAGCACGGTCGTAAACCTGCCCAGCTTCGATTCCGGCAACAGCAGCGCCCCAACCCTTCCCGGCCGTTCTTCGGTTAAAGCGGATCAAGGGCCCGCCATCACCATCGTTGCTACGTCGCGCTCCGGCGGCGCGTTCGATTTCTACGGCAAGCTTCCAGGAGATAACTACACGGTATACGTCGATACAACGATCGGTACGGTGGTAATGCAGTTTGCGGAGGTTGACTCCAGCCACAACGGCGCTGGCGCACTTACCGGGCCGCAAGGGCTCCGTACAGATCTCCCCGAGGGGCTACCGCGAGCCCGCATGGTGATTAAGTGCAAACTGAGCGCCACCGGGAATCTTACAAATATTCAGGTTCTTGAACCCGGGCCTGCGACCATGACAGCCAAGATTGTTGCCGCTCTACCCAACTGGAAATTCCGTCCAGCCCGGCGTGGTGAGCAGGCGGTCGAAGTCAATGCCATTCTAGGCTTCAACATCAATACCGACGACCGCTATTGACCCCCCGAAAGTCAGCCTCTCTTTTTGCACCAAACCAAGCATAGCTCCGTTGCTCAAAGCCGCAACCGCGCCATCATGCCATACGCCTTGCGGAACCAGCCGCGCTCCCGCCTGCGTTGATAGCCGGGCATGGTCGCGCGCTTCTCGATGATCTTCTGCAGCCATTGGCGCGCTTCGTCGGTCCGTCTCTGCGACTGCAAGAATAATGCATAATTGTAATAAGTTTCGGAACTGGTGGAGATCTTGATAGCTTGCTCGAAAAGCTTTGCGGCCTTCTCGGCTTGTCCTGTCTGCGCATAGGCGTGAGCCAGCAATCCTATGGCGCGATGGAAATCATAGGTTGGGTCGGCTTGCACTGCCCGCTCCAGGTCCGGCACGGCTGCGGCGAAATCACCTAATTCAACCTCAGCCACGCCGCGGCGGTAAAACGGGTCCACCGAATCCGTCCGCTGCGCGATCGACCGGTCGTAGCATCCCCGAGCTTTGGCAAAATCCTCGTCATCTAGGTAAAGCAGTCCCAACTCCTCATAGTTTCCGGCTGAAGGATTATCCAGGATGGCATTCTCCAGCTCCCGAATCCTGCGACGCCGGGGAAACACCTGAAAGGAACCGCGCAACAAACTGGCATCCGGAATCACCTCCGCGACGATGTAAACCGCCGCGCCAATCCAGCCTAGAAACAAAATAATGAAAATCCAGTAGGTATCCGGGCGGCGGCGAATGAAATGCACAATCGCGATTCCCTGCAACAACAACGACCACCAATGAAAAAAGAAGAAAAGAAGTCCCATGCGAAGCGAAATATAACACGCCACGATTCAGGAAGCTCTACCGTGATCCCTTGCACCCGTGTGCTAAAGTCCGCGGCCGTTACGAGAGAGCCCATGTAACAATAAGAAGTGCACCAAACCACCCAACGGGAAGGTTTTCAAACACGGCATTTGAAGCAAGCGATTCGTCTGATCGCCTCAGATATCGACGGCACTCTGCTCAACCCGCAGTTTCAGATCTCACCTGAGGACCTTGCCGCTCTGCGCCGCGCGCATGACTCTGGTATCGAAATTGTCTTAGTCACTGGACGCCGTCATACCTTTGCGCTGCCCATCGCAAAACAGTTAGGATTCGATTTCTGGCTGATTAGCTCGAACGGCGCGGTTACGCGGTCTCTTTCGGGCGAGACTTTCCACCGTGATCTAATGCCCCGCGAAACTTGCCGGGAATTGTGCATCGCCATGCAAGCCTTCCGGGGCAACACCGTTCTTACCTTTGACCAGGAAACCAAAGGGGCTATCGTTCTGGAGCATCTCGATGACTTAAATACCAGCATCCGGCGCTGGCTGGAAAAAAATATGGAATATATCGAGTTCGTCATTCCGATCGAATCCGCACTCGTCACAGATCCCGTCCAAGCCATGTTTTGCGGGTCAACGAGCCGCATGGAAAATGCCTTAAAGGTCCTCAATACCGCAGGTATGGGCAACCGCACTACTGTGCTGCGCACCGAATATCCAGAGCGCGACCTCTCTATGATTGATGTTCTAAATTCGGGATGCTCCAAGGGCCATGCGCTAGCGCGCTGGGCCGCTTACCGGGGTTACCATCGTGAGCAGGTCATGGCCATCGGTGACAACCATAATGACGTGGAAATGCTTGAGTTCGCCGGCCATGCGGTTATCATGGGGAATGCCTGTGAGGAGCTGCGGGCGCGCGGGTGGAGCGTTACTCTGGGTAATCACGAATGCGGAGTGGCGGCTGCACTGGCCGAAGTAATCCAAGGCTAAGGTTTGGCTGGCTTAAGTAAGGTGAGAAAGTGGTATTGCGGTTTTAAAATCTGACATGAAACACATGTTCCAAATTGCACGTCGCGCCGCGCTCCTTACATTGCTGACCGCCGTGCCGTGCTTTGCCGCCAATACTGCCGTCTTGCGCAACGGGTTTACGATTTTGTATCAGCGCAGCCAGACTCTGGGAGACACCACTCGGCTCTACATCAATGGGGATCAAGCAAGCTTCGTCGATATTCCCACGGCCGAAATCGACCATTTCGAATCCATCCCGGACGTTCCAACTC
>Ga0209221_1000416_pt1 | contig 18400 bp, 22 predicted proteins | sample BlaSpr_A8_Ref_O2_FD_187989 | JGI IMG/M metagenome (GOLD analysis project Ga0209221, IMG submission 187989) | Forest soil microbial communities from Thunder Bay, Ontario, Canada - Black Spruce, Ontario site 2_A8_Ref_O2 (SPAdes) (version 2) | ecosystem: Environmental > Terrestrial > Soil > Boreal...
GGCCTACTGCTTCTCCGCCACAAATTGGCTAGTGGTTCCGCGAAGTTTGTCAGTGATTGCGATGGTCATGGTCTTACCGTCAGGAGCGACCGTCATGCGATAAATGCCGATCACTTTTCCATCGCGTTTGTCGGTTTCCTCGATCGCAATCTTGGACAGCTTCCTCACTGAGACGCTCGTGGTCCCGGGATCGCCCTTGTACGGTGCGTCCGTTCCATCGAGTTTGGCTGTGTAGCCTTGTCCGGTCGGATTGCTCATGGTTAAGGTATCGCCGTCCACCTTGTAGGTGATTAGGAGCGCGTTCGCTGAGATATCCTCCATCTTGCCGAACTTCCAAGAGCCGGAAATTGCGTGCGCCCCGGCGGGACCTTTAACCACTCGCGTAGCTTCGCCCTTGCCTGTGACTGGCTCGGCGTTGGTGGCGCTGCTGTCGCTAAATTCAAATGTCGCCGTGTTGCCATCGGGCGAAACCGTCACTTTTGTCGTGGTGACAATCTTTCCATCTTTCTTATCTGTTTCCTCCATCGTGTGATCGTCCACGACCTTGATACTTACGGTGTCGTGGTACGGATCACCGCTGACCTTCTGGTCTTGGCCATCGGCTTTGACATCTATCGGTGGAACGCATGTCTTGCATTGGTACATGCCGTCTTGTAGCAGGAAAACATCCGGCTTTTTCGGCGGTTCGGCTGGATTCAGGTTTAACTTCCATGTGCCATCGAAGACATTCTGCGCCGTCGCCAATCCAGGCAGCAACAACAATGCCGCCAACAGTCCAACCCCGAGCAGAGTTTTCATCGCTTTAATTCCTCCTTCTGTCAGCTTTGGGTTCCGATTTGGCCGTGGGGAATGCATGGCAATATAGCCCTTCTTAGTTCCCTGCGCAATGGAGTGAATCATCGTCGCCCACCTGCCCAAGTCTCTTCGGCCTCGCCGCTCCGCCGTTTTTGAATCCCACAGCCAGGTTTCGGGAAGCTCACGGACACACATCTGTACTCAGCGCGGTGGCCAATGCCACGCCGGACAATTCGTTTCTTTTGCGCCGACCATCGTGGTTTCACCGAATGTCTTTTCAAGCAAAATGGAGTGACAGTCAGCCTGATTGGAAAGCGCGGCGATAAGCTCCGATGCGTGCGTCACAACAATGACTTGTGACCGGCTAGAGGCGCGTACAATCAGCCGGGCGAGCGCGGGAACGAGACTCGGATGCAGACTAGTTTCCGGCTCATTAAGAACCATCAGCGGGGGTGGCCTCGTTGTCAACAGAGCAGCAATCCAAAGCAGGTATCGCAACGTCCCGTCCGAAAGTTCCGCCGCACTCAGGAGTCTCAGCAATCCGTGTTGCTTCATCATTAATGTGAAGCGGCCTGAATCAGCGGCAACGGACAATTGGCTACCTGGAAAGGCGTCGTCCACAGTCGAATCCAGTGCCTCGCCATCGCCGAATGAACGTATGGTTTCGATGGCTGCGGCGATATCAGTTCCGTCATTACAAAGTACCGGAGTATACGTTCCGACCTGTGGCGATCTTGCGGGGGCATCTAAATCCGTTCTGAATTGGTCGTAGAAGCGCCAAGCGCGAATGGACTCCCGAAGCGTGAGCATCTCAGGTGCGTTTCGCGGGTCGGCAACGTGCGTCATCATCGTATCGAAAAGTGAAAGGTGCTCGGTAACCGTGCTCCAAGAATCATCACCCGCTCGTACTCGAACAAGGTGTCCTTGTCGGTCCGCCAGCAGGGTTGCTGGACGAAGTATTGGCCCATGCCAGATGCATTCACGCTTAATGATGGGGTCTAGTGCGAATGCTGTGGCACCGGGTGCCGGAAGGCCGAGGTCGATCAGATAACCAAACTCTTCGCTCACAAACCCAAGCGCGAGGCTAACCGGTTGATCTCGCCGAGTGCCTTGGACGGGGTGCTCCCCTCTCCTTACAGCACGCGAAATCGCCTCTGGACCTGCCCATAGAGTCGATTGCAATCCGCCTTCACGGGCTAGTGACGGTATTATGCGACCTTGCGCCGTGTCAGCGAGAAGCCGAAGGGCGCGATACAGGTTGGATTTTCCGCTCCCGTTCGCCCCGGTAATTACGTTGAGTCGTCGTAACGGAATAACCAGTTTTCGCAATGACCGGTAATTTGAGATCGCAATGGTCGTAAGCACCAATGCATTTTAATCGAATCGAATCAATCCGCGACCAAATCTGTCGTAAAGCCCATCTCCCGCAACGCCCCTTTTTCTTCGCCGCTCCGGCGTTTTTTTCAATCCCAAAACCAGGTTTTTGAGGCTCACGACCACAAGTTTAGCGATGTCTGAGAGTTGGGAGCAAATGGCCTCCTGGAATGTAGGGCACATAAAAGCCACACACCTTGGGGTCGCTCCCGCCCTTTCTTTCCGTTTTGCCGCGTGCATTTTTCCTACTCCTCTCCCACACATCTATCCCTCGTTCAAAGACCTTGCTTCTCCGGCGGGTGACGGCCCGTCTTCGTTTGAAATTGCAGTCTTTCGCACCTGCCAACCGTCACCCCATCGCTTCGCACTCTCGCCGAATACTCCCTCTTGGCCTGGCGCTACCATGGTGTGAAATAGGATTTTCTGCTTCGGCATGAACGGCTCTTGTCGCGGCTGGAAGTCCTCGGGCAACTGATTGCGCCGCCACAACCGCCTCAGCGTTTCGAAGGCTTGCCCTTGGAAGCGCTTCTGCGCCTGGTTCCGAATGCTCAGCTCAGCGTCTGTGACCCTGCTGTACTGCTTGTTGTCCCATCGGTTTTGCGGCGAATTGGACCCCGCATGCTAGACTTCGTGATTCGCCTGCTGGGATACAGGGAGCATGGCTCACAACGGAGAAAGCAAGCCAAGAATCTATGTTATCGCAGGACCGAATGGTGCCGGCAAGACGACGTTCGCTCGCGAATTTCTACCGCACTACGCTGACTGCAGGCAGTTCATCAATGCCGATCTCATTGCGCAGGGGATGTCGCCTTTTTCGCCAGACGCTGCTGCCTTCCGGGCGGGGCGGCTGATGCTTGAAGAAATAGAGCGCCACGCAGGTCTCAAAGAGACTTTCGGCTTTGAGACAACGCTCTCGGGGTTGGGTCATCTGAGGTTACTCCGTCGCCTTAAGAAGTCTGGATACGAGGTGCATTTTTTCTTTCTTTGGGTGCCAACCGTTTCTCTTGCATTGACCCGAGTCAGAGATCGAGTCCTTCGAGGGGGACACAACGTGCCGGAGATCATCGTGCGAAGGCGATTTGAGCGTTCCATTCGCAATTTTCTGCTTCGGTACCGCCCTTTGAGTGACTCTTGGATGCTTTTTGACAATGCGGGCACAACACCTCTCGTCGTTGCTTTCCAGAAAGAAGCAAGTCCTCGTATAATGAATCGAGAGCTTTACGAGAGCCTCTTAATCAGCTACACGACATTATGATGAAGCCCCCTGCCAATGTACTCGACTTGCCGCTGGAAGAACGTGCCGAGATGGCGCTGAAGGCGGCCGTGGAGAATGTTATTCTCGAAAGTGCCCGTGAGGGACGTCCAATCTATGTTTGGCGCGACGGCGCGGTTGTTGAAGTGTCTGTTGAAGAACTACGCGAGCGTGCCGCCCGCATCACCGCGGATTGAGGAGCATCGCAAGCGCATCGTTCAAAGATGATCGCAAAGGGCGCTCCCCAGGTTATTCATAACGACGAGGAGCTGGAAGCATATACCAATGCCCTTTTCCGATTGACAGCCCTGGAGAATCCATCTCCCCCGGAACTAGAGGCCATTGAACTTCTAACCTTGCTGGTCGAACGCTACGAAGAAACGCATTATCCGATTCCGCTCGCGGACGCAGTTTCCGTCGTGCCGCTTCTCCTCGAACAACAGGACCTCACACAGCGTGATTTGATTCGGGAATTTGGATCCGAAAGCGCCGTCTCTATGTTTCTGGCGAAAGAGCGGAAGCTCACGCTGCAGCAGGTACGGAAACTAAGCGCACGCTCCAAACTTCCTTCTGACGTTTTTATTCAGCGCCGATAGCCGAGGTCGAATCCTTGCGGAATTAACAAGGTCTGCCCTGCACATTACTTTTTCTTTATCGGGACACGGAAACTGTTTGGTCGGCGCATTCGATGATCTGATCAATTGATGCGACTGGCTCTTCGCCAATTCCATGGTCCTTACCTACCCAGACGATGCGGAAGGTCCTATGTTGCAGCATCCCCGGAAATTGACCTGAACGAGCGCCAATAGTAAGAGACTTGGTTGCCTCATTCCATCGGATCGGAGTGATGGCACGCGAACCGTTTTCGTAATTGTAATTGTCACCTTCATCTTCGTAGAGATCAAAAGCCGCGTCCGCGCCGCGATACACTCGGAGCTCGATCGGATCGGCTGGCCTCTGTTCAGTGAATTCGATCTCCGGACCGAGACGAAGGATGGAACCGCCACGGGCGAAGAGTGGAATTCGTTCTAGCGGTGTTGCTGTATGAATACGTTGTCCCCCGGCAATGCGGTCTCCCGTCCAGAAATTGTACCAAGTGGCAGCCGGCGGACGGCAGGCCGGCTGCTGTTTCACATTGTCGGTGCCGTGGCGCAATTTGAAGTAGAAATTTTGAGATCTCGGATTGAAATGGGCATGGCAGAAGCGCGTAGAAAGGGACGCCACATTGGAAGGCCGCCGCTCAAGAGGTTTTCGGAGGCCGAATTGGAACAGATCCGAGCGGACCGAGGAAAGACGCGATCCAGCATCCGGCAGCTAGCGATTCAGCACTATACGACGCAGTACACCATTAATAGGATTCTGGCGGGGCATCATGCGGAGTCTTGAAACGGTCACCTTTCTTGAGAGCGAAAATGATGTGAATTTAGATGTGGCAGCAAAGGGCTTACGGGCGCCGCCGGCGACACCTTTTTTTGCACAGCGGCAAGCCCGATAGCTCCAACCAACAAATCACAACGTCCCATGGCAGAGGGACGGAAATGTTCTGCCGGGGACAAGGGTTCTGCCTATGTGCAGACGCGCCAACCGTAGACGGCGCAGTGACGGAATCGCAGCGGGTTTCGATCACCTGGACCACCACCGCGTGAAAGCGAGGAAATGCAAGATGACGTCCGTTCGATCCCAGATACATCCGGTGCTGCCGGCCATGACCGAACAAATGTATCTTCCAGACAACCGTCAGCGGACTTGCAGTATATCGGAGAGGCTACTACCATCCGCCCCGCAACGCCGCCGAGCACTGGTCGTAAAAGAGGGCCAGTGGTACGACGACGATTCCAGAAAGGCTGTTTCGTGACTGAACCAGACGGTCGATTTTATTCGGTGTTCTACGTCGATGCGGACGGCAGGACGAAGCAAGTTAAGAAGTTTATCGGCAACGGTCGGGACATGTCAGAACGAGCAGCTCGTCGGGAGCATGCCCGCATTATGGATGGCGTGAACAAGCAGAGAGGTAGTTCGGCTCGAGTCCTTCGGGGCCATACGTTCGACGATGCGGTCAATTAATGGCGTCAGGCAATTGGTCCTAATCTGTCGCCAGCTACCCTTCGTCAGCGTGAGAGCTATCTACGGGTTCACATCATTCCCAGGTTTGCGCATGTAGCCCTAAGCGAGATGGGCGTTCACGAACTACAGCAATTCGCTACCGACCTCCGGAACACACTATCAGCCAAATCAATCGTGAACGTGCTCAGTTCGGTATTTGCGATCCGCGACTATGCCGAACGGTGTGGCGCAAAGGTCCCCAAGGTCGGTTTCACTGACATCCAACTTGGCACAAGCGCATCCCAACCCGCTGCCTTCTTTACTCGGAGGCAGGCTACCCAAATCATTGAGGCGGCGCCAGAACCGTTCAAGACGCTGTTCGGCGTCGCGTGGTCGACGGGCCTTCGTGCCCGAGAGATCCTGGCGCTGACGCTCGATGATCTTGACTTCAGTCACAAAGCGGTCCGCGTCAACAAGTCGCTCGATGATGCCACACGGGAAGTTCGACAACCGAAAACACCGAAGTCAATTGCAGCCCTTCCGATGACGACCGCGCTGGAAGCCAAACTGCGTGACTATATTCACAATCATTGGAAACCGAACCCGGCTCAAATCCTCTTCCCTAACCGGAAAGGGACACGGGCCCGCTCACGGGATGATGTTGTTCGAGTAAGGCTCAAGCCTGTCCTGAAGAAGCTTGGAATCCCAGCGGACGAAACTGGCCTCCACGCGTTCAGGCACGGGTTAGCAACCGAGCTGGCTTAAGCGTCCGTACCTCTAACCGTGCTTCAGAATCAACTGCGTCATGCCGACGTGAAGACTACGTTGCGGGTCTATTCGCACGTAATTCCGCAGACGCAACGGGACGCGATGGAGCAGGTAGGAGGATTCCAATCATTACGGGAACCCGAATCATTACTGAAGTTCAAGCGTAAGTGATTGACTTACGCGAGGTTGGCGGAGACGTGTGGGAGTCGAACCCACCATTCTGCCCGCGAAGGACAGAATCAATGGCTTTGAAGGCCACGAGGACCACCGGGCCCCTGGCGCCTCCGTCACTGAATTATAGTGTCGCGGCGGTGCCGCTACAACTTTCGTGCGGTTTTATCTTTCGTGCGGGCCGGCTAGGCGTAGGCGTGTAGCTTCAACTTCGCGGCGCGCTGGATGCGAATTTCTTCCGCGCCAAATCCAGCAGCTTTGCGTCGGTGCAAACTTCGTAGTACGGACGTGGACCCTGCGCTCCCACTTTCGCGCCGGGCAACAGTTGATGTACGAATCCCTTGCGAACAATCACCGGCTCCAGCGATTCCCCCAGCGGCACTTCGCCGAAATAAAGTTGTACCCGCTCTTTTCCCCACGGCATCGGAAAAGTTCCGCCCATCGGCGACATCGAAATCTCCGCGCTCAGCTTCTGAAAGCCTTCTTCATTCAATTCGATGCCGTTCAAGTTGTACCGCACCAGCAATTCCTCGCCCTCATCTTCCGCAGCATCTTCCATCAAAGGCTGCAGCACGAACACGTTAAACGGCGAAGCATTGTCCTTGAACAATCGCTTGGTGATTTTCGTGCAGCTCGATAGCCGGTCCGACAAATTCAGCGCGCGCGAAATCATGATCTTCGAATCGCCATCCATCCACAACGACGGCGCCGAATCCTGAAACGCCACACCCACACCGATTTCCAGCGGCGGCAATTCCGTCGTCTTCGTCCGCGCGTTATAGGCCGACGTCACAGCCAGAATTTCCCGTGCCAGAATGCAAGCGCGTGCCACCGCCCGCGTGCTCGCCCGCGTCGCTTCCGTCTCGTAAATCGCCAGAATAATCGCGTCGCCTTCGATAAACACCGTCGCTGCGCCAAATCGTTCCAGCATCCGTTTCACCGGCTCGTGCAAATTCATGCTGAAGTGCGACGCCGGATTCATGCCCTTCGCCAGCAAATCCTTGGTGATGCCCGTCGAACCGCGCACGTCCGCCTTGATCACCGTGTGATTTATAACCGGATCGTCGGTCGGCCGCCCTTCGTCCGCGTGCAAGAATTCGTACAAACTTTTATTGACGCGTGAAAGCTCTCGCGCCCGCTCCGAACGCACCAGGCTGATCCGCTCCATCCACGCCGCCACGTGCTGGTAATTGCGCCGGTCGCGCCGCAGCCGCATGAAATCTTCGGCGAATTGCAGTGTGATCGAAAGCTGTTCGTCGTGCGTGCGCCGCCGGATCGCCCGCGAAGCGTCCTCCAGACGTTTCATCGAAATCTTGCGCGCGGGAAATTGCTCCAGGATGGTTTCCACGCGCTTGGCCTCATCGCGATTCACTAGCGCCTTTTTCAATGCCTGCAAGTGAATCGGCGGGCAATAATCCGCGTAGATCCGCCGCAATTCGTAGCCCGCCAGCATGTGAAACAGCAGGTCGCGCTCCTCGATCCGGTGCATCCATTCTTCCAGCAATTGCGCGCGTGTTTCGGGCGCGGCCTCACCTTCTCCGGCCGGCGCCGACGCGTCAAAAAGTCTCCGCGCGTTCTGCGGCTCGTTCAAATAATCGCCCAGTCGGCTGCGATATTCTTCGATCAGGAAGTCCATGCGCTGCTTGGCCGCGTCAATCTGCGATCCCAGCTCTTCCAGACTTTTCTCGTTCGCCGCGGATTTTTTGCGTAGCGCTTCCAATTCCGCGCGCGATTCCGCGCTCGCGCCACCCTTGCGCTTGAAAATGGATGGAAAAAGCCCGTCGCCTTCTCCCGCGCGCCCCGTGGCCTCTTCCAGTTCCTCCTCCAGCCGCGCCATCTCCGAGCGCATCTGGCGAGCCTGTTCCAGCAAGCGCTCGTGAGCCTTGCGCGCCTTGCTCAATTCGTCCGCGTCGTCACCCGTCAAAATCAGGTCGCGCACGAAATCCAGCAGAATCCCGTCGAATATTTCAAAACGGTCGGGGTCGTTTACGAAATTTGCCAGCAAGACGTAATGCTCCAGAAACAAATGATCGTCGTTCCCGTTTTCCACAAATAGAAAACGATTCTGCAGCAGCTCATACGTCTCGTGGAAATCCTCGCCGAAAAGCGCTCGCCGCGATTTCGAAAGAGTTCCCTCCTCCACTTCGCGCCAGATGCGGCACAGCGTGTCGCCCACTTCGCGATACGTATTCTTTTTATCCGCCTGGATCTCCGCGATTTTCGCGCGCATCACGTGCGCCTGCTCGCTATGCTCGAATAATTCGCCGCGCGAACGGATCCAGTCCTTGCATTCCACTAGGATGCTGGAAAATTGGCTGGCGAGTTCGGAGGTCAGATGTTTCACTAGCGCCAACTGGTGCAGTATATCCGTCTCGATGGATTGCTGAAATTTCGCGCGCGTCAGCGACGCTTGCAGCACTTCGGTAAGAAGTTTGCGGAACGCGCCATGCTCCGGCGCGCCGGATTGCTTGCGGTCTTTCCCGTAGAACAGACTGATGTTGATTTTCTGCCGGACCAGGTCCAGCAAATATTTCCGCGTAAAATCCACGAACCGCGGGCTTAGAAAAACGTCATAATGAATATTGTCAACGCCCAGCGTAAGATTGCTTAGCCGAATTTCGGCGGAGTAAGGCTCCAGCTTCATCCGGGCGGGATGGGCGGGCGAAGGCGCAATGCGGGTATCTGGCATCCGGGCGCAGCGAGACGGCTAAATTAACTCTAGCGAGGGGGGATGCGCAGCGCAATGGCACGGTTCCTAACCGTTAATGATTTTTCCGGCAGCCCGCCAGTTCCGCGCGGAAATCAGGAATTCAATCTTGATCCGGAGCAGACCGCCGCTGATCCGGAATCCGGCGTCGAACCCGATTCGGATGCCGTCGGGCCCGAATCGGGCGGCATCGAGCCTGCTTCCGACGGTGTCTCCGCCACTCGCGGTCGCATCGCATCCACGACGGGCAAAAATCGCAACGATCAAGGCCCTTGCCTCTACTTTGGCCCGCAAGGTCAACGCTGCAGCCGCCCCGCTATCGCTAACGGATTTTGCGCGCGCCACATGCCCGCGCAGCTCGGCCAGCCCGGGCAATCCGCGAATCAGGCCGCCGTGAGTTATGCTCGGCCCGGCGGCGGCGCCCTCGGCTCACGTCCGCTCGGCCGCATCATCGCCATCGGCATCGCCATATTCGCCGCCCTCTGGCCCGTAGTAGCAGACCTACTCCGCGAAATATTCCGCTGGATTCACGCGCACTAACCCCGCGCCTCCCCCAGGAGCTTCAATCCCGCAAGCCGGGATTGGCGTCCTTCCATCACAACGCCAGGCTCCGTTTTCGTGTCATAGCCACTCCTCGCTGTGCATCGTCGCCTCTGTATGCGCCTATGACGATGCGACGAGCACCGTCATCCTGAGCGCAGCGAAGGATCTCTCTTGCCTTTCTCTGCGCCCTCGGCGTCTCTGCGGTAAATCTTTCCGCCTCTTCCGATTTACCTACGCCTTTCTTCCCCTCCCCTCCCCTCTGTGTTAAATCTTTTGACTTCCGCAACCCCGAAATCCGCGTTTTCGCGTAAAATATCGAACCATGCCCAAATTACTAGAAGGCAAGACCGCCATCGTCCTGGGCGTTTGGAATAAATGGAGCATCGCCTACGCCATCGCCCAAGCTTTCGCGCGCGAAGGCTCCACGCTCCTGCTCACCTATCAAAACGACCGCGCCAAACCCGTCGTCGAAGAACTCGGCAACGAACTCGGCGCCCAAGGCTTTTACCCCTGCGACGTCCAGCAACAATCCGACATTGACAACCTCGCGGAATCCTTGAAACTCGAGGGCCGCACCCTCGACGTGGTAGTCCACTGCCTGGCCTTCGCCAATCACGAAGATCTCAATCAGCCGTTCCTGAAAACTTCACGCGACGGCTTCAAACTCGCCCTCGACGTCAGCGCCTACTCTCTTGTCGCGATCTCCAGCGCGCTCTCTCCACTGATGACCAACGGCGGCGCCATCATGACCCTCACCTACCTCGGCTCCACGCGCGTCGTAAAAAATTACAACGTCATGGGCATCGCTAAAGCCGCGCTCGAAGCCGAAGTCCGCTACCTCGCCGCCGAGCTCGGCGCACAAAAAATCCGCGTCAACGCCATTTCCGCCGGCCCCATAAAAACTATTTCCGCCCGCGGCATCAAGGATTTCTCGAAAGTCCTCGACTTCGTGCAGGAACACGCCCCGCTCCGCCGCAATACAGACATCGCCGAAGTCGCCGACACCGCCGTCTTTCTCGGCAGCGAACTGGGCCGCGGCGTCACCGGAAATATTCTTTACGTGGATGCCGGATTCCAGATCATGGGCCTCGAACCTCCCGCGCCGCCAAAATGAGTTGGCGCCAGCCGCGTTCGCGCACTCACGTTCGCGGGCTCCGCCGCAATTGCTTCGTCTCACGCTGCTCTGCGCTTGTGCTGTATTTCGCCATCGCGCTGCTCGCAACTGTCGCGGCCGTGAAATCGCCGCTCGTTGGCTCATCGCAAGGAAAACAAAACAAACCGCCCGATTTACACTGGGATCCGCCGCAGGTCGATGCGCCCCTTCCGTCTGTCTCTTCAACTCCTCCCTGCCCGCTCTCCGATGTCCTGAAAATGGCCGCACACCGCACCGCCGAACTTATCGATCATCTCCAGAATTTTGACGCGCACGAACAAGTTCGTTACCAAGAAACCGACGGCCTGGGCATCTCCGAGATGGCAATTGCCGACAACTTCGACTACTTGGTTGATTTCGGCGTACAAACCGGTCCGCTCAAAATCCAGGAAACCCGCACGCCGCTAGCCGGCAGCGACACCTCGCACCTCAGCACCATCGTGGACAAAGGACTCCCGGTCCTCGCGCTGATTTTTTATCCCGAACTGCAACGCGATTACGAAATGCATTGCGAAGGAATGACCCAGTGGAATAGCCAGCCCGCTTGGGTGGTTCATTTTCGTCAGGTGGATGGCATGCGTCCCCGCACCCTTTCCATCAGCAATGCGGCGAACACTTTCCCAGTCAGCCTCAAAGGCCGCGCCTGGATCGCCGCGGACTCCGGCGAGATCATGCACTTGGAAACAAATCTGCTGCAAGGAATCCCCATCATTGAATTGCGCGCCAACGCGGTTTCCATTGATTACGCACCGGTGGCGTTTCCCTCGCGCAATCTCAATCTGTGGCTTCCCAAATCCGCCGTCGCCTACACCGATTACGGCAAACGGCGCACCATCATCGAACACACCTTCTCCGACTTCCAGCTTTTCTCCGTGCGGACGCAACAGGTGATCGGCAAACCAAAAGAACCAAACGCCCCGAAAGAAAAACCCTGAGGACTAATTCTTGCTCTGCGATTTGTCGCCGCTCTCAATCACAATCCGGCGCACATCCTCAGACACATGCTCCAAACCAATCCGCAGCACCGGCCAATCCGTGCGCAATTTCAATCGGTCCGGCCATTCCACAATCACAATCGCGTTCTCGCTGAAGATGTCTTCGAGGCCCAGCGTTTCCAAATCGTGAAAATCGCCTACGCGATAAAGATCCACGTGATAAACACGTTTCGCTCCTTGGTATTTGTGCACCAAGGTGAATGTAGGGCTGGTGACTTCGTCTTCGCGCGCCGCGCCCGCTCCTGCCGCAATCCCTTTCGTTAGCGTAGTCTTCCCTGCTCCCAAATCGCCCGAAAGCAACACCAGTACAGGCGGTTTCAGCTCCGCGCCGATTTCCCGGCCGCGCGCGATGGTTTCTTCCGATGAGTGTGTCTCGATTTCGCGCCTACCCACGGCCGCACTCGAAATAATATCGCTGATACGCCCGCGGAATTTCGCCAATTAAATCCGAAGCCAGCAGCGGAGCTTCGCCCGTCTCCGCGTACGCGATATCGCCCGCGAGGCCGTGCAAATACACGCCGAACGCCAGCACCCGCGCCCAATCCGATGTGCCGAACTGTGCGGTGGCACCCGCCAACATTCCGGTCAGCACGTCACCTGTTCCGCCCGTGCCCATCCCCGGATTTCCCGTGGAATTCACGAACGCCTGCCCATCCGGCGCCGCAATGATTGTCTGCTGCCCCTTCAAAATCACGATCGCATTCCAATCCGCCGCCGATTTTCGCGCCACCTCCAGCCGCTGCGCCTGCACATCCGGAATTCCACAGCTCAGCAATCGCGCCATCTCTCCCGGATGCGGCGTCAACGCGAGCCCGCCGCTTCCATTATTCAGTTCCTGCGCGCGGCCGGCAAAGGCATTTAGTCCGTCGGCGTCGAGAATGATCGGAACGTCGCGCTTGGCCACCACATCGCGCACGAACTGCTGCGTTTCAACATTTGTCGTGAGGCCGGGACCGATCGCGAGCGCGCGCTTCCCTTTCAGCAATCTGTCGAAGCGTTCGTATTCGAAACTGCGCAGCGAAATGCTGCCCGCATCCGTGGCCGGAAGCGGCTCGGTCATAATTTCCGGCGTGTGCGCCGCGACAATCGGCAACACCGGCTCGGGCGTCGCCACCGTCACCAAGCCCGCGCCCATCCGTAACGCAGCCCACGACGCCAGCACCGCCGCGCCGCTCTTCCCCACCGATCCCGCCACCACCAACACGTGCCCGTAATTTCCCTTGTTGCCGTCCGCGCGGCGCGGACGCGCGAAAATGCTCACCTCGCGCCAATCAATCCAGCGAACATTGCTCTTCCCCACTTCGTCGAGCAACTCCGGCGGTGAACCGATCTCGTGCACAATCAAGTCGCCCACTGCGTCACTCGCTGTGCCCAAAATCATTCCCATCTTCGGCGCGGTAAACGTGACAGTGTAGTTTGCGTTGATGCACGCGCCCATCGCTTCGCCGGTATCTGCGACCATTCCCGACGGAATGTCCACCGCAACTACCACCGAGTTCACCGTCTTGTGACGCTTGTTCACCGCTTCGATCGCTTCCGCGAAAAGCCCTTCCACCGCGCCGCGCGTACCGGTGCCCAGCAGCGCGTCCACGATAATGTCCGCGGCATCGAGCGCGGGCTTGATGTTCTGCAAATCGTTGGAATTGCGCACGATTTGCAGGGCGCCGGAAACTTTCTGCCAGCGTTTGCAATTCGCCGCGGCATCGCCTTGCATTTCATCGGGAGCCGCGAACAAATAGACTGCCGGTTTCGCGCCCAGCTTCAGCAAGTTCCGCGCGGCCACAAAGCCGTCACCGCCGTTATTTCCTTTGCCACAGAGAACCACGATGCGACGCTGCGCGAACTTCGGCCATTGCTGCGCGATGAACTCCGCGACGCTCACGCCGGCATTTTCCATCAGGGTGAGGCTGGGGATCCCGTAGCGCGCGGTGGTCAGCCGGTCCACTTCGCGCATTTCAGCGGCGCTAAGAATTTTCATGTTTGCCGCTCCGTGATCCGGGCGCGGTACGGCGCAAAGCTGCCGTGATGCAAGGAGTTTGCGAGGCTTGTGCGCGGCGGAATCATCGTGGAAATCGACCTCAATATCTCTGTTCGCTTCACAATTTACCGTAGCACGATTGCCTCGGGGTGGCGCGGAAAAAAGCCCGGCTCACGGGCGCGTGTCCAGCGGATGCTTGCTCTTTTCGTAGAACTCGGTCTGCAGCTTTAGGCTCTGGTCGTCGGCTTTTACGGCGCGAATCGTGTCAGTAATTGCCGCAATCCATGCGTTCATTTCGAATGTGCCGAGTTCCTTCGTCGCGAGGGCGCCGTCGCCGGAATAGTGATTCGGAAAACGCGCGTACCACCAGATTCCGGTGTACACGTCGTCGGGTAGATTTACGCGCTTCTGATCGGCTCCCGATTCGCTGGGGGCGCGGTCCTGATGGACCAGGTCGGGGCGCGCGATCATCATAGTGGAGGTCTCGGTTTCGCCGGCGTGCATATCTAGGTGGTCCACTTTGACCGGGCCGCCCTTGGGTTCTTCGCGGCCCCATTGCACGTACACTACGTAGTCGTGCGGCTTATCGAGCTGGGTTTGCGCGAAATATGGGAGCAGATATTCGTTGCCGCCGTGGCCGTTTACGATGATGATTTTCTTGCAGCCGTTGCGCGCCAATTCGTCCGTGGTTTCCTGCAGCAGCTTCAGTTGCAGATCGGCGCTGTAGGCGATGGTCCCGGGTTCGTGTTTCGCTTCGAAAATTTGGCCGAAATAGTATTCTGGGAAGACGACTGCGTAGTTTTGATCTGCTGCGTGGAGGGCGGCGTAGCGGACATCGAGCAGGTCGGTGCCTAGCGGGAGGTGGGGGCCGTGTTTTTCGAGGATGCCGAAGGGGAGCAGGCAGGTGCCCTGGGACTGGGTGATGGCGTCGCGGAAGTCGGCCGACGTCAGCTCTTCCCATCTGACCGAGTGCTTGGTTTGGGCAGCGGTTGGATGCGTTGCCAGCAGCGCGAGTGCTAGCGATCCTATGATTTTTAGCTTCATTGCGGACCCTCCGTTGGCCTTTGTGTCATTTTGCGAAATGCTTGCTGCGGCGCTTTGCATGCTGATCTCGGGCCTGTTTCTACGGCGAATTCCTCAAATGTCCCGATTTGTCCCGTGATGCCCTTTGCCACGGAGCGGGCTTCGCGCGAGTATGCCTCCGGCCTATTTGCATGGGCGCGAATCGCAGTGTAGCCCTTGTGGTTCGTGCTTTGCGTTTGGGCCACACAGTGCCGTGCAAGCCACTGTATAGAACGCCCAGCGCATGACCGGGGACAAGCGCTGGGCGTTCACTTTTTTCGGGCTGTTTGCCGCGAACTAACACTTCTGTTACCTGCCTCGGGCCGCGTTTTTCCGTGCGGAAAATACTTCGAATGATTTTTTCGCTTGGAAAACTCTGAGAAATTTTGATTTTGGGTTGTGTGGTGACATGCGATTTTTGGCTCCGGGTTGGTGGCGGTGGGGAGCATACCGCATCTTTGGGGTTTTTTACTTAGTGCGTATTTTTGCGGAGGCGCGGGGGACTTGGGTTTGTGTCGCGGGGGTTGGATTGCGGAATTTGACGTTTTATGTGCGGTTAGAAATGTGGGCTGGGGTTTGTTTTCAGTTGGTTAGGGTGATTTCTAATAATTTGGCCGTTGATCAGAAATATCGTCGGTAGTTGTACTGGCTGGCGGCTGAATATTGATGTGGTCTGGTGGATGTGACGCGTCGCTCGGGGTGCTGGGGCGTGGAGGCGGAGGGCGGCTGATGGATTTTTTGTTGGCGGCGCTGGTGCGTTGGTGACGGCGTCGCGCGGAGTTTGAAAACTTTTCATTTTTTTGAGTCCTGCGTCGGGCTAACACGGGCGGGTGGAGAGCGCAGCTGAACTTGTGGACAGAAGAGGTACAGAACTAGTACTTACTGTCCTAATTTTTTTAGGTGTGGAATGTCCGGCGTTCCGCCGACAGCGTCAACGCGTCGGGCGGCTACTCAGATCGCGCCGAAATTCGAGGAGCTCAACCGGCGCGCCGCTATCGAGGATCATCGCCACTGTACAGCCTTCTGACGGCGAATTCGGAGGAGTGAGAATTTCCTTTCCTGCAAGCGCGGCCTGAAGGTCATCTACTTCAAATGCTATGTGAGGGACTGACTTAATCAATGCGTGCACCGGGCTATCGGGCTCGAAGCGCATCCATTGAATGCCACAAGGACTGGTCTCAAACCCGGAGACGTACATCCTGAATTGTTCCAGATAGTGTTCACCGGGTTGTGGAACGTCAGTCGGGATGCCCATGTGGTGATAGCGCCAGCCATGTACCGAAGTGGCCGCTGGCTGGTCGTGCCCCTTGCGCTGGGTATTCGGGCTATCAGACTCGGGTTCTGAAGTGGACATAATCTTTTCCAAGGCAAGATACCACGGCTGTTGCCAAGACACCCAGGCCGCGATTCATGTCAGCGTGAATGCTTCTCTGGGATCCGGCGAGGACACGGTTCACGTGGTCAATGAGCCATGCGTCGGAAAAGCAGGGTGCAGCCAAGCATCCACCTCATGGCACACATAGACACCGGATGTGAGTTTCTTGTGCCGTCGGTGGTGTGGAAGGGTTGGCAACCCGCAGGGTTATATCGAGTTCAAATTATTTACGTAAAGCGTTCAATGTTAAATTTCACCTCCGAGTAACATTTCGTAATAGGTTGTGTGCTATATCGCGCCGTCACTTTAAGCAAACGTGGAGGGTCCACATGAGAGGCGGAATTCTCGTCCTATTGGCGGGTCTGGCTGTGCTGTTTTGCGGAGCACGACAAGCCAGCGCAGATGGGATTACTTACTCGGAGTCAAGTACCGCCTCTGGTAGCATCGGTGGGACGACCTTCTCCAACGAGCTGGTGACTGTCACATTTGTCGGAAATACTTCGAACATCTTCGCCCTTGCGCCTGGCCTCTGGTTCAACAATGTGGGGACGGCGACGGTCACGATAGGTGGCCTCGGGACATTCTCGTTTACCGATGCCATAGAGGCCTTCGACAATCAGTCGGATGCAGCCGGAATTGCTGACGCCTCGCAACTCGGTGGTCCTGTGATATTCGACACCCTCAATTCAGCCTTCGCAACGTACGCTCTTGCGACGGCCATCGGACCCCTTACGGGCAGCGGGTTTGGCGGTGTAAATGGTAACTTTGCAACCACCGATGGCTCTTTAACTTTCACGGCCATCGACGCCGATTCGACCTTTACGGCAACAACCGCTACGCCTGCTCCAGAGCCAAGTTCCCTAGTGGGTTTGGGCATCGGCCTGAGTACCCTCGCCCTCGCTCGCCGCCGGCGTCTGGCGTAATCCAGTAAAGCGCTGACGGCGGAGCGTCTAAACCCGCACCCTTAAAATCAAAAGCTTCGGTTCCGGCGGTGAGGAAGTGCGACTTCAGGGTTTTTGCGAACTCGCTGAGTTCACGGTCTCGGGCTTCGACCGAATTCCATTCGCCCAGGACGATGCCGCATTTGGGGCAAAGCATTGGCAGTGCTAGTTCGCCTCTGTCCCGTGCTCCGAAGGTGAAATTCGGCGGAGTTTTGCAGGTGGAGCAGACGAAAATCAGCGTCCCATTTCTGGCCCTCATTCCCGACAGGTGCATTTCGATCATGGGAGCACCTCTGCGCGGCCCTTAGGATTCGTGATTCGTGATTAGTGATTGATGATTTGCTCGCGTTGCTCACTATGTCACCGGCCTGCTACGTACCGCATCTTAGTATATGAAAGGGGCGTTATGTAAGTCCCGCAGGCACTCGACGGTGGAGAACCCGTCGCTTGCCGAAGGCGGTTGGGGACGGTGTGTTTTTGGGTTAGAGTTTGCGGCATTGTCTAGACCTGTCTCATAGATGCGGAGGCCAACGGGCCCGCGTCCCTCAAGGGTTAAAACCCCTGAGTTTTCGGGGCTACTTGGCACGGCTGAAGCCGTGCCCTGACGAAAACCATTTATGAGATGCCTTGTAGTTAAGCAGGGGGGGTGCAATGGCGGTGATCTGGCTCGCGGCGTTGGTGCTGGGCTCGGTGTTCGCCATCGCTACAGGACCAGGCGCAAGGTGGAAAGTCCTGAATGCGGTGATTATTCTGGCGTGCATGGGGCTGGGGTACGGTCTGGGGTACGCGGTGGGTTTGGGGAGTGGGAATATGGGATTCGTCCCCGGGCAGGGCGTGCCGTTCGCGATGATGTTTGGGATCGTGGGAGCGATGACATGCTTGGTGCGGAATACTTGGAATTCGAAGCGGTGAGTGGGTGAGTGGTGATAACTGATTAGTGGTTTGCTCGCGTTGCTGACTGTGACACCGACGGCGATTCCCGTACCGAGAACATTGAAGCCTGCGGGAGGCCAGCTTACCAAAAGCGACGGCCACGACAAAATCGAAGAGCACAGGCAATCCTGTGTTCAGTCTCATGACATCCTTTGCAGGGCGTTATCAGGAGATCCTTTACACTCGGCGGGGAGAGTGAACGAGGATGGCGGAGATAACGGGCCCTCGGGCGAGGGCGAGGATGGCGTGGGGAACGGTGAACGTAGACGAGCAGCGCATACGTTTTGTGGTGAGTGCAAAACGCGGCGAG
>Ga0209221_1000417_pt1 | contig 18379 bp, 18 predicted proteins | sample BlaSpr_A8_Ref_O2_FD_187989 | JGI IMG/M metagenome (GOLD analysis project Ga0209221, IMG submission 187989) | Forest soil microbial communities from Thunder Bay, Ontario, Canada - Black Spruce, Ontario site 2_A8_Ref_O2 (SPAdes) (version 2) | ecosystem: Environmental > Terrestrial > Soil > Boreal...
CCGAACGCCGCGCGGCGCCGGATGTTCATGCCGTTTGGATCGCTTCGCGCAAGGGGAAAGGCAAGCCTCTTTGCTATGCGAGTTTCGAGTCGGCCCTGCGCTACATCGGTCGAAGGGCAGGCATTTCCGTTCATCCGCACCTGTTCCGTCACACGCTCGCGCAAGGCGTGCTGGAAACCACCGGCAACATCAAGGTCGCACAGGAGATTCTCGGGCATTCACACCTGAGCACAACGGCCGATCTATACCTCCGCGTCGATCAGCATGCGATGGTCACTGCGTTGGTCGCGGCGAAGTCCAGTGCCGAGCGAACCACGAAGCAACACTCGTGGCCTTCCGCTAAAACTGCGCAGTACGCCTTCGCTTATGACGATGAAACGATCTCTGAACTAGAGCGCGCCATTGCGCAAGCCTCCGGTGTCGATCCGGCCGGGGAGGATTCTTGATGGCAACGATTTCCGCGCCCACATCATGCCGCGCAAGTCGAGTTGACTTGCGCGGCAGTCTCCGCGGCTTTGCTGTTGATAAACTCGGCGGCACGTTGTGCGTGCGCTGCGGCGGTGAACACCGCTCGGTTGTCAGCAGCCAGCACTTTCAGCCATGTTGCGATATAGGACGCGTGATCTTCGCGGGGCTCAAGAGCAAGTTCCAGATCGGCGCACAGGAACGCCGCCCCGAGTTCGGCAACCAGTTCCTCGACAGCGTAACCTTCGCTCCCGAAGCGATGCCCGCCGAAGTCACGGTCGAGACGGCCTTTGCTGCCTGTCCAATGGGTAGCCTCATGGGCAAGCGTCCCGTAATAGCTGTCCGCGTCTTGGAAGCTTTCGAACAGTGGCATCTGGATCGCGTCGGCGGAGATGCCGTAGAACGCACGATTTCCGCCATGCCGGATGGTTGCTCCCAGCGAAGCGAAGAACCTTTCCGCGTGCTCAATGCGGGCCACAGGGTCGAGTGTAGGCGCGGCTTTCGCGTAATAGACTTCCGGCAAGCCGTCGATCTGTTCGACGTTGAAAACAGTGTATCCCTTGAGAAACGGGATTTCCCGGTCGGTTTCGTCGCCAGTCTTTTCGTCTGTTTCCTTTCGCGTGATGCTGTCCGCGTAGACGACAAGCGAGCCTTTCTCGCCCTTGCGGATGTGGGCGTCAAGCTGGGTTGCCTGTTTGAAGGTCATCCAGATGGGAGCCGCAAGATTCTGCGCCATCGCGCTTGCCCACAGAGAGAGAACGTTGATTCCGCTGTAGGGCTTCCCGTTGTGGCGAAGTGGTCGCGTAATCCGTCCGGCTGCATGCTCGGCGTTCCATGGCCGAACCCAAGGCCTCACGCCTTTTTCCAAGTGGCTGACGATCTGGTTGGTAATCCGGGTGTAGATGTCTTGCTTTTCGGTTCGCTGCATTGTGTTTCTCCTTTATGAGCGTTTAAAAAACTTCATTCCCTGGTAATGGAGAGGTGTTGTGCAGAGCGGCCCGAGCAGTCACAGGGCAGCCGGTTTGTGGCTGGCGACAGCTTCACCCTTGACGGCGGAAAGGGCCGTCTCTGCTAAGGGTTTCGAACGAGGGAATGAGGGGGTTTAAAACGCGGAGAGAACAAGGAGGATGTTAATAAGGATGAAAGCCTTTCTGAAAGCAGAGGCGCTAGCGGGTCACAGCTACGACCGAGACAAGCTGCTCGCAATGGTTGACGAGGTCACAACACATTTCCGCATGCCGAACATTGAGAGATCGAAGATGCGGGCAGTCTGTCGATTCTTGGCCGACGCTCTCGATCGCTGCGGCGGATCAACCCTGCAACAGCGCTGGAACGATTTCGAGAAGAGGTTTTGGCCGGAGTGGGAGGCTGGCGTCGATCGTCGCGGCAGGGAGTATTGGACTTGGGGTGCACGCGTCCTGATTTCTGCACGGATGATCGTTCCGAGTCTGGCCATGTTGTCCGACCTGCGCGTTAACCAGTGGATCTCGCATTTGCCCGAAGATCACCCCTTGGCACAACAGCACACGTCGCTTTTGCGAGCGACTGCTTCGGTCTCCTGGACATCGGCTCACAGCCGCCAGTTAGCGGTTTCGAATGGACTGCGGATTCTACTCGTACGCGGTTACGACAGCGTCCACCATATAAAGGATGACGACCTGAAGTTGCTGTCGGTTCGCTGGTCAAAGGGGACCGACGTGCTCGATGCTGCACTCTGCTCGCTCGGCGTGTTTTCTCGGACACCGAAGCGAGGTTCTGCCCGCCACGGCAGGAGACAGCGGATGACGGCGTCGGAACTGGTCGAGAACGCTGGTGTGCCAGATCGTTTCAGGCAGATCATGATTCTGTATCTGGAAACCTACGAGGCCCGCGTCAGTGATGTCTATCGGACGCTGCGACATAAAGTCATTGCCCTCGCACATTTTTGGCGATTCATTCGGGATCGGCATCCCGACGTTAAGCGGTGCTCCCAGATTCTGCCGCGCCATGTCCGCGACTACATACCGCATGCGATCAGGCGCGCTCGCGAGGTACAGCGGGGTCCTGGTGCCGGCGACGAAGTGCGTCCAACTGCACATAGCTGGCTGGTGGACCTACGCGTTTTCTTCTCGGACCTCTGCGCCTGGGCAACCGAACCCAACTCTCCCTTCAAGCGTTTCGCTCCGCGAACGATTCCAGCGACGCGCCACACGTTTCTCGGGTACGGTTTCGACAAGGCACGCGAACGCACCCGAGCTCGCATCACAGCGACGGTACTTGATCTGGAACGCGAGATGCCGAAAATTCGAGCCTTCGCCCTTCAGCAGTGGAAAGCCGCGGTAGCAGCGCCGAAGGTCGCAACTACGCGCGGTTACCCGTGGTCAGATGAGGTAGACACGTTCTGGGATTGGGCGCTGCTGGAACTGCTCGTGCAGAGCGGTTTGCGCATCGAAGAGGCGAGCGAACTGACCACGTTCGACATTCTCAAGCGAAAGATGCCCGACAGCCGCATCTATTATCTGCTGCACATCAAGCCGTCGAAGTTTGATCGCGCTCGCGTCATCCCCATCGGAGATGGGCTCGGCCGAGTCCTGGCGGAGATCATCCGATACGTAAAGCGCTTCTACAACAGCGAGTCGGTTCCGGTTTGCGATCATTGGGACTTGCAGGAAAAGCGTCCTCGCCCTCCAGCGCCATATTTGATCCAGGGCATTCGCCATCCCAGCACCGCTGGCATTCAGACCATCCGTAGCCGCATCCGCGAGATCTCCATCGCCGCGGAAGCCCGCCGCTCTGATGGCTCGGCTCTCGTGTTGCTGCCGCACGATTGCCGGCGCGTCTTTGCATCCGAACATTTGAACAACAACACGCCCGTGCACATTATTCAAGCGCTGCTCGGGCACGCCTCTCCGGACACCGTGATGATCTACGCCAAGCTCTACCCCAGTCAGCTCATCGAGGAGTATCGCAAGACGGTGCGCAGTCTCTATAACGCCTACTACGGTGAAGACGGATTGAAGAATCCGACCGCCGAGGAATGGGCGGCCTTTGCGGCCAGCTGTAACTTGCGCGATATGGGCACGCACCTATGCGCCTTGCCCACTGGAGAGCATTGTCCGAAGGGATTGATCTGCCTTGGCTGTGCGCATGCGCAGCCGAAGAAGAGTGCGGTGCCGATCTTTCGACGCATGCTGGCCAGCCACGAGCGCAGCCTGGTGGCTGCGCGAGGTCACTGCGAACCTGCCGGACAGATCGCGGCTCGCGAGATGGAGGTTGTCAGGATCAGGGGAGCGTTGCAGAGAGCGGAGGAACTAAGCGATGACGTGGCCGATGCTATCGAATGGGCTCTTTGAAGTCGGATAATTGAAGGGTTGAAATTATTCTGGCCCTCTGTCGGTTAGTTTGGACAACAAGACAGCACCTGTGACGAAGCCAGCGAAGGCAGGAAAGATAAATGCGAACGTCCAGCCATGGACATTGCCTATAGAAGCTAACAGCGCAAACGAGATACCGCTTGTGAGCCAGCACAGCACCCCTCGGACTCTTGCCTGGGCTACTGGCAGCCGTCGTCTGTCAAGAAATGAGCCGACAATCACTAGCACAGTGCCGACGAGCAGTGATGGAATGAAGGTCGCAGACAGGACTGCAAACTCCCAGTCCTGCGTGTTCTCGAAGCTATGCCGCTCCAATAGAGCATAGAGAAACACGCCCCCGACGTTAAGAATCGCACCAATCGGGAATACCCACCGAGATACTCTCAATCCGCCTCCGTTTGATGCTCTACTTGATGAGGATCGTCTAGCGTACAGTCGATGTTTCAACAATTACGGGTCGATTGCTGCTCCCGCTGATAGTTGCGCAAAACGTGGGACTTGGTCAGTTCCTCTAGCAACGCAGATGAGACCGCAGAATAAGCAACAACGCACTCTCGGGCGAAGCTGTCGTACGCGGCGAAGGCGATTTTCCCAGCGCTCTCAATTTGTACGTGGATGATGCCACTGTGACCAAAAGCAATCTTGGAGACGATAGCCTTCTCAATTGCCGAAAGATTGTGCTGCGTGAGATGTAAAACTAAGAAATCCAATTTAGGTTGAAGCGTAGCCCTTTTCAAGACACCCGACTCTTCGTGTATGACGCCTTCCATCTCCGCCAACTCGGTTTGCGACAGCGCTCCCTCGAAGCTGATCCTGGTGTCCTCGGCCGCTAGTGCGCGCATCATCGCAACCAGTAGGCGCGGCCTATCCCGAGTCTCAAGCTTGTAGATGATTTCTTCCATGTCGGTCGATTGCCAGTTGAGCCTAAACATCTTAACCGATACACGAGCGGTAATTGCTGTAAACAGAGTTCACGCTCAGAACCCGAATTGGTGGACAAGAGATGCCGATAGCTGCACCCCCTGCGTCAGGGAACGTTGCACAAAGCACAGGAGTTGAGCGATGATGTGCTTGCTGCTATCGACGGGACTTTCTAAAGTGGCCCTCGCGGATTCCATCGGGCGCGCAAAGGCTCGGCCGCAAATCACGAGATAATCTTTCGAACACATACACAGCGCGGAAGCCGATGAGTTGTTGCTCTGGTTTGCGTTCGTCGGCTGCATTGTCTGTTTCGATTTCGGTCGCGCTTTCGTTCTGGCGCGCCCTACCGTAGCCAACCATAGGCGCGAGAATGAGAATGCCTTTTTCTCCCCGTTTAACGAAGCGGCCAAGCGAGTTCCAAGTACGGAATCCAGCAAGATTGGTAGCATTGGGCTTCTGGCGCGCGACGAGCATGATGTTGCCGAAGCTGTAGCTGTGAAACTTCGCCATTGCTCCGAGGTATGCGGTGAGGACTTCACTGTGCCCGGATTCAAGCGACTGCACGAGATAGTCCACTGCGTCTTTAGTTTTGGTCTTGATATCTTCTAACTTCATTGTTTTGCCGTTGCCGCTTCCACCACTAATAAGCAGCGGAGCTGCGATTGTCGTTGGTGCGAACTTCTGGGTTGCTGCCGAGGGATCCGACGAGGGTTACTTTGTTCTGGTACATGACGGTGTCTCCGCGCCTCCCGCAGCACCTCAGATCCGCTGCTTGTGGCGCAAACGTAACCTGACTTAATCACGATGTCCAACAACTTCTCGTCACTCTGTTATTCCTGGGAGGAATAACAGACGAACGTAGTGTCGCGACCAAGTAAATCGCGCCGCCTCAGCGTGATGCTTCGTGTAAAGAATTTCCCTGGGGAGGCGATTTGGTTGGCAACGTCGATTCGTCGATTCGGAGACCGCTACACGGAGGGCGTCTTATCTAGACGGCCCTGAGATGCCGTTGTGCCGGCGGATGCGTATCCATGTTTTCTCAAACCTACGTCCAAGTGCTTGCCGCTGAGGCAGCTGAGTGTGTCGTAGTCCGCTTGACTCAAACTACGCCCCGCATCCGCAAAGTGATTTGCTAAACGAAATGTGATGTGACAAATCGATTTGCCGCTGTCTGATATTCCCGTCAGGAATATCGCGCGGACGAGAAGTTATTGGGCAGGACGACAGGAATGGTGTGTGAGCGGTCAAGCAGCCCCGGGATTCAGTTCTTCTGATCGTTGCGGAATGCCGCGTTCGTCGCTTCACACGAATCGTCGACGAGTGTCGAGATTGCCTGGACATTTTTCGACACCATTCTCCGCCTGATCTTCTTCTCCCTATTAAAGTCAGCGATTTACGACGATCCCTTGGCACATCACTTTGGTCGGTCGGTTGCCTTGACTTAGTTTGCAGCCGATGTGGCACACAGCAGAAAGAAGGGGTGGTTGCAGGCTTACTACGCGTTGGGTTGCGTGGGAGGGGGGCACAGCACCTTATGTCGGCGCTTGAAACGTTCATTGAAAGTGAGCGAGCGGCTCGACCTGGTTTCTTTGCCGAGCATGTTCAGGAACTCGACAATGTTTTGCCGCGCTATCTCCCCATGTTTTACGAGGGGGCTTTCCATTTCTCGGGGAACGCAACCGGTGCGGAAGATGCGGTCCAGGAGGCTCTCCTTTCCGCTTGCCAGCATTTAGGGCAGTTCAGAGGGCAAGCAAAACTTTCAACCTGGCTAACAGTAATTGTCACCAACACCGCGAGGATGCAATTACGACGACGCGGCCACTTATCGCTTGACGAACAGCAGACGGAAGACGGTCTCACATTTCCGGAACGGTTATCTGATTCGAGGCCGGGTCCAGAAGACGTCTGCTCCACATTCGAAGCCCACGACTGGCCGGTCAATGGCGTCAAGCAGCTCTCCCCGACGCTGCGTAGAGCATTTCAGTTGCGCGATATCGACGGTTTAACGACAAAGGAAGCTGCTCTTGTTTTGGGCGTCGCCGAAGGGACAGTGAAAGCGCACCTCGCACGGGCGCGTGCCAAGCTTGCTGGAATCATGAAGATCATGCCTACCCGTCGGCGATCCCGAAGATCCGGGCCGGGGCGGCGGGCACTCTTATGAATGCCATCGTCCAGCTTCTTGTGAAGCACGGTTACTCGGTGCTGTTCGCTTCAGTTTTCGCGCGCCAAATGTGTTTGCCAGTACCGGCCATTCTGTTCCTGATTGCTGCCGGGGCACTCGCAGGCGCCGGACGAATGACTTTGGCCGTCGCCCTCGGGCTCGCCATCATTGCCTGTTTGCTGGCCGACATGGTGTGGTACGAGGCCGGTCGACGGTGGGGCGACCAGATCTTGCACTTCATTTATCGCCTCGCGCTAAACCCCGACGCTGCCGTTCGCCGGTCGAAGAAAAACTTCGATCGTCATGGACCTCGGACTCTCATGGTGGCCAAGTTCGTCGTGGGACTGGACGCGGCAACGCCTCCCTTAGCTGGGCTGTCCGGGACCAGCCGGGTCCGCTTCATTGCCTTTGACACCGTTGGATCCGCTCTCTGGTCAGGTGCGTATGCCGGACTCGGCTATGTCTTCAGCAAAGACTTGGATCATGCCGCCGCCTATGGAGCCAGATTGGGCACGGTTGTCGCGGTTGTTGCATTCGCTGGACTCACTCTTTACGTCGTCCCCAAGCTTGTTCAGTGGCGTCGTTTCATACACGAATTTCGAATGGCGCGGATTGCACCAGAAGAGCTTAAGGAGAAGCTAGACGCGGGCGAAAAGGTCTTGGTTGTTGATCTACACGGCCGCGGGGATGGTCGGCGAGGCCATCAAGGCATCCCCGGCGCAGTGTGCATCGATCCGCATAAGCTTGGACAGTCCTCGATTCAGGACGGGCGAACGCCAATCCCTCACGATTGCGAGGTCGTCCTTTACTGTACTGCTCCCCATGAGCTCACGAGCGCGCGTGTAGCCTTTGAGTTACGGCGCCGGGGATTTGAGCGTGTTCGACCGCTTGCCGGCGGCCTTCGGGCTTGGCACGAACGGGGCTTTCCTCTGACCTTGGTGATGCTCTGCGGCGAAGATGAACTGTGCTTCTCGAGCGCGCTCTTGCCATCAATGGTCCCGGCATCGATACCTCTCCTGAGCGGCTCGGTGAGAAAAGCTCAGCCTAAGGCCGCTGGTCCGTCTCGACTCTCGACAATTGTCGATTGACCTCGACAATCTTCGACACCGCAGTCGGCGATTTCACGGGGGCCAATGGATTCAATAGCTTGCTCGGACGCTAGGCAATGTGGCTTTGGCAAGCGTGTTGCGATATCTAGCTTCGGCACAAGCGCAACATGTTCAGGATTTCGATCGTCGATAAGCCGTCCCGGCGCACGCTAGTCGTGGAGGGAAGGCTGGTCGGACCCTGGGTTGCTGAGCTTCGCAAAAGCTGGAGCAATGCTAGTCAGGAGCTCGGTGGACGCAAACTTGTGATCGATCTGAGGAGCCTGACTGGCATCAGCCGCGAGGGAGAAGACGCGATCTTCGATCTGATGAAGAAAGGGGCGACGTTTTCCTGTGCCGGCGTTCTCATGAGCTATGTGCTGAAGCAACTTGCGCACAAGAAACCGGAGGAATCACCGCGGAGGTGAACATTGCCGGGAACGATGGTGTGTGTTGATTGGAGATCACCGATGCTGCGTGTCGAATTTCATGACGTTGGGAGCACCGTGACCATGCGACTGGAAGGCCGATTCGATGGGCCCATTCGCCAAGGACACGAGGGATCTAGTGACGCGCTGCAAGATTCCGCTGCGACTTGTCGTGAATTTGTCGGAAATGACATTCGCCGATGCGGACGGTGAAGAGGTGCTGTCCTGGTTAGCGCAAATTGGAGGGGAGTTCGTTGCTGAGAACTGCTATCCCCTTCACGTCTGCGAACGCTTGCATTTGCCCATGGCGCAGAAATGTGCCGGCTCTCTCCCCGAGGCAAAGTAACGCGTTCGCAGACGTCTTAAGATTTCGGCGTTCTGGCTCTACGGCAACGCAAGGGTGTGACGGTGCCATGCGAAAAAAAGGACAACAAGGCGTAGATCGAGAGGATGGGAGGAATTTGAGCGCGGTTACCGGGAGTTCGGCCCGCACCGGGTTCTCGAACCAAACCACCATCGCGGAAAACCACGACCCACTGTTCTTGTTTGCGTGCCAACTGGAGTGGCGCGACCGGCGAAACCTCGGAGCTTATCAGGCACTCGTCGCCGCATTGGACGATTCCGAAAAGAGGATTCGTGCCATGGCTGAGATGCTACTTCACCGTAGTTCGCCCCGTCCGCAGAGGGAAAGCCTGGGCATTTCTCAAAGGTGAGAGGTCCATCATGGAATGGTTTCATTCGACTGAGCTAGAGCGACCGGAACGGCCGAAGAAGGGCCTCGCCTCGAGCCATGAGATCCAATCGGCTTTCACTGAGCAACGCGACTATCTGTACTGGATCGCGCTGCTCATTACGGGAGACTCCGCCCTTGCGGAGCTAGCGGTTGTAAACGCAAGCGCTCTGTCCGCGAACTATAGCAGTGTATTTCGCGACTGGCTCATCGGGTGGGCGAAATATGCAACGGTGCGGGCGGCGGTCAGAGAAGTCCGCGATCTCATTATCGCATCGGCCGGCCGATACGCGGATTCGTCCTCCGAACACTCCGACGATGACGTGCTTTCCGACGATCAGATCCTCTTGCTTCGGCAGGTCGATCCACGAGACATCATTGCGGCGCTCGACCCCCTAGCCCGTTCTGCCTTAGTGCTGAGGGGAATACAACACGCCTCGATTGCCGATTGTGCACTCTTGCTGGACGTGCCCCGCCGAACTATGGCTGGAGCGTACTCGCAGGCGCTCCGATGGAACAGCGAACGGACAAACGCGTGGGGCGCCGAATGACGATCAGGTAGCTTTCCGAGTTTGATGACACACCTGCGGGAACAGGAGACTACAACTCCCGAAAAAAGAGAAAACGATGCAGAGAACAAAATTGAGAATGCAGCACAAGGGAAAAACAATGGTAATGAGGGATCGCTCTGAGAGCCTTCGGCTCTCAAGCGGAAGAGCTTTCGGCACAACGAAACTGTGCATCTTGATGCTTCTGGTCTTCACCATGACTGCATCCCGGGCGCAGGTGGTATCACCAAATTACGGCAGCGTACCGAGCGGCACGGCCAGCAACGAAGTTCTACGACTCACGTTTAGTGAAGCCATCAACCGGGCTGTGCGCTACAACCTGGGGGCAATCGAGAGTGACGAGAATACCAGGGCGGCTCGCGGTCAACGACTGCTCGCGTTGAGCTATCTCCTCCCCCAGGTAAGTGCAGGGATTAACGAGAACGTCGACCAAGTGAATTTCACAGCCTTGGGTCTGACCGCAATCAAAATACCGGGCATCCCGGCCATTGCCGGCCCATTCAGTTACAGCACGGCGAGTGCAAGCCTAAGCCAAACTCTATTCAGCTACGAATCGATTCAGCGCTTCCGCGCTGCGCGCACCGCCGAACAGGCCGCTCAGCTCAGCTACAAAGACACGCTCGATGTAATCACGCTCACCGTGGGCAATGCTTATCTGGAAGTCATCGAAGCCCACTCCCGGATTGAAGCCGAAGAGGCGCAAGTGCAGAATGCGCAGGCTCTCTACGATCAGGCGGTGGACGAATTTCAAGCCGGTACCAGTCCTCGGATCGATGAGACACGGACAGCAGTCCAACTTCATACCGAAGAGTACAACCTGAGCGTTGCACGCAACAACTTCGAGGTTGCGAAACTGTCCCTCGGCCGCGCCATCGGACTACCTCTTGGCCAAGTTTTCGACATTGCCGACCAACTTCCGTATGCCGACATTCATCCGCCTACGGTCGAAGAAGCCCTGAAGATGGCGTACAACACTCGCACCGACTTCCGCTCGGCTCTCAATTCGGCGAAGTCAGCCGAGCAAGCGCTCTCGGCCGCTAAGGGCGAGCGTTATCCCGTCGTGGCAGTGAATGGCGATTACGGCGACCAGGGAGCAACCTTCGGTCAGTCCCACGGAGTTTTCAGTTTCCAAGCCGGGATCAACGTGCCGATTTTCACCGGCGGCCGGATCAAGGGCGACATGACCCAAGCGGAAGCGACTCTGCGCCAGAGGAAGGCAGAAGCTGAAAACATCCGTGGCCAGATGGATTACGACGTTCGCACTGCATTTCTCAATCTGAATGCAGCCAAGGAGCAAGTTGACGTCGCTCATCAGAATGTGGATTTGGCCAATGACAACGTCGCTCGTTCCAAGGAACGCTTTGCGGCAGGCGTGACTGACAGCGTCGAGGTGGTGCAGTCCGAGCAGTCCCTGGCCAGCGCCAACGACCAATACATTACCAGCCTCTATAGCCACAATCTCGCAAAGCTGGCGCTTGCTCGTGCCCTCGGCGTTGCGCGAACTAATTTCAGCCAATACCTCGGAGGACACTAATGCCTGCGAAAGACACGGAGTTGAACGAACCGAATGGTGCTCCGGTGGCGACGATGAAACTAGAACTGCCCGAGGATCACGAAAAGAAGCAAGGTCTCCGCCGGATTTTTCACGAGCATCCAGTGGCAACTCGAGCCGCGGCGTTGTTGCTACTGGCCGTTGTGATCGTCGGTGGAGGGCTCTTCTTCTGGAGTAGCTTCGCGTGGGAATCGACTGACGATGCCCAAGTGGATGGCCACATCATGCCGTTGAGTGCGCGGATCAATGGATACGTGCACGGAGTCCCGGTGATCGAGGGACAGCTTGTGCATGTTGGTGATGTGCTGGTGACGATCGATCCCAAGGATTATGAGATCGCGGTGGATCAGGCCAAGGCGACATTCGCGGACGCGCAGGCCATCGCCGCCAGCTCTCGCTACAATGTGCCGATCACCTCAGTTACCACGCAGAGCAACCTCGATTCAGCGGGCACCGCGGTTCTAAACGCAGAAGCGGGACTGAAGGGGGCTGAGCAGAATTTCGAGTCTGCTAGGGCAATGTTAGAACAGGCGAAAGCCAACTCCGCGAAGAGTGACGCCGACCTGGTGCGATATGAACAACTTGTCGCCAAGGAAGACATCTCGCGTCAGCAATACGATGGGGCGGTAGCCGCAGCGACGGCAAATCGAGCCGCCGTCGCGTCCGCCACAGCCGGTGTGCAGGTGGCTGAACAGGCCGTTCAGCAGGCGCGAGGGAAACTCCTGCAGGCGAGCGCCGATTTACGCACCGCTCAGACCGCACCCCAGCAGGTTTCGATGACGCGCGCTCAGGCAGACGCAGCCGATGCCCAGGCGCGAGAACGCAAGGCACAGTTTGATCAAGCGGAGCTTAACCTCAGCTATACAGTCGTTCGCTCTCCAGTCACAGGAATTATCGGCAAGAAGACAGTCGAGGTGGGTCAGAACGTCGGCATCGGGCAGGAACTAGTGGAAGTGGTGCCGCTTGACGATGTCTGGGTTACGGCCAACTTCAAGGAAACGCAACTGGCCCACATGCGTCCGGGGCAACCGGTCGAAATCAAGGTGGACGCCTACGGCCGTACTTGGAAAGCACATGTAACCAACATGGGCGCCGGCGCAGGTTCGGTGTTTAGCCTGCTGCCTCCGGAGAACGCAACTGGAAACTACGTGAAAGTTGTGCAGAGGGTGCCTGTGCGCATCGATTTCGATCGCACCCCTGGACCAGACTTCAATGCGGAGGGACTGCTGAAGCCGGGCTTGTCGGTTGAGCCTGAAGTGAGGGTGCGATGAGCACTGCCGGATCGGGCGCCGCCGCCGAGGATCTCTGGCAGCCCAAAGTTAACCCTTGGCTCATTGCGGGTGCGGTTTCTCTGGCAGCGTTCATGGAGGTACTCGATACCAGCATCGCCAATGTAGCTCTGCCACACATCGCTGGTGGTCTGGCGGCGAGCAATGACGAGAGCACGTGGGTTCTGACCAGCTATTTGGTCTCGAATGCAATCGTTCTGCCGCTCAGCGGATGGCTGGTCGCGTCGCTCGGGCGGAAGCGCTTTTTTTTGATCTGCATTACGTTCTTCACGGCGAGTTCATTTCTCTGTGGGATCGCACCCAGCCTTGGGTTTCTGCTCCTGTTTCGAGTCATGCAAGGCGCGTTCGGCGGAGGCCTGCAGCCGATGGCGCAGTCTATCTTGGGCGATAGTTTTGCTCCCGAGAAGCGGGGCCTAGCCTTTTCACTTTACGGAATCACAACCATCTGCGCTCCTGCCATTGGTCCAACGCTCGGAGGCTGGATCACGGACAATTACTCGTGGCGCTGGATTTTCTACATCAACGTTCCGGTTGGCATTCTGGCACTCATACTCGTCTATCAGTTGATCGAAGATCCACCGTACATAGCCCGCATGAAAGCTCGGCTCTCTGGCTTCGACTACATCGGATTTTCTCTGCTAGCCCTAGGCGTGGGCGCCTTGCAGATCGTCCTCGACAAGGGGCAGGAGGACGACTGGTTCGGATCTCATTTCATTACGACCTTGGCTGTGATCGCCGCAGTGGGTCTAATTTCCTTGGTAATTTGGGAATGGTTTCAGAAAGAGCCCATCGTTGATGTGCGTTTGTTCAAGAACTTCAATGTCGCGACCACCAATCTAATGTTCCTCATGCTGGGAGCGGCCTTATTCAGTTCCACGGTACTCATGCCGCAACTGTTGCAGACTCTGATGGGATACACGGCACAAAAGGCTGGGAACGTACTTTCCGCAGGCGCCCTGGTGGTACTGGTTGTGCTCCCCTTAGTAGGCAAACTTACTACCCGATTCCAGGCGCGTTACATCATAGCTTTCGGTTGGCTAGGTCTGGCGATAGCCATGTACATATCGAGCAAACAGATTGACCTGCTTATGAGTTTTCGCTCAGCCACCTTTTTGCGTGTGTGGCAGTACATTCCCGTCGCCTTTCTATTTGTCCCCCTTACGCTTGCCGGATACGTTGGCCTGGCACCGGAAAAAACCAACGCTGCCGCCGGGCTCATGAATTTCTTTCGCAACATGGGGCAGAGCGTTGGGACCTCGGCCGTCACGACGCTGATTGCCCGACGCAGTCAGTACCACCAGTCCGTCTTAGCGGAATACACAGCTTCTGGCCGGTTTCACAGCTCGATCACGGCTCTTGCCGTGCGCCTGACGCGCGGCGGTCTAAGTGCTCATGCCGCCCAGCAACAGGCGCTAGGCCGACTGTACGCCATGGTGCAGGCCCAAGCTGGAATTCTCTCTTACGTCGATATGTACTGGCTGCTTTCAGTGGGGTCGGTGATTATGTTTGTCGCTTCATTTCTGCTGAAAAGAAATGAACCAGGCAAGGGTGCCAAGGTCTCGGTTCATTAGGACCTGGATGAAAGGTTTGCAGTTGGCAACAGTGAGACACGGCGATTGAACCGTGCCTCGACCGGAGACTCGAGTTGATAACAACGATCACAAGAGTAATGAGGATTCTCGTGTTTGCGCTGCTGTTTGTTTCCGTAGTGGATTTCAGCCTGGACAGCGCGGCGTTCGATCTCGTGGCTATAGCCGCAGCACTCACGATCTTCTTATCGGGCGGATTGCGGAATCCTTGAATATGGGGCGTTTGCGGTGGGCTTTGGCCACCGCCCTTCTCCACCTCGAGAGGTAGCCAGGCGCAGCGCACGCCCCGCCAAACTCTGGTCATTCGGAGGCGCTCGGAAAGTCAGCGGCAATGCGGAATGAAACTCGCTGTCGGGTGCAGTGGATATGAGAGTTCTTGATCTGGACGGAAATCCCGATTTAACAAGAGACCAGTTGGCCCTGGAAGGCGAGCCAATGATCAATCCGAAGATACTCGCCGAGCGGGAATCCACCGAACTACTCGACCGCCTCGCCCCTGATTGGCCTCGTCAGCTGTACGACAGAGCGGTCATTGACCATATCCTGAAGGTCATTCACAACGCCCGCACACCGCACAAAGGGCCCGCGTCGTCCCGGCGACGCCTCCCATCTCGCCGCCCGCCCCGAGCCCGACGTAAAACAATTTTGACGCTGCCCGGTCCTCTGGCTTCCTCTGGTCCTCAGGAACCCTCATCGGATCAAGGGAAGAGGCTGGCATGATTGCCTTAACATTGGTTCGAGTCATTGAACGTCATTCCGGCGAACTCGCTGCCGAGTTGGTCACGAAACTCGGAATATCCCCGCGCACCACTGATCTGCGCAAAGTCCCGGTCGAGGAATTGCGGCGACACATCGAGGAAATCCTGCAGCACCTGACCGAGTGGCTGCTGACCAAGACGGGGCGTGACATCGAGCAGCATTTTTTTGAACTCGGAGAACGTCGAGCGTCTCAGGGGGTCACTCTCTCCGACTTCTGCTGGGCCATTGCTGTAATTAAGGAACATCTCTGGGAATTTCTGGAGCGGCAGGGCTTCAAACGCGGACCGGTTGAAATTTGCGGCGAGATCGAATTGCTGCGCCTGCTGGACCAGTTTTTTGATCGCGCTCTATGCTTTGCGACCGAGGGCCATGAGCAGTCCATCCAGTTGCAGAACCATTCTGAGAGTTGCGTCCGTGCTCGCTGGTTCCGACTGGGCTAGAGCTACTCTATTATTCCGACGATGTCGGGCGGGACTCCTCTGGAAGGCGGTTTGGTTTTTCGTTGGTATGGTCAGGGCTCCCGCCGCAATTCGGGCACACGACCTTGGCATTCTTCTCGGCCATTTCGTGTAGGAAGGCGGACAACGCTTGACCACAGTGCTCACATAAAAGATCAATCTGGTCATCGCCCATATTTGTTCTCGCCACAGTGAAGAGCGGCCCCCCCTGGCTATCGCAATGCCACACTCGCGCCCGAAGGCGCTTCCAGTACAAATTGCTCATCCGTAATGGCCCCATTGACGGTCAGCTTCGTTACTGCAAGCTTGATGGAGTATTCCTCCTGCGGTCGCCAGATCCGTATGTTCGTTGGGAAAAGCACTCCATTGAATTCCCTATATTCGTCGTACAGCACGTCGGTGACGACAGACCCGTGTTCGTCGTACAGGACCTGCTGGTGCAGCTGCAAGTCAGTTCTGTCAAACACAGTCTTGCGCGATAGGTACCACCCCTGGCCGTTCTGCTTGATGATGTCGAGTGTATAGTCGGGTTGCAGTACCGGTTTCTGCGTCTCACGATCGATCGCCATGTGCTCGCCCTCTTCCAGCACCACGAGTTCGTTCTGAAGGTTTACAGCCTGGAGCAGAAGGGCGTCGTAGATCACCTGCGGCCGCAGATTCTCCAGCGGCTGCGCAGATGGTCTTGCTATGTCGTTGTTACCGACAATGAACTGGTTCTTTGGCGGAATCCACAGTTTGAACTCCTGCCCGCTACTCACCATGTCGAACACGTGGGTCTGCAGGATGGGGAAAAGTCCGATCATCCGCAGCGAGGACGGCTTGCGGGCCAGAATGTAGCCGCGAATCTCCTGGTATTCCGTGATCTTGCCCCGCTTGCTGCCGCCGACGGAAGCTGTAATGCCGACAGAGGCCTTTAACGTCTGGATCTTGGTGGCCTCGGCGTTGATGCGCTCAACTAGGTCGAGACGGGTAGCCGATTGAAGCTGCGCTGCGGTCGCCCCAACAGCGACTGGACGCGTCCTGAACAAACAGCCGCCCAGTGGAACCACGGCAATCAGCAAGAAAATCAAGGTGCGGACAGACTTCATTCCGTTAAGACTTAGGCACGGGAGATGCCAAAGCGATGACCAATGCCCCCTGTGCCAACTGGTTGAGTGAATGTAAGTTGCAGGGAGTGCAGCACGCCAACCGGCGACTTTGTCGAGCGCATCGACACCTGTTTCGACAAGTGTCGAGTGTTACGACACTTGGCCGTCTTTTCATCGGATCAGCAACGGACTGAGAACGGGGAGCCCAGTCGTGTTCGACTCTCGGCGGCGATGGTCGGCGTGTACGCGTTGGCAGATCAATCGGTCAATCGGCCGCCATCGCACGCACGGCCGGATCGAATTGAAGCGGCCGGGATGCCATCGACCCGGTGCAATTCCGCTTCCAAACGCGGTCTAGCGCAGGAGCTCATCCTGCGCCGGCTCACGTCCAAACCCAAACATCAAAAGTGAGTGCCCCGGCAGTGCACAGAGATTTAGTTTGTGAACCGCTCAAAGCAGCTAGGATATTAAAACACTCGTCGCGGGTCGATGCCGAGCTTTTTCATGCGGGAGATCAGAGTGGTTCGCGGTATTCCTAAACGTTGGGCCGCGCCAGCCGCACCGGCCACCCGCCCGTTCGTTGCCTTCAGAATTCGCAAAATATCGTCGCGTTCGCCAGCCTCGCGGGTTCCATTGAGGGGAATCGCCCTGGCACCCTGGGTTAGCTCTTCCAACGGAACATGCAGCGCTGAACCACGGGTCAAGATGACCGAGCGTTCGATAATGTTTTCCAGTTCCCGAATGTTTCCCGGCCAACTCCAGGCAGCCAGCTTCTTCATTGCTGGGGCGGGAATCGTCTGGATGGCCTTGTTCATTAGGCGGCTGTATTTCTGCGTAAAATATCGCACCAGAAGGGGAATGTCTTCCGGACGTTCGCGCAAAGGTGGGATGCGGATGGGGAATACGTTGAGCCGATAGTACAAATCACTGCGGAATTCCCGGTCTTCGATCATTTTTTCGAGGTCGCGGTTGGTGGCAGCTACCAGGCGGACATCAACCTTCTTGGTCCGAGTGCTTCCCAGACGTTCAAACTCCCGTTCTTGCAAGGCGCGGAGCAGCTTGGGCTGGATCTCGATGGGAATATCGCCAACCTCGTCGAGAAACAGCGTGCCCTGATCGGCGAGCTCAAGCCTTCCAATCTTCTGCGAAATCGCCCCCGTAAAGGCTCCCTTCTCGTGTCCGAAGAGTTCACTCTCCAGCAACCCGGTTGGAATGGCGGCGCAATTCAGTCGTACCAGAGTGCGGTCCTTTCGCCGACTGCAATCGTGGATGGCTCTTGCGACTAATTCCTTGCCTGTTCCTGTTTCACCCAAAAGGAGAACCGTGGAATCACTGGGAGCCACGGTCTCCACGAGATTCAAAACGTGCCGAAGAGCTGAACTCTGGCCTACAATTCCTTGAAAATCCGTTTCGCCTCGGATCTCATCTTCCAAATACAGTTTCTCCTGAGCGAGCTTGTCTTTGAGGTCGGCGATTTCACGATACGCCATCGCATTCTCGACCGCGATTGCGACTTGGTTCCCAACTTCCATCAGGAATCCAAGATCCTCTCTGCCAAAGGCATTTTCCTCGCGTTTACCCAAACCCAAAACACCCAAGGGGCGATTCCGGCTGATGAGCGGCACAAAACAGAGTGACTTGATTTCACGAGCTGCAGCCGCTTGTTGTTCAGTGTTTTCGAGGAAGTCAGGATTCTCGGGGAATTCGGGCGGTAAGTCTGCAGGATTTGCCACAACCGGGGTTCCCGTTTGAAATGCCTTGCCCATGAGAGATCCCTCGATGGGGTAGAGCCTGGTGTCGAGGTCCTTGAGCACGGAGCCTTCTGGAACATCCAGAGCCAAAAGGCGCAAGTTCTTGCCGGCTCCATCGGGCAACCTCACGCTCACGCCGTGACATTGCATGACCCGACGAACGCTCGCCGAAATGGCTCGT
>Ga0209221_1000420_pt1 | contig 18196 bp, 18 predicted proteins | sample BlaSpr_A8_Ref_O2_FD_187989 | JGI IMG/M metagenome (GOLD analysis project Ga0209221, IMG submission 187989) | Forest soil microbial communities from Thunder Bay, Ontario, Canada - Black Spruce, Ontario site 2_A8_Ref_O2 (SPAdes) (version 2) | ecosystem: Environmental > Terrestrial > Soil > Boreal...
CATCGCGGTAGCGACCGGCTATAACAACAGCCTGGTTGCGACCGGACTTTATACGATTACTCCTACCGTGGCCACACCAGCCTTCAATCCAGCTCCGGGCACCTACTACTCGCCCGAAGCCGTAACCTTGTCCGACACAACGCCCGGCGCCGTCATTCATTGCACCACCAACGGAAGCACGCCTAATGCGCTCTCTCCGGTGTGCAAAACGATTAACGTGACCGCCACTACTACCATCGAAGCATTCGCCATCGCCTACGGCTACAACAACAGCGCGGTTACGACGGGCGTATTCACAATTACCGGGACGCCGATCGTTCCCTACATCCAGGTGAACAACGGAGCCTGGCAGCAGACGGCGAACGTCAGCGTAAGTTCCGGTTCCACGGTCAACCTCGGTCCGCAACCAGCGACCGGCGGTTCGTGGCTCTGGAGCGGCCCCAACGGCTACACTTCCACCTCGCGCCAGATTAATAGTATTCCGTTAAGCACTGGCGCCAACCTCTATGTCGCGACTTACACCAATCCCTCCGGATTCAAGACCACGCAAGTCTTTACCATTACCGTCTCCGGAACGGCAACCGCGATCAATCTCTCCAACTACTTCAACGTCGATGGCATCGCAACCGCCGGCACCGATCCCATCAACCATGGCTTCGACAATGGTGGTTTTGCCTACAACTCAGCCCTACTCGGTACTTCGCTGACTTACCAGGGTCAAGCGTTTCCGCTGGCGGCGGCAAACACCGCCGATGCCCTCAGTGCGCAAACGGTGGCAGTCAGCGCGGGCTCTTACGGCCAGCTTTATCTAGTTGGCGCCGGGGTTAACGGAGCGCAGCTTAAGCAGTCCATCGTAGTCACGTACACCGATCGATCCACCAGCACCTTCACACAGAACTTCAGCGACTGGGCGGTGCCGGCCAGCTATCCGGGGGAAGCTACGGTTCTGAAGACGGCGAACCGCATCACGGAATTCGGTACGACGCAAACTGGCGCTTTCTTTGTGTACGGTTACACCTTCGCGTTGACACCGGGCAAAACCGTAGCCAGCGTGAAGCTGCCCTCGAACCGCAACGTCGTTTTCCTCGGCATGGGGTTGGGAAACACGAACACACCAGCAACTCAGATCGTTCCCTATATCCAGGTGAGCAACGGAGCCTGGCAGCAGACGGCTAGCGCGGCCGTGACTTTAGGGAGCGCTGTGAATCTCGGGCCGCAACCGCTCACCGGCGGGACATGGAGTTGGACCGGGCCCAACGGCTACATTTCCACTTCGCGCCAGATCAACACGATTCCTCTAACCTCTGGCACGAACGTCTTTACCGCCAGCTACACCAACCCCAGCGGGGTTCAGACAACGGAGACATTTACGCTGACAGGGAACTTTGCGAAGGTCGGTGTGCTTAAGGTGACTCCTTCCTGCGAGCACAAGGTAGGAGTTCAAAGCTGCACCCCTCAGGACTTACCCACTTCGATCAGGGAGATTATTAGAATCGAACGCTGATCGCTTGCCGACAATTTTTGTCGAAGCAGAGCGGGTGAGGGCGGTCACAACTCTCGTCGGCCCTCCATGGCCTTCAGCATGGTGATCTCGTCGGTGTATTCAATGTCGCTGCCCACGGGTATGCCCATCGCGATGCGCGTCACCTTCACGCCGGTTCGTTTTAGCTGATGCGAAAGATAGGTCGCGGTCGCCTCGCCTTCCACGGTGGGATTGGTGGCTACGATTACTTCGTCCACATTTCCCGCATCCACCCGAGCAATTAAATTGGCGATCCGCAATTGCTCGGGCCCAATGCCATGCAAGGGTGAGAGGGAACCATGCAGCACGTGATACACCCCATTGAAGTGCTTGGTTTTCTCGATGGCTGCGATATTCGTTGGCTCTTCCAACACGCACACCAGGCGCTGGTTGCGGGTCGCGCTGGTGCAGTAAACGCAAGGATCCACGTCTGTGATGTTATTGCACACCGAACACAGCCGTAGGCTTGCCTTAACGTCGCGGACCGCCGCTGCCAACGCCTCCGCGTCTTCGTCGCTGGCCCGAAGAATGTAGAATGCGAGGCGCTGCGCGCTCTTCGCACCCACACCCGGCAGCTTTTTCAACTCGTCGATCAGCCGCGACATCGGCTCCGCAAATTTAGACATAGGAAATCACAGTCCACCCATCCCCAGTCCGCCGAGCATGCCGCCTACGGTCGATTGCATCGCTCCGTCAATCTTGCGCGCCGCCTCATTCACCGCCGCCAGCACTAAATCCTGCAGCATCTCAACATCGCCCGATTTCACCGCTTCCGGGTCGATCTTCAAACTAAGCAACTGCTTTCGCCCATCCATCTTCGCCGTCACTGTGCCGCCGCCCGCGGAAGCCTCCACTACGGTTTCCTGCATCTTCTTCTGCAAGGTCTCGTACTGCGACTTTGCCTTCGACATCAATTCCTGTAAATTAAATCCGCCCATAGTCCCTCGGCTCTCGTTTTCCAGCGCCCGAAAGAAATTCCGGAGTCGGAAACCGGAATTATCTACCGTCTCTCCTTGTAATCAATTACGGTCCGAATCTCCGCTCCAAACTTTTCCTGCAAGCGCCGGACCACCGCATCCTGTTCCGCGCGGCCTCGTCCCGCCACCCCGCCATTCGTTCCCGCGGCTCGCAAAGCCGATCCAGTCTTGTTTTCATTCGTCGTAGTGATCGTCGCGCCTGCAACTATCTTCAACTTCACGGCCCGCCCCAGCACCCCGCTGGCGGATGCAATCGCCAATCGCCGTGCGTCGGGGCTCAACGACATATCCACCACCGTCTGCGACTCCGCTACTTTAATCACTACTTCATTTCCTTCCACCGACCAATCGCCGGCTTCCAGCATGGCGGCCAATATGCGTTGATTGCCGTCCATCAGCGTCTGAAGAACTGCGCCCTTCAAGCGCTCCATCGGCGCTCCCACTGCGCGGGTCGTCGATGATACCGAAGCCGATAACGCCGAAGACGGTACTTCAGAAATTCCTGATGAAGTTGGTGTGTCCTGGGCTTTCTGGGATGAAAGGACGCGCGGCGTCGCTGCAACTTCAGTCACCGGATCTGCGCTCAGCGGATCTGCGCTTGCCTCGGCAAGCGCGGTAGCTCCCATAACCACCCTAGGCGACGCACCACCCGCAATCGTACGCGGCCCTTCGGCTAAAACTGGATTGGTTGAAATGGAATTCGCAGTAACAGAATTTCCGGAAGCAGCTTCCCCAGAAAACTCCTGCCTGGGTCCAGCCTTGCGCGCCGAATCGGCCGCAAACGGCGAAGCAAAAGTCGGACGAGACGGCGCAACCGGCTCCGTGCGCCGCTCCTCGGTCACCGATGGCACAATCGACGGTCGCGCAGTGGTTCTTGTCCCGGTAGCAGACGGAGAAGGGTGCACCTCGCTCAACAGTTGCTCCATCGGCAACAATCGCTGCGCGTGTGACATCTTCAACAGTCCAAGTTCCAGATGAAATCTTTGTTCCTGCTTGTATCCCAACTCGCCGTGGGTGCGCAGCATGATTTGCAAATGGCGCGTCAGATCTTCCTCTCCAAACAGACCTGCTACGCGGTGCACGCGCTCGCGTTCTTCACTTGAGATTTGCAACAGGGAAGAATCCTTCCCCGCAACTTTGGCGACAGTCGCATTTCGCAGAAAGCGAACCATCTGCCGCGCAAAATGGGTCGGGCTATGCCCTTCGCTGATCAGGTGATCCACCTGACGCAACACCTCTTCGCTCGCGCTTCGCGCGACGGCGAGCATTACTTCTTCGAGAATGTGCGCCGGTGCGGCTCCCACCAGGTTTCGAACCGAATCGGCCGTCAATCTCCCGTTGGACGAAGCGATCGCCTGATCCAGAATTGAGAGCGCGTCGCGCATCGACCCATCGCCAGCCTCCGCCAGCAGCGCCAGAGCATCGTCATCGGCTTCGATGTGCTCGCGCCCCACCAAATCGCGAAGCTGCGCCACAATCGCGTCAAACTTCACCGCCCTGAAACTAAAATGCTGGCACCGCGAACGAATCGTCTGTGGAATATCCTCCGGCTGCGTCGTCGCCAGCATGAAAACAATATGATCGGGAGGCTCTTCCAGAGTTTTCAGCAGGGCATTGAAGGCCGCATCGGTAATCTGATGCGCTTCATCGAGAATGTATATCTTGAACCGGTCCCGCGCCGGACGATATCTCGCCGCTTCGCGCAGCTCGCGAATCTCGTCGATCCCACGGTTGGTAGCGGCGTCAATCTCGATTACATCGACTGCATTACCGGTGCGAATCTCGGTGCATGACTCGCACACACCGCAAGGCTCCGCGACAGGCCGGTCGGACGAGCGGCAATTCAGCGCCGCCGCCAGAATCCGCGCCACCGTGGTCTTTCCAATGCCCCGATGCCCGCTAAAAATGTAGCCGTGCGCCGTGCGCCCCTGTTCCAGAGCATTCTGCAGTGTGCGCGTCACGTGCTCTTGCCCGATCACTTCGGAGAATTTCTGCGGCCGGTATTTGCGCGCCAGGACGGTATAACTCATGACTTGGAAGACTCGATTATACGTGATGCCGATGCATAGGCGAGGGATGAGGTCGCGCCTTGTAAGGAGACATCCTCCGGGCACGCCCAGTTACGATCAGGAGCGTGGAAGAACCCGCCCTGCCAAATGGTGCACACATCGCTGTCTGCTTCGGTCGAACAGTCAGCCACGAACAGACAAAAGTCGCCGTCGAAGATTATCCTAGCCGTCCTTGTCTAAATAAAGACTGGGCGTATGTGCGAGTTGCGCCTGCGCACGGGCATCGAACTTGAAGCAGTTGACGGGGCGGCAACGCCGTACATGAAGAATCTTATCTGGAAAGGATTCCCGGAAAGTCTATGCAGAAACCCGAACTCCTGATCATTCTCGGCCCCAGTGGCGACCCATTTCTAAAAGGATGTTGCTCGGCTTGCGAGAACGTCACCTTTACATACGTGGGAAACTGCGGCGAAAACAGACGTCTGATGCAGGAGGCATTCGACCAGCACTTTAATTCGGTGCACCTGCCGGTTTCCTCTTCCGAATCTTAAGTCTCGCTCCTGACCGCGCTCAGCGATACAGGGACCTGGTCCACAATCTCTATCCCAAACCCCTCCAGCGCGGCAACTTTCTTGGGCCGGTTGGTCAGCAATCGGATTCTTCTCAAATTTAAATCTGAAAGAATCTGTGCTCCAATTCCAATCTCCCGCTGCGTCTGCCGTTCATTTTCGAGCAGCGAAGGCAATTTTTTCCCTCGATGAAAGCTCAGCGCTGTCCGTTCTCCGACTTTTTCCGTCGAAAATCCCTGCGAAGACTGGTGGAGATAAATCAAAGCGCCGCGCCCTTCCAGCTCAATCCTCCGCAACGACCCCTCGAGCGTCGCGTGGCATTCGCATCCTGTGGCGCCAAACACATCGCCCATCAGGCAGTGCGCATGCATCCGCACCAGCACCGGTTCCTGACTCGTCTCGACGTCCCCGCGCACCAGCGCGACATGCGACTCTCCGCCATCTATTTCGCTCTCATAGGCGATCAGCCGGAATTCTCCAAACCTGGTCTCCACCAGCGCTTCGCCTACCCGATGCACATAGCGCTCATGCGCCATCCGGTAGCGGATCAACTCCGCGACCGTCAGCATCTTCATCCCGTGTTCTTCGCAGAACTTAATCAAATCAGGAACCCGTGCCATGGTTCCGTCGTCCTTCATGATCTCGCAGATAATCCCCGCCGGAACCATCCCCGCCAGTCGCGCCAAGTCGACGCTCGCCTCGGTCTGTCCCGCCCGCACCAGCACCCCGCCTTTTCGCGCCCGCAAAGGAAAGACATGCCCTGGCCGCGCCAGGTCCGAGGCCGCCGTCGCCGGATCGATCGCGACCTGAATAGTCCGCGCCCGGTCATACGCCGATATTCCCGTGGTCACGCCCACCCGCGCGTCGATGGACTCAGAAAATGCCGTTCCATACTGCGAAGTATTCTCAGCGCTCATTGGACCCAGCCGTAGATGATCCAGGCGTTCTTCCGTCATCGCCAGGCAAACCAAACCACGGCCATGCTTCGCCATAAAGTTGATGGCTTCCGGCGTAACCTTTTCAGCCGCAAGGGTTAAGTCCCCTTCATTTTCGCGATCTTCATCATCCACCACCACAATCATGCGGCCAGCGCGGATCTCCTCAATGGCCGTAGGAACGTCGGCGAATTTTCCTTGGGAGCTCATATCATCTATCATCTTCTGTCATCGCGATTGTAACAAAGCTGTGATCCTATTCAAGTGAGTGGGGGGAACCGCTTTTCTTGCTCATGCAGTCCCAATCGACCATCAAAAATTGCCGGTTGACGATTGTCAATTACCCGTGACAAACCCTCCCGAACCGTTGCCCGTCATGTGTCCCGCAATGTCCCGCAATGTCCCATCTTGTCTCTTGCCCGGTTTTAGGGGTCATTTTAGAGTAGATGCTCGTCGGTTCCGAGAGGATTTGGAACGCCAACCTTGGGAAGGCCCCGGCTTCCAAATTACACGGTCAATCCTGACGTGAACGCGTAGTGGAGAGCGGGGAGGACCACTCTCCACCACGCCTTAAACAAAGATCCAGAAATTCCCTGTTTCTGTTGCATACTGCACAGACAAGGGCTAATTTCTTCAGTTATAATCGTGGTAATCTCCTGAAATCTTCACAGTCGTAACGCAGACGCGCCACGATAGATCGTTGGTCCTCCATGGCGAACGCTAATGTTCCCTTCGTCACCCTGCCGTATTTTCCCGGCTGCCGAATCTGCCATCGTCCCGTGGATCTCAGATCCAGTAATACCGACGAAGACGGTCAAGCGGTTCACGAACAATGCTACGTCGAAAAACTGTGCGCTCTGAAGCTGCAAACGAACCAAAAGAAACCACCCCGCACCGAGTGGTTTCTCCGCTAGAGTCGCACTGGACTGGATCGCCCTCATCCCTGATCCCTCATCGCTGATCAGAGTTTGCTGGATTATTGCTGTGACGGGTTCGCCGGTTGCCCTTGCCCCTGATCGGTCCCCGCTCCTGACCCATTCCCAATCACATCGCCGGACACAATCATCTCCACCCGCCGGTTCAACTGCCGACCCTGCGCGGTACTGTTATCGGCCACGGGATCGGCCTTTCCCATCCCCTGCGCGGTCACATTGTTGATGGAGACTCCGTTGGTCACCAGGAAGTCCCGGACGGCCTCGGCCCTCTTATCGGAAAGCGTTTGGTTGTACTCATCGCTGCCCACGCTATCGGTATAGCCTACGATCTGCAACTTCAAATCTGGATAGGCAAGAACAATGCCGGAGATTTTCGCCAGCCGCTCCCGCGCTTCCGGCTTCAGGTCGTATTTATTGAAGGCAAATAGTACGTCGGGCATGCTGACGATCAATCCCTTTGCCGTATCTCGTGTTTGCAATACCTGATTTAACTGTGCCAGCAGGCGTGCCCGCATCGCTTCTTTTTGCTGAATCGCTTCCTGCCGCTGCTGCTGCGCCAATTGCGCTTGCTGCTGCGCGGATGCCTCAGCTGCCTGAGCCTGCTGCTGCGCCGCTAAAGCGGCGGCCTGCTGCTGCTGCGCCACCGCCTGCGCCTGTTCCGCCTCGGCTCGACGCTGCGCATCTTCTGCCGCCTGCTGCTGGGCCTGCGCCGCTTGCTGTTGCGCTGCCGCCGCATTGGCCTCGGCTTGTGCCTGCGCTTGCTCGTGGGCGCGGCGGTCGGCGTCGATCTTTGCTTGTTCCTTGCGTCGCAGAGTTAGCACTCGCGCGTCTTCCGCCATCTGCGTGGCCCCGCGCGCGGCCGTCCCGATGGGCGTGCGCCCCTGCTTCCGCTGGTAATAGTCCTCGGCACGCTGCAGCATGTCTTCCGCCTTAGTGAGGCTATCCGGCGCATACTGCTGCGCTCCTGCTGCCTTCGCAATTACCACCGCATTGCGCGCTTCCAGCAACTCCTGCGGAACCTTGATGCTGGCCACGCTCGAGGGCAACTGATCCGCAGGCACATCGATTGTGTACTGGCCGCCCTCGAGAACATCAAACTTCGCGTCGATGGGCTCTTTAAACCCCTTGGTTCCTTTGCGAATCTCATTCTCCGCTACCACCTTGTTGCTGGGATACGTCACCGCATAATAAGGCTCGGCGGTAATGATCATCCCAAACGCCTGCAAGTCCGTGGTCACGGCGATCTTGTCCTTACCGTTGTCCCCCGGCAAAATCTCCCCCAGATTCACCGCCCGCCCATCTGGAGTTATCGCCCAGAGCACATAAGTCAGATATTGGCCACCAAACCGGTTTGCCGGTGACAGGTGCTTCAACTCCAGATCAATTGCGAGTCGGCCGCCTTTGCCTTCGACTTTGGCTTCGCCGCTTATATCGGGCATCAGATCCGTGCCGTGAAATCCTACGGTTGTCGAGCCGCCGCGGTCACGGTAATTCACCGCTTCCGTGGTGCGCGCGCTGACCTGCACGCGAAACACCGGCATCTCCTGATCGCGGGGAATCTGAGTCGAGCCTGGCTGGTTCTGCCCGGTGTTTTGATTCATCGTCGACGGAGCATTATCCTGTCCGGTATTCGGCGCCGGGCTCGGGTAGGCCGTAGTTGGATAAATCGGTTGCGACTGCGAATTGTCCTGGGCCGCCAAGGCCCGCGGCACCAGCATGCCTGCCAGCGCTGCTTCCATCACGAACAAACTCAGGGTGCTCTTCCATGAAATTCGCATAAGCGCCTCCGGGCAGATTTTTATACTCGTTTCTTTTACAGACCCTGCTATCCCAATGTGTCTTGACCGTAGCAGCGCAGGAATGAGCGATTCAATACCGCACAGTACCTAGGTAGCGGCGAGGTGAAAAATACAGGAAAATACAGGACCACGAGCTGCAAACACTTTGGCGAGTGGAGGTGGACCCCTAGCCCGCTAGCAGAGCGACTCCGGCGGCGACCAGGCTCGCCGCGATCCACCGCCGGCGATCTACTCGCTCATGCAGGAAAATTCGTGCCGCGAAGGCATTCCCAATGAAAGTAAGTGAAGCGGCGGCAGGGGCGACCAGGCTCACGTCGCCCCAGGAAAGCCCAAACAACAGGCAAAAAAAAGAGAGGGCCATGGCGGCCACTCCCAACGAAAAATAAGGATTGCCCACCGTCCGGCGAATCACCGCCAGCAGTCCTTTATTTTTCCAGAGATCCGCAACATCACCAACCCGCTTCATGGCGTGCGCCAGAAGCACGTCGCCGACGACCGAGGCGATGACCACCGCCAGAATTGCGCTCCAGGTGTAAAGAGTTTTCACGGCTGAACTCCGGAGCTGCTTTCTTCTGTGGGATCGGGCTGCTGGGTAAGCGCGGGCCCACCAGCAACAAATCCCACGCCTCCGGTGATGAGCGCGATCCCCAGCCAGCGCAACGGGCTCACGTTCTCATGCAGGAAGAATCTCGCAACCAATGCCACCAATACATATCCCAAAGAACTAGCGGGCAGCACGTAGGTAAGATCGGCCCAGGAGAGCGCCGTAGTATAAGCGACAAGAAAACCCGTTAAGAGAATAATTCCAATCGCGACCCAGGGATTGAGCAGGGCCAAGATTATGCTTTGGAGATGATGGATCGAGATACCTCCGACCTGCTTCATGCCATGCGAGAGCATGGTATCTCCAGATGCCGCGAAGATCGCTACACCGACGAGCACAAGATTTTTGCGAAGGTTCACGGGAAATCGAAAGCTCACAGAAAGTCATGAGCCGCTCGGATCACCATACTTGATGGCGCCGCAAAAGAAACGCAGAATGGAAATGCAGCGCGGACTAATCCGCGCCGCTTTGTCCTTGAGGTGAAAGTCCATCCGGCCTGAGCAGGTTCGCAGCGGCGTCTTTTGCGTTCTTTTTCACCATCTTGTTGCGCGCCGAACGCAGCTTCAGGAAGGTTTTGGCTTCCTTGTAAAGCCGCTTGCGGTCGTTGCTGTCAAAGGCAGCCTTTTTCAGAATGCGGAATATTGCCTTGGGACGGAAATAATATTCGTCGTAGAAGCGGTGGACGGCGGACATAATTTCGTCCGCGGGCAGACCAGGATATTGAATGTGCGCCAATTGGTGACCGCCCTCATCTACCATCTTATTGTCGCCGACGATAAAACCATTCTTCACCGCGTAATCGTACAGCTCGGTTCCGGGATAAGCATGGGCCACGGACACTTGAATGGTTTCCACATCCAATTCTTTGGCGAAGGCAATCGTGGTGTTGATGGTCTCGCGGGTCTCACCCGGCAGGCCCAGGATGAAGTCGCCGTGGATCACCAACCCGAGCTTGTGGCAGTCCTTGGTGAACTGGCGCGCGCGCTCAACGGTTGCCCCCTTCTTAATGTTCTTCAGAATCTGCTGATCGCCCGATTCGTACCCCACGATAAGCAGACGGCAGCCCGCTTCCTTCATCGCCTTTAACGTCTCGAAATCAGTGGTTACGCGCGAAGTGCACGACCAGGTAAGGCCGAGAGGCTTCAACTTGGCGCAGAGTTCGACGGTGCGAGCTTTCTGAATGTTGAAGGTGTCATCATCGAAGAAGAATTCCTTCACTTCCGGCCAATAAGCTTTCACCTTAGCCATCTCGGCGGCCACGTCATCGGTCGAGCGCTTGCGCCACGGATGGCCGCTCAATGTCTGCGGCCACAAGCAGAATGTGCACTGCGCCGGACAGCCGCGCGTGGTGTAAAGCGAAACATAGGGATGCAACAAAAAGGGAACGTTGTATCGGGTAACGTCGAGGTCGCGCTTGTAGATGTCAGTTACGTGGGGAAGGGAATCGAGATCCTGAATCTGCGGTGCATCCGGATTGTGTACGATCTTCCCGTCCTTCAAAAATGAAACGCCGGGGATTTCTTCGAGAGCTTTGCCCTTGGCGTAATCGGTGACCGCATAATCAAATTCCTTGCGGACTATAAAATCGATCGCCGGACATTCGCGCAGCGACTTTTCCGGCAGCACGCTGACATGCGGTCCCACAAAAGCAATCTTCATCTTGGGATTGGCTGTCTTGATCGCCTGCGCCAATCCTATGTCTCCGGGAAATCCCGGCGTGCTGGTAAACAACACCAGAAACTCGTAGCCCTTGGCGATCTCGATGGTCTGCTCCGCGGAAACATAATGAGCCGGCGCGTCCAGCAGGCGCGAGCCTTCCAGCATCCCCGCCGGATAGGCCAGCCACACTGGATACCAAAACGACTCGATTTCGCGAGTGGCGGGCCAACGGGAACCGGCGCCACCGTCAAAGTTTTCGAAGGAGGGAGGGTTTAGAAATAGCGTTTTTAAGGGCATATTTGGTTGAGCTTATTTTACCATCTATGGGCGTTAGGCCTATTGCAAACCAGTACTTACGCAGGTTCGTACAGCGACTGGCGTAAGACTGCATTAAGCCATAGGTTGGATGCAGGCTGGGAGCAAAGGAGTCAGACGATTCTGGGTTATCATGCTGTCTCCATGACTTACGGGCATCGCTTGTTCTGATCACTTAGACACGGTCAATTAGACCCCAGGGCCCAGGATTCCAGTTTCCCGGTGGCGCGGAGGTACTCGACCTGGGTGCGTTCCAGGTCGAAGGTGACGTCTTGCAGGGCGATCAATTTTTCGTTGGCCTGGGTGCGGGCGAGATCGAGATCGTGGAGATTCGCGCCTCCGGAGTTCATGCGGGTATCGATAGCGGCGACGTTTTGCTGGGCGATTTCGAATTCGAGTTGGGCTACGTCACGGGCGGCTGAGGTGTGAGTGACTGAGCGCTGGAGTCGCAGAGTTTCCTCGGAGACCTGATTGCGGGATACGTCAGCTTGTTTCTCGGCCTTGCGCGCGTCGGCTTCGGCTTCCCGTACGCGAGCGTGCTGGGCAATGTTTAAGAAGGGAAGATGGATGTCAATGCCGACGGTCGCGTTGTTGGGTTGAAAGCTGTGGGGTTGATAGTACTTCTGATAATTATTGTAGGTGGCAAGATTGGCGTATTGAGCGGCGAAATCGATGCTTGGCCACAGAGCCCGGCGTTCTCCCTCAACCCGCAAGTACTGAGCACGAGCGTGTTCTACAGCGGCTTGGACAGAGGGGCTTTCCTGGCCGGATTTCGCAGGGGAATTATCGTCTGGATCGGGAAGCGGCATCATCGGAACCGAATCGGCATTGACGTCGATGGATGCGGCGGGGAGTCCGGTCAGCGCGGAGAGATGCTCGCGGAGAACGTCGGCGGAGCCGCTGGCTTCGGCCATGCGCAAGCGCACCCGGGCTACTGATAACCGAGCCTTTGATTCCTCGACGGCGCTATCCACGCCTTCCTTAACTCGTTCCCCGACCGCCGATTCTGTTTTCTGTTCGGTAGCTAGCGCTTGCTGAAGCTGGGCTAAACGCTGCTGCCACTTCGCCAGTTCGGTATAACTCAAGACAACATCCTGAATGACTTGGTTGCGCTGATCTTTGCTGTAGAAGGCGTTGACTTTTACTTCCGCGCGCGCGGCTTTAATGAACTGCCTGAGCCCCAGATTGATCAGCGGCGATTGCGCGTTCACGGTGAAAAGAGCAGGCGCCGAGCCTTCGAGACTGAGAGGAAAGCCGTCGGATTTGCCAAGTCCGGAGCCAGCGTTCAGTTGAGGGATGTAGCTGTTGTTGAGTTCGCGGAGGCTGGCGGACGCGTGCTGTTCGTCGGCGGCTGAGATGGCGATGCCATCGGCGTGCTTCAGAGCGAGTTCAACGGCTTGGCGGAGGGTAATAGGTTCGGCGAAGGCTGACACAGAGAGGATTAGAAAAGTCGCTAATAGAAATAATCGAATACCCACGCCACTCCGTAGTCCATTATTCATCGTTGGCACCTTCGTGATAGTTAAGAAGATTCTACGGGCTATCTGATGCGCGAGAAATGATTAGGATGGGTCGGAGGGGCAGGGAGTGCTCAATAGCTGCAAGGCGATGTCAATTCGTCCTTTCACGTGCGGCCGCGGAATTGGATGATGTGGCGGCGGTCGCGTTTGGAGGGGCGACCGGCGGGAAGCACTTCGAAATCGCGGGCGGCTTTGCGTTCGGCGGCGACCTTCTCGCGCAGAGTGCGGCTGGCATCGGTTTCACGGTAGAGAGTTTGAGCAACGGATGCCGAGCCCCGCAGGTCGCTGAGGAGCAGGACTTCGATTTCGAAATCGCCGCCATCGTTGGTGACCCGGAGCGTGTCCCCGATGCGAACTTCGCGGGAGGGTTTGGCAGGTTGGTTATTGGACTGAATTCGGCCTAACTCACAGGCGCGGGCGGCGAGCGAACGAGTTTTGAAGAATCTGGCAGCCCACAGGTATTTGTCGATGCGAACCGAGGTCATAAACAGGTCTGTGGGCGATTTTACCAAGACGAAGGCAGTGATTCAGGAGATCCTGCAGCGCACAAAGGGCGCGGGCTTCAGGAGATAAGCGATTCTTAGATGATTAAAGATGCTGCGGGTTGAGAATTCTGAGGTAAGATTGAGTCTATGCCATACATATTGGAACACCTCACGAGCTTGCGCCAGGAAATTACGGATTTACGGAACATGAACGCCCGCTATACCGGCAAGGGCTCCGACCACCAGATCGATCAGTCGGCGGTGGAGATGCGGGCCAATCGACTGGCGGAGATCAAGAAAGAGCTATCGCAGATGCTGAACCGGCCGGAAGATCCGCAGGTTTGGTGGGAAAAAGGCGGGAGACGGAACCGGGTAGCATAGCCGGCAAAAAGTTTCAGGCGTTGATTGTTTTTCTGCGTGGCGTTAAAAGCCGCGCTTTTTTATTTGCATCGGCAACTGATTCCTGGGGCACCGGGCTTTCTGTGTGCCTCTTCGTGTCCGCTGTGTTCGGCATTTTGAAGTAGGCAATGACGTAGATGGCCTCCGCCCGTGCGGCTTGCAAAATTGGCCGGGGTCGGGCAACCTCTAGACCATGCAAATCAAATCTTGGGGCGGAGTATTGCGGGAATCGTTGCTGACGACTCTCATTCTTTGTTCCACTTTTGTGGCGAGAGGAGCGGCACAGACCGAGGCGAGTTCGGGGCCGGAAGAAGGCGGTCATGAAGTGCAGGTTTGGGCGGGGGGCGGGCACTCGGTGCCGGGCGGGACTTCCGGCACGGAGGCGTTCGATGCGGGGGCGCGATACGGGTGGGTGATTACGGGTCCGCACTGGCCCTGGATTTTACGCGGTCGGTTTGAATATGCGGTGGATATCGTTCCGGTGTACCTGATTTATCAGCCGATGCAGACAGCGTATGCCGGGGGATTTAATCCGCTGGTATTGAAGTGGAATTTTGAACGACATGGTCGTTTTTCGCCATACTTCGAATTGAGCGGCGGAGCGCTTTTCAGTAATAAAAATATTCCGATGTACACGAACACGGTGAATTTCTCTCCGAGCGCGGCATTGGGCGTGCACATTCTCGGTGAAAAATATAACTGGAGCGTGGCCGTGCGATATTTGCACATATCGAATGCGGGGCTCGGAGGCTACAATCCCGGATTGAACACGGTGCAGGTACGGCTAGGAGTGGGGAGATTCTGGAAGAAGTGAATGAATCCGGGCGACTTCTGTGGGCAAAATGGCGGCTGAACTCCTGGTTGACCCGGTTGCATAGTAGCTAGAGAACTTCATTGTAGCGAAATCAGTTGACATCGTTTCTCAACCAGCACTACTATGCCGTCGTGATGCGCGTGATTTGGTCGCATCATTGCCAGCTGAGCAGTTCCCCCGGTGCATCTGTCTGAGGCAGACCACTTCCAACCTGATCATTCGTGGAGGACCCGTGAAGTGCAGAACTCTTCTCGCTCTGCTATCCCTGGCGTGTGTTCCGGTCGTCAGCGCGCAAGTTTACACCATCACTAATCTGGGCAATTTTTCTCCGACAGCCATTAATAGTTGGGGACAGGTTGTCGGTAACCGCAATGGAGAGGCCTTCATTTGGGCGCAATTTACGGGCCTGAAAGGCTTGGGTAAGTTGTCCGGGGGGACCGCCAGTTACGCGGCAAGTATTAATGATCTCGGAGTGGTCACCGGGACGGCGGATGGCGCTGGAACGGTGATTTCGCCGGACCCGACTCTCTATCCGAATCTGGAGTGTACCGATCTTACTCAGCCCTTTGTTTGGATACCGGGGAAAGGACTGAAAGGATTGGGGACTATTGGCGTCCCTCCTTATGAGACAAACGCGCCGTACTGGTGCGATTTTCCCTTCTATGCTACCGGTATCAACGAAGTCGGCCAGGTTATCGGATACACCGCTCCTTACGAAGATAATTATCAGTGGGCTTTCCTTTGGACGAGCGCCGACGGCTGGAAAAGCGCCGCTCCATTGTTCGGAAGTAGTTTTCCTCCGACAATGGCTAACGGAGTCGCGAATGCCGGCCAGATCGTGGGCCAGACCGGCATTCTCCTCGGGCAGGCGACTTCCTGGAAGAGTGGCGTGGCGACAGACCTTGGAACACTAGACGATGGGACGAGTCTGGATTACAGCAGCTCAGCCAATGCCATTAACCAGCAGGGACAGGCAGCGGGTTGGTCGACCACTGCGTCGCTCATTAGCACCTGTCAGCAGGACTTGGTCGGTTGCCCCATGCATGCGGTCCTGTGGACACGGAGCGGAGTCATAAGCGATTTAGGTACGCTCCCGGGCGACGAACTCAGTGCGGCGACGAACATAAGTCTTCTCGGGCAGGTTATCGGAAACTCTGGGAATACGTTGATCCAGCAGGGCTGGGGAGGTAACGGAGGTTCGGGGTTTGAAGGAACTGGAGGATCAGTGGCGGTTATTGGTCGGCCTTTCATCTGGTCCCCGTGTAGCGGAATGCAGGATCTTAATACTTTGATCCCCGGCGGTTCAGGTTGGGTTCTCAACTCGGTGAGTGGCATCAACTCTTGGGGACAGATCGTAGGATCGGGAACTGTGAATGGCCAGACCCGCGGTTTCCTGCTTACGCCGCGCGGCTTTCAATGCATATAAACATATAAATATGGCGGAGAGGGTGGGATTTGAACCCACGATACCCGTTAAGGTATGTCCGCTTTCGAGGCGGATCGTTTCAACCACTCACGCACCTCTCCGCGTTGGAAAACTACCGGCCGTCAGGGCATACAAGCGAAACCAAGGTTCCTCGCTTCGCTCGGAATGACGAGATAACCCCGAACGCTTAGCGACGGCTTCGAAAAAAGTCCTGCAAAACTTCTGCGCAACGACCGGCCAACACGCCGCAGGCTACTTCTACCCGATGGTTTACTTGCGAATGGTCCAGCACTTGCATTACGGAACGAACCGCTCCCGCTTTTGGATCGTCGGCACCATAAATCAGGCGGCCGATGCGCGCATGCAATATCGCACCCGCACACATGGCGCACGGTTCAATTGTAACAAACAGGTCGCAGGCAGGAAGGCGATGGTTACTCAGGGTGATAGCAGCCTCGCGCAGGGCGACGATTTCGGCGTGGGCGGTGGGATCTTTATCGAGGATGTTGCGATTCCATCCCCGGCCCACGATGCGGTTTTCATGCACCACCACAGCTCCGACGGGCACTTCGCCTGCTTCCAGCGCACGCTGGGCCGAGCGCAGGGCTTCCGCCATCCAAAGTTCGTCGTTGGTGGTCTGGTTATTTGTCGTCACAGAGATTTGCCGGTGTGCGTGGCGCTTCTGGCTCGGCTCAAGTATAGCGGCTGGCGATTCCCCGGTTTCGAACGCACTAGATCAGACTTAGGACGGTACGGACGGCATCGGGGACGAGCGCTCGCAGCAAGTCAGGCAGCAATATCATTACCACCGGATAGGCCAGCACGAGTAACGGGAGCGCTAGTAATATTCGAGTTTTCGACGATAATTTGGCGAGGCGGGCTCGCATAACGACCTCTGATTAAACTACGCAATCCGGGCTGGGGAAGTTCCGTGCGAAGTTCCGGGAGAAGAAACGGCCAACGGATTCGATTTAGTAGTAACTGGTTGCGCTCGGTGGTATGCTTACCGCGTTATGGGGATGCCGAACCTGCTACGCAAAGTTTTTCTCGTCGACCTTCTACAGGGATTGAAGGTCACGTTTCGCTACCAGGATCCGAAGGAAATCTACACCGAGCAATATCCCATGGAGCGGCCGCAGGTGGCGGAGCGTTACCGCGGCGCACCGCGGCTGAATGTGAATCCCGATACGAATGAGACGATGTGCATTGCGTGTGATCTTTGCGCGGTGGCGTGTCCGGAGAATTTGATTGTAGTTTCGAGCGCGCGCAACGAGCAGACTCGCCGCAAAGAACTGACCAACTTTACCTATGATCTGAGCCGTTGCATGTTCTGCGGATTGTGTGAAGATGCGTGCCCGGTGGATGCGCTTGAGCTCACACAGGATTTCGAACTTGCCAGCTATACGCGTGAAGGCTGGATCTGGGATCGCGAGACTCTGGAAAAAGGCCCGCAACCGACGCAATATAGAAAGTAATTTTTCCGCCCAGGGTGGTTTTTTACTTCTGCTGTTTTTCTTCGAAGCATTTCTTCCGGTCCTCCATCCCTTTCGCTACAAGACTATCGCTGCTTAGCTACCCAATCAGCCGGATATTCGTAAGCGCTCTCAAGCGTGACACTCAGATTGAATGGATTCCTTCAACCAGCGCGCAAGAGGGCAGGCCGGAAAAGGGATCGTCATAAAAATCAATGCTGGAGGCCTAAGAATGTCTGGAAGAAAACTTATATTGTTAGCCGTGCTCCTGTTCTGCGGAACATGGGTTGTGGCGCAGGCTGGGGGTGGAGCGGGCGGAGCAGGGTCAGCTGGGGCTGGTCATGCGGGATCCGCGCCGGGTCAAGCTACTCCATCATCGCCACAGACTGGAACCCCGGGCCAGCCCCCTACCGGCAACACGGGAACGCCCCCAACCGGCAATACGGGACAGCCGCCGACTGGAAGCACAACGGCGCCGCCGACCGGTTCAACGGGTTCGGGAAACTCGAATCCCAACTCGAATCCTAATTCGAATCCCGGAGCGACCAACCCGAACAATCCGGATAATCCGAATCAGGGCACAACTCCGAACGGCACGCCAGGGACTACAAATCCTCGGACTACAAATCCTGGGACTTCGAATCCGGGATCGAATCCCGATACATCGAATCCGGGCTCAAACCCCGGTACGTCGGGTTCTGGCTCCGGAGGATCGAATTCTGGCGGCAGTTCCCCTAGTGGTCCTGGGCTGTAAGG
>Ga0209221_1000421_pt1 | contig 18164 bp, 20 predicted proteins | sample BlaSpr_A8_Ref_O2_FD_187989 | JGI IMG/M metagenome (GOLD analysis project Ga0209221, IMG submission 187989) | Forest soil microbial communities from Thunder Bay, Ontario, Canada - Black Spruce, Ontario site 2_A8_Ref_O2 (SPAdes) (version 2) | ecosystem: Environmental > Terrestrial > Soil > Boreal...
TATGCTCGAAGTTCAACTCGAGCACTTTCCCAAGACTCCTCTCCTTACCAATACGCAACCGGACTTTAGCCGGGTTGGTAATTCAGAACTATTAGACCGCACGGTCCGCAGCAATAACTGGATTCGCAGCGACACCATATTTATTGAGAACGAGCAGATTGAAGCACTCAACAATCGGCCGCCCTGGATCGCTGCATTGCTCGAGCAGGGAATTCCGGGAAAACTACCCGATCCTCGCGCCGCATTCGAAGGGATATCGCCGGCAGAGAACATGATCGCTCATGTGATGGATGTCGGCGTCAATTACTGGTCGCTTTGGAACTTTCACCAGATCAACGCGAAGAACCTGATGACGTATTACCAGGCTTATCCGGCAGCGTTCGACCGGATCAGCCGGCGCATTGGTTATCGGGTGAGGCCGTCTTTCATCTGGAGCTATAAGGAAGATAGTTACCTGGGACTGATTGTGGGCTTTGCGAATGATGGAATCGCGGGCGTGCCGGGCGTATTGCGGGTGAGCGTGGAGAGCGAGGACGGAAAGGTGCTCAAGAGCGGTTGCCTGGATGCCGGCTACCCGTTGCCGGGCAAGATTCGGCAGGCACAGTTTGTGATTCCAAATGTTAGCGATTGGAAGGGATTGAAACTTCGAGCCGAAATTGAGGTGAAGGGAATGCGCTATCCCGTGCGGTGGGGTTGTCGCCAGAAGCTGAACGAGGATGGGACGCTTACGCTGCGGGCGAATCTTCGGCAGCAGGTTTAGGGTGAAGATGTGCGCGATTTTGCAACAAGCTAAGGTTTCGCAAGCCTTGGACTCGCGAGCCGAGTTCCCGATGCTGCACCCAGGCCCGTAACTGCACCCGGAGTGGCCCTTAAGTAATCTTCTGTTAGTAACCTTCCCGATCCATACTGAAAGCCGATCGTGAGCAGCCCTCCCCAAACTCATCAACCGTGGCGTGTGCCGCGCGCCAACGTGGACGGCAATATTGCGGCGGTGCTGCGTTTCGCGGATGGGCAGCGGACGTCGGCCAAACTTCAGGTAATCTCTCTCACTGGTGGTCTGCTTTCGCTGCCACAGCCGATTGCGCAGGGGTCGCAGATCAAGATGATGTTCCTGACCCAAGGCGGGTCCGTGCTTGGAGGCGCGCAGATGTTGAGCCCCGTCACGGACCAACTACAGCCCTTTCGCTTCACAGCAATCGCAGCCGACGACCAGCGACGGCTGGGAACGCTTATCTGGGAGCAATCAAATCGGAATAAATTCGAGCAGGATTGGATCGATAAATTGCGCGCAGCCTCAGCGTTGCAGCAAAAGGAGCCGCGACACTGGCGGTTCAAGGTGGCGGCGGCAAGCCTGCTGACGATCGGTCTGGCCAGTGCGGCATATCTGTTGCATTCCGGCATTCTGAAATAGCTCGTATTTGACGACACTATCTCAAGATGGACGCGATCTACACTCGCCGCTGGCCCCGACATCATGTGCACCTACCGGTGTTTATTGCGGCAAACACTGAGGGTGGGAACGTCCGCGTGCCGGGATTGGCTTGCGAGTTGAGCCGCGGGGGGATGGAGCTTTATGGCGGCCTCAACCTGCAACTTGGGGAAGCTCTGGATGTCGAATTCCAGATCGCCGGTAAAATCCGCGTCGGCGGGGTGATTCGAAATCGCAGCGGCTTTTGTTTTGGAGTTGAGTTCCGCGCTTTGCTCACTGAACCTGAGTTGACGGAACCTGGGTCGACGGAATCTGAGCTGACAGAATCTGGGCTGACAGAGCCGGAAGCTACGCCGGACCGGCTGGAAACCATTTTTTGGCAAAGGCACGAGGCCTACATGCAGCAGTTGCAAGTGGAGTTTGAACAATCCCTACAAACGATGATGGAGATGAGAAAGTGCCGCATGGCGATCGAGCGCATCGCCGATGCTTTGAACGCCGACGCTTCGAAAAAAGAGCTTTAGCCGAAGCAACGAGTCCGGTGTTTTTACGAGAAGTTGAGATTAAACGTCGCGCCTAAGTCTTTCCGCAACTTCTTTCCCCAGCCGCTTCGGTGCCGTATTGCGCCATGCCGCGTTGAGCGCCCGCGACAGACTGGGCTTCTTTGCGGCTTTTAGATTCACGCTGGTCGCTCCGCGGCGTCCCCAAGCACCTTTGACAGGCACAAAAACTTCAGGCTCGGCTTGGGAAAAGTAGTGCTGCTGTTCGGGATTGAGCTTTACCATGCCCCAGCCTTTGGCGGGATGGCCGAGCGTAGCAAAGATTTTTCCGCAGACGCGAAAGTCGGGATGATCCATGTGCGCGCTTTCAATCGCCTCCGGCAAGCTCAGGGCGGTGCGGCGGAAATCGCTTTCAGTCACGTGCTCAACTCCTTCGAACGATTCTTATACACACATTAACTCTATCCATGTGGAAAAGGTTACGCACCGGCAGAGTTAAATCCGCCGGTGTTAAACTCCGGCAATGAAGCAGGCGGAAGACAAAAGCGAGAGAGGTCAGACGCTCGCGTCCGGTCCAGCGCTCTATCTTGTCGGAACACCGATCGGCAATCTTGAGGACATTACCCTGCGCGCCTTGCGCGTGCTGAAGGAAGTGGACGTAATTGCCTGCGAAGACACGCGGCAGACGCAGAAACTGCTCAGCCACTACGGCATCACGACCCGCACCGTCAGCTACCACGAGCACAATGAGATGACGCGATCAGCCGAGTTGGTGAAAGACCTTCAAGAGGGCACGAGCATTGCGCTGGTTACGGACGCCGGCATGCCCGGAATCTCCGACCCCGGCTTTCGCTTGATTGCTCTGGCGATCCGGCATCGGCTGCCAGTCGTGCCGATTCCCGGCGCGTCGGCATTTCTTTCCGCTCTGGTGGCCAGCGGATTGCCCACCGACTCGTTCCGCTTCAGCGGATTTCTTCCCGCCAAGCGTGGCGAGCGGCGTGCTGCTTTGGAAGCGATCAAGACTTCGCCGCGCACGCAGGTTTTTTATGAAGCTCCGCACCGAATTGTGGAGACGCTTGTGGATGTTGTCGAAGTGCTGGGAAACGACCGGCAAGTGGTGATTGCCCGCGAAGTCACCAAGCTGCACGAAGAGTTTTTGCGCGGCCGGGCCGGCGAGGTGCTTGAAACGCTTAAGGCGCGGGACGGAGTTAAGGGCGAAATCACGCTGCTGATCGGGAAAGCCGAAGAAATGGAGACTCGCGCGGGAACGGCCGACCGCGCCCGTCCTTCCATACGCGAAAGAGTTCAGCAGATCATCGGCGAAGAGAAGCTGGATGAGAAAGCGGCATTAAAGAAAGTCGCAAAGGAAAGAGGGGTCTCGAAAAGCGAAGTGTACCGGGAATTGCAGAGAAGCAAGTGAAGACGTGCCGAGGCTACTTCCCCTCCAACTCCCGCTTCACCGCTTCGCTTACGACTTTCCCGTCGACGCGCATACCCGCGCCGGCGAACCGCGCCATCACATTCTTCATCACCGTTCCCATCTCTTTTATGGTCGGCGATCCCATCTCCGCGATCACGGCTTTCACTCCGGCGATCACCTCGTCCTGGCCGGCCGCTTTTGGGAGGTAGCTCTCAATCACAAGGATCTCCGCGGCTTCCTTGTCGGCCATTTCCTGCCGACCGCCTTTGGTAAACTGTTCTACCGAGTCTTTGCGCTGCTTAATGAGCGTATTCAGCACTGCTTGAGATTCTTTCTCGTCGAGCGGCGCCATTTTTTCAATCTCGCGATGTTTGAGCGCGGCTTTGACCATGCGCAACGTGGAGAGGCGCTGCTCCTCGCGGGCCTTCATGGCCACGATAATGTCTTGCTGAATCTGTTCGATGAGGCTCATGGGGGGATTATAGGGCAGCTAGTGATAAGAGTCACCGCGCGAAATTCGCAATTCCAGTAAACTAATTCAGCAAGCCTCCCCGTCGAGACTGATTCATAATCCTACTTTTTTAAGGACTCTGCCTATGCTTCGCAAGAACCGTCTTTTTACTCCCGGCCCGACCCCGCTATTGCCGGCAGCGCAGACCGCTATGGCGGCGTTTACGGCGCACCACCGCACGGCTGATTTTCGCGCACTGTTTCAGCGCGTACTCGCCGATATGAAGGAATTTATCGGCACAAAAAATGATGTGCTGGTTCTGGCTTGCTCGGGCACCGGCGTGATGGAAGCTTCGGTATCGAACTTGACATCACCGGGGGATAAGGTTCTGGTGCTCACGGCCGGAAAATTCGGCGAGCGATGGACTGGATTAACCAAGGCTTTTGGCTGCAAGGCAGACGTGCTCTCTATGCCTTACGGCCAGACTTTCTCGCTCGATGAGATTCGCTCCAAGGTCACGCCGGAGGTTCGCGCGGTATTCGTGCAAGCCACCGAGAGCTCCACCGGCACGCGTCATGATGTGCGCCGCATTGCGGAGATTGTACGCGCCAACGGGAATGACACATTGTTGGTCGTGGACGCGATTACGGGCCTGGGCACGACTCATCTGGATGTCGATGGTTGGGGCGTGGATGTGATCATCGGCGGCTCGCAGAAAGCGCTGATGATGCCTCCCGGCCTAGCTTACTGCGCGGTGAGTGAGCGCGCGTGGAAGCGGATGGAGACGACGACTTCTCCGCGGTATTACTTCGATCTGCGTAAAGAACGGAAGTCGGCGGCCAAGGGCGAGTCGGCTTACACTCCCGCGACTTCGCTATTCGCCGCACTGGGAGCAGCTTTGCAGTTCATCCGTGAAATGGGTAGCGGCGATTTGGCTAAGGGACGCGAAGCGCTCGTCGACAACGCCGAGCTTTGCGCGGAGATGACACGCGCCGGAGCACAAGCTCTTGGCTTGAAACTCTACACTTCATCCCCAGGTGCGGCGCTCACGGCAATTTGTTCGCCCGATGGAATTGATTCCGGAAAAATCGTGAAAGAATTCCGCGAATCCTTCGACGCCGTCGTGGCCAATGGCCAGGGCGAGATGAAGGGACAACTATTCCGCATCGCCCACATCGGCTACTACGATTATCTGGATACGATCGGCATCCTGGGCGCGCTTGAACACGTCCTCGCCCGCGTTACCGGCAAAGACGCAAAGTATGGCGCCGCATTGCGAGCTGCGCAGGAAGTTTACGCGCGCGGCCTCGATAAGACCGCTCAACTGGTTGGAGCTTAAGTGCGGCCGCTGTTGCTGTTCATCTGAGTTGACCATAAAGAAGGGACCCTTACATCGTGAAAATTCTTATTGCGGAGAAAATTTCCGCTTCGGCTGTGGAACAACTGAAAGAACCCGGATGGACTGTGCTTACCGCCGAGCAGCTTGACGGCAAACTGGCATCGGAATTGGAGACTGCCGACGCGCTGATCGTGCGCTCGGCCGTGCAGGCGGATGCGGCGTTGCTTTCGCATGCGAAAAAACTGCGCGTGGTAGGCCGGGCAGGCGTAGGCGTGGACAACATCGATCTCGATGCCGCGACGCGTCAGGGCATCGCGGTGATGAATACGCCGGGGGCCAACGCCGTAGCTGTCGCGGAACAGACGCTCGGCATGATGCTGGCCATGGCGCGTCATCTTTGCCGGGCCGACGCTCTGATGCATGCCGGCAAATGGGAAAAGAAATCGCTACAAGGTTCCGAGTTGCGCGGCAAGACTCTGGGCATCGCGGGGTTGGGCCGCATCGGCATGGAAGTGGCGCGGCGGGCCCGCGCCTTCGGCATGGAGATCGTCGGCCATGATCCGTTCGTCTCGGTCGCCGTAGCCAAAGAGCAAGGCATCCGGCTGGTCAGCGTGGACGAACTTTATGGAGCGGCGGACTACATCACATTACATGTTGGTCTGACTCCGCAAACCACCGGCATGATCAATGAGGCGGCGTTCAAGAAGATGAAGAAGGGCGTGCGCCTGGTGAATTGCGCCCGTGGCGAACTGGTGAACGAAGCCGATCTGGCGAGTGCGCTGAAGGATGGTCGTGTTGCCGCGGCTGCGCTCGATGTGTTCAATGAGGAGCCGTTGAAGAATTCTCCGCTTCAGTCTTTGGAGAACGTGATTCTCACGCCGCACATCGGCGGTTCTACGCATGAGGCGCAGGAGGCCGTGGGCGTGCAGATTGCGCGGCAGGTTCGCGAGTATCTGAAGAATGGCGTGATTCAGAATGCGGTCAACGTGCCCTCGGTTTCGGCGGAAGAATATGCCGAGATGCAACCGTATATCGTTCTTGCGGAGCGCATGGGGGCTTTTCTCGCGCAGATTTCTGCAGGCTCTATCGAAGAGATTTCGCTGAGATACAGCGGGCACATCGCGGAGTGGAAGACGGAACTGATTCGCAACGCCGCCATCAAGGGGATTCTAAATCAGACGCTGGAGGAAAAAGCCAACCTGGTGAATGCCGCGTCCCTGGCCGATCTTCGCGGGCTTCGCATTCACGAAACGCACAAAGCCAAGGCTTCCTCCGGAGGCGCAGGCAGCGTGCTGTCATTATTCCTGAAGAGTTCCACGGAAGAGCACATGGTTAAAGGGGCGGTGCTGCATGGGACTGCGCCGCGTCTGGTTCACATCGATGATATCGATGTGGAAGCACCGCTTGAACGTAATCTGATCTTCTTGCGCAACAATGATGTTCCGGGGGTGATCGGCAAGGTGGGGACGATCCTCGGGGAGCACCAGATCAACATCGCGAACTTTTCTCTGGGCCGCCGCAGCGGCGAAACCTCGTCGCAGCCGCGTGAGGCAATCGCCGTGGTTCATGTGGATAGCCGCGTGCCGGAGGAGGTTTTGCGCAAACTGGAAACAGTTCCGGCGGTGCTCCAGGCAAAAGCAGTGGAACTACTCTAAGAGTGCTCAACTCAAAGGAAAGACATGGGCGCCAGGGCGCTAAGACTGCGAGTTATCCCGGCGCAGTTTTCTGCTCTCGGCCAGCAGCGCCATCGAGTGCATTAAATTCTGGAGCGTGATGATACCGACTAATCGCTCATCTTCGACCACGGGGATAATGCTCAGGTTCCGCGCCGTGAGCTTGCGGAACGCCGAGGCCAGCGACTCCTGGCGTATCGAAACTTCGAACAACTTGTTCATCACCGACTGGACGTAGCCATTGCCTTCGGCACGCAGCGCGTCGAGAATCCGCTGGCGAGAGATGACACCTACCATGTCGCTGCCGCGTACCACGGGAAAATCATCCTGCAAGGAATGCACGGCCTTATCAAGCGCGTCTTCCAGCGTGTCCGCCGGGGATAGAGTGGCGAAGTCGGTGAGCATCACCTCTTCCAGCCGGACATTATCCAACACAGATTGAAATACAACCGCGCGCTCTTCCAACTGCGCGGCGGAAAAAATAATAATGCCGACCATGGTCAGCCAGGTATTGCTGAATAGACCCGCCACCATCAGGATCATGGCCATGGCATGGCTGATCGAAACCGCGCGCCGCGTCGCAACAGCCGTGTCACTGGTGCGAGCGAAAAACGCGCGGAGCACGCGCCCGCCATCCAGTGGATAGGCCGGTAACAGATTCAGCCCTGCGATATAAAGATTGGCCCAGACCAGGCTGCGGGGGAGGTTGCCGGGTTCAAACAACGGCCACTGCCAGACCTTGGCTTCCGGCAGCGCGGCGGTAATCACTCCCGCAGCCAGCACGGCGAAAATCACATTCACCAACGGTCCGGTAAGCGCTACGCGAACCTCGCGCTTCCATGTGTCCTCAGCCGAAGCGGGCGACTCGGCGTGCGATTCGTCGAAAACCGTTACCCCGCCGAGCGGCAAAAGAATCACCGCCTTGGGGATGAATCCATATCGCCGCGCCACCAGCATTTGCCCAATCTCATGAGCGGCAACGCAGGCCAGTACAATCCCAACGAGCGCCAAATCCCGCGATCCGCTGGCGGTTCCGCGCGCATTATATTCCGTCCAGAAAACGAAGAGCGGCAAGAACAAGAAGGTCAGATGAATCCGGACTTCTACTCCGAAGAGCCGGCCAATATGTAAGGAAAAACTTCTCATGAGTTTTCGGGACTACTATGGTTATTTTACATGGTTGGATATAGTAGCCTCGTGAATCGGCGCCTCTCGATAATCGAAAGTTCATCGCCGTGCGCGTGATCGCCGGCAAGTATCGCGGGCAGGCGCTGCGGTCGATGGCAGGCCTGGATATACGCCCCACTTCCGACCGCCTGCGCGAAACGCTTTTCGATGTTCTTACCGCCGGCAATCCTGAGGCACTCACGGGCACCGTGTGGCTGGATATGTTCGCCGGAACCGGCGCGGTGGGGATCGAGGCGCTCAGCCGCGGTGCAAAAGAGGTCTTATTCGTCGACACATCGCCCAAGGCGACGAAGGTGATCGAACAGAATCTGAAAAGCCTGGAAATTACAGAGGGATACAGAATCCTGAGCGATGATCTCGCTGGAATTCTCTGGCGCTTGAAAAAGGAACACTTCGTCGCCGACGTTGTTTTCCTCGATCCTCCATACCATATGCGGGATGTTTACGAGCGAACAATGACGGCGTTGGCGCATTCTCCGTTGGTTTGGGCGATGTCGTTGCTGATTGCAGAGCACGAAAAGAGGTTCGATCCGGGCGGTGAATTCGGGGTATTGCGGAGAGCGCGGAAGCTGGTGCAGGGAAACAGCGCCATTAGCTTTTACCGCATTGGCGGCCAAGTCGATCTAAATGCCAGATGAAGAGATCCGCGCCGCTTTGAACTACATCAACAATTCTTTGCTGCGCTGCTCTTTGCTTCGTTGCAGAATGGGATGCTGCATCTCCTGGAGATCATTCTTCACCATATTCAGTCCGTAGACGCAGCTTTCAAATTCCCGCGAGAGATGGGCGAACAGAGGCGCTACTTTCGCATATTCGAAGTGCTCAAATTTCGAAACGATGTAGTAGCTTTCTTTCCCGGCCTTCATCCACTCCACAAAGTTTTCCAAGCGCTGCCGCCGCAAGCGAAAATGATTGATGCTCTCGGGAAACATTCCGGCAAAAAACAACGCGTAGTCTCCAATGTGCTTGCGTACCTGGCGTTCGCGATCAAATGAGGGGGCCGGCCCAAAGACCGGATCGGACTCCAGCAACATCTCGCCCAAATCCGTCAGCGGACGGTCGGCCTCGTTGTGAATTTTGAATAACTGATCGGACTCGCAAAATTCAGTCAGGAGGTGGGCCACGTAAGCCACGATTTCCGGATCGCGTATCCCTATCTCCTCAGCGTAGTGCCTCCCAACCAACTCCTGGAAAAGCTGTCGCAACGGATGAGATTCCGGAATCATCGTATTTGTCCCCCTTGTAAGCCGCTCCCTGTGCGGACTCTAAGAACTCCGCTGGGTACCTAGTTACCTTAGCTCCATGGCAAAAGCAAGTGACTTTTGTTTCTGGAGCGAATCAATTTTGCTAATCATTAGAAGGCGCAAACTACTGCAAAGTTTGTATCGCGTTTTTGTTGGCACACTGCACCGGCGGCTGCCAATTTCATGCCGTTGGCAGCACATATACTGCGAATAAGGAAGGAATCAGGCCATGGCGCAAACCAGTGAGCGAATCAATATCTCCAGCGGCACTCCTTGGGAACCAGTGGTGGGTTACTCCCGCGCGGTTCGGATCGGACCGAACATCCACATTTCTGGCACCACGGCAACTGGTCCGGATGGCAAGATCGTGGCGGTGGGGGATGTCTACGGCCAAACCGTGCAGACGCTTAAGAACATTGAAAGCGCCTTGGGTAAAGCCGGGGCCAGCCTGTCGAATGTGGTTCGCACACGAATGTACGTCGTAAATATCACGGACTGGGAGAAGGTGGGCAAGGCCCATGGAGAGTTCTTTCGCGATATTCGCCCGGCTACATCCATGGTGCAAGTGAGCGCGCTCATCACGCCGGAGATTTTGGTCGAAATTGAAGCGGATGCCTATTTGGAACAGCGCTAGCGGCGGCCTTGGTAAAAATTAACGTTCACTCTCCATTTTTTCTTGACAAGCGGACCGGCGCGAGCATAATTCATCAATCCGAATTTCTCTCCGATCTGGATTTCGCCGATCAGGGCTTTACCAGGAGGCTGCTATGAACGTGCTGGAACTTTGCGACCGCGAAATTGCGGCTGTTCCGCTGGAAGCTACGGTAGCCGATGCCATCAACAAAATGCTCGACCATCACGTTGGGGCCGTCGGGGTCGTCGATTCCGAATATCGCGTCGCCGGGATCTTTACCGAGCGCGATGTTCTTCGCAAGATGGCGCTCACCGGCACCGACCCGAGGACCACGCCGGTCCGCGACCTCATGACCACCCCGGTGGAAATGGCCACGCGTGGCACGGGCCCAAGCGAGGCTCTCCTCACCATGGTGGAGCGCCACTTCCGCCATCTCCCCGTGGCCGATGACAGCGGCAGGCTGCTCGGGATTCTTTCCATCCGCAATCTGCTGGAGTGGCGCGTTGACGATCTGAGCCGCGAACTGGAAGCGCTCGAGCAGTACGCCTCGAATGACGGGCCCGGCGGCTAGGCTGTGGTAGCCGTTCTACATCACAAATCTTTTTGCAGCCGCGCTTGATCGATCACCCAGTCGGTCCAGTAGGAAGATGCGCCGCTGGCCAAGGGAGAAATCCCGTTCAGTGCGGAGTCTACAAAATTTTCGATGATTGGATAATGCAAGTTGGCGTGGGGCGGCAAACTTTCGCTGCCCCCAGGATGGCGCAGCTCCGGGCCATTCAGCGGACTTAAATCAATTTCCCCGTCCGTACCGCGGATACGGCATTCGTCCCGGTTAACCTTCGAATGCCAGCGCACATCCACAATGCCGCGAACCCCACCCGCATATTCGATCAACACGGTCGCATTGTCTTCCACGGCATAATGATGAACCGCGTTTGAAAGTTGCCCGGCGACTCGCATCGGCTGTCCGAAGAGATAATTCAGGACGTCGATGCGATGAGAAGCGATATCGAACAGCGGACCGCCTCCCGATTTCGCCGGATCCAGCAGCCAGCTGCGAGCGCTCTCTTTTCCGTCGCTTTCCCTGCCATCAAACCATCCATGAGATGTGAGCTCAGCAAACACAGGCTCGCCAATGGCGCCTTGGTCGATTAATTCTTTGGCGCGGTTCAGCTTGGGATATTTCCGGCGATAGTAGGCCACGCCGAGAGTACGTCCGGTCTCTGCCGCTGCCCGCACCATGGAAGCCGCCTCCGCTTCATTCATCGCCATCGGCTTCTCGCACAACACGTGCTTGCCCGCGCGCAAGGCCTTGATGGTTTGCGGTGCGTGAAGAAAAACCGGAGTCGCAACGTAGACCGCTTCCACGGCCGGGTCTCGCAGGGCTTCATCGAGATCGTTCCAAGCACGAGTATCAGCGCTATAAGCCGCAGCCTTTTTCAGATCCCTTGTCACTACTCCATACAAGTGGCTTTGCCTCTCCGCTTGAATCGCAGGGATGACGCGCCGTTTGGCGATGTCGCCGACTCCGATAACAATCCAATTCATATGGGATCACTAGTTTTCAGTTGTCGGTTCTCAGCTAAAACTAAGAATCCGGTAGTGGATCAGTTTTGATCTTGAAGGCAAAATCTAGCCGGGAGATCCCTCGGCCCGCTGGTGAAAACGCGGGCTTTCGGGATGACGCCCGTCGAGAGGCCGGTTGTGTGGAAACCAAACTGACCCACCGCCAAAAATCCCGAGAACTTGCAACAATAAAGAAGGCCGGCCTAAGCCGGCCTTCACCATCGATCTTTCACATGCACATGCCCAAACTACTTCTTCGGGGCGATTGCGTCCTTGGCAGCCTTGGCGACGCGGAACTTTACCACCGTCTTCGCCTTGATCTGAATGGGCTCGCCGGTCTGCGGATTCCGTCCCACGCGCGCCTTGCGATGCGCCTTCACCAGACGTCCCAGGCCGGGGACAACGAATACACCGTTCTTCTTGGTTTCTTTTACCGCTACGTCGGCGAGTTCCTCAAAAAATGCAGCAACCGTCTTATTGGGGAGTTCCACCTTCTCAGCCATATGCCGGACGAGTTGGGTCTTGGTCAAACCTGCAGCCATGTTTCCTCCTTGGAAAAATTCTGTATTGATTCCAGCGGGCTTGATCTTATATCACTGCCCTGTGGAAAACACCCATATTCTACGCGGGTTCCGCGAATGTAACCAGCGAAAATGGCCATTTTTACAAGCCTTTACGCAATCAGAGGTTCCACAATGGGCTAATTATGCCCACAAACGGGTTTTTGTCGCCGCGTCTCGCGGACCGTTTGGCGTTCGAGATCTGCACCTTCCAACCCACGATGCCATAATGGAAAGAATGAAGAGGAGAAGACGATTTTGAGTTGCTCTATTTGTGAGATTCGCAAGGAAAAGCGGTTCTGTCCCGCGATTCACGGGCGTATTTGCCCGCAATGCTGTGGCGAGCAGCGCGAGGTCACGCTCGATTGCCCCAGCGAATGTCCTTACCTGCAGCAGGCCCGGCAGCATGAAAAGCCGCGCCCAGCCAGCGAGTTTGACCCAGCAGCGCTGTTCCTGCAAGTGGAGATCTCCGACCAGTTCACCTACGAGCATGAACACCTGCTGATGGGCTTGACCTATTCTCTCTTTAAAGCCACCGCTGCGGATCGCGCCATAAATGATCGCGATTTGATCGGCGCGCTGGCGGGAATGTGCACCAGCTACGAACGCCGATTGAACTCAGGCCTGCACTATGAGGAGCCGCTGACTGGGACGGCGCAGCGTGCCGTCACATCGCAGTTAGAAGAGATGATCCGACAGTATCGGCAAGCCGAGCAACAACACACCGGTCACTCCACTCTGCGCGACACCGACGTTCTGAAGGCTCTGGTGTTCCTGCTCCGTCTGGCCTATGGCCGCACCAACGGCCGTCCCAAATCACGCGCCTTAATCGATTTTCTTTCCGCGCAATTTCCGGAAAAAGAGCCTGCGATCCTGGCGCCGCAAGACGCCGGAAGCCGCATCGTAGTGCCCTAAAACGTGTCCAAGAATCTTTACTCCGATTTGGCTTTTCTCACGATTTGACCCTCAGGCTGTGCTTTCTTCAATTCGAGAACGGTTTTGTGGAAGAGAGGATGCAGCGCCTGCGGGGCAATCTCCGCCAGCGGTTCAAGAACAAATCTTCTTGCCTGAATGGCCGGATGTGGGATGGTGAGCTCGTCGGATTTCATTGCCACATCGTCGAAGAGCAGGATATCGATATCGATGCTGCGCGGACCTTTTTTCTGCACGCGCCGCCTTCCCATTTCTTCTTCGATGGCTAGCAGCGCTGCCATCAAATCGATCGGCCTCAGATTGGTCTCAAGTGCAACGGCACAATTTATGAACCAAGGCTGCTCGGAGAATTCCACTGGCTCAGTCTCATAAAAAGAGGAAACGGCGGCCACATGGCCAAGGGCGCTCAATCGCGTAACGGCCTCCCGTAGTTGCGCCTGGCGATCACCCAGATTCGAACCCAGCGAAAGATAAGCCATGCGGGGGGGATCGATTTTGCTGTTGCGCTTCTCTGTCGCGTGCCTTTTCGGGCGTTTTTCCTTGAAATTGGACATTTTGAGGGCGAATTAAGACTCCATACGCTAGACCTTCGTCACTTTCCACGGGCCCGGTTCATTCTTAGAATTAGAGCATGTTGGGTTCCCTGTTGCTTAGTCGGGATGCTGAAGTATTCAGAGTCTTGCGTCCCACGCTGGAAAAACTTTCGATCGAGGTCGAGGTCTGCCAGGAAGCGAAGGCGGCCAGCGAGATCCTGCTGTCGGAAAAATTCGATGCTGTGATCGTCGATTGCGATGACCTGCCGGGCGGCGCAGCGGTACTTGAGGGTCTGCGCCAAACCCCGAGCAACAAAAATACGGTAACGTTCGCACTGGTAAACGGTAAGAAAACCACCACTCAGGAAGCATTTGGCATGGGCGTGAATTTCGTGCTTCATAAGCCGCTCTCTACACTGAACGCCTCCCGCTGCTTTAACGCCGCGCTGGGATTCATGTTGCGGGAGCGACGTCGCTACTTCCGCCATCCGGTAATCATGCCAGTGACTTTGCTGTTCGATGACAAGAAGTTGAAAGCTGATTCCACCGATCTAAGTGAAGGCGGCATCGCGCTCCAGATCCGCCAGGCTCTTCCGAAAAATGCAGCGCCGCGGCTGCAATTCACCTTACCGGAAACCAGTATCGCCTTCGATGTGGAAACCGATGTGGCCTGGGCTGACCTCAAAGGCCGGGTGGGCCTGCGTTTCCGCAAGCTTCCCGAAAGCTCTCTGGAGCGGCTTGAAGGCTGGCTGAACGCTCAGATAGCAAAGGCCGGCACCTTGAAGGACTCAACCTCGCGCCAGCCAGGTTAAAGATACCCTGGTAAACGCGCTGGGCGCTCCCGGTATCCAGTTGGTGACTTGCGCCCACCTCTGAGCGTGGCAATCTGTAAACTCGAACGGAGATTGCCCTCATGATCCCTTCCGAGTATCGGGTTGCGCGCATACAGAAAACTTTGAGCTGGTTCGAAAATGATATTCCACTGCTGAATCTTCGAGTGAAGGATCTCTCGGCCGAACGGCAGCAATCGGCGCATCAGTTCGCCACATCCCTGGTTGACCAAACTCGCGCGGAACTGCGACGCCTGCTGGAAGAAGAGCAGGAGCGCCAAATGGATGTTGAAGAAGCTCCTTGCGAACCCGCCGACTGAGCGGCCGTTCACTAGCGAATCGGCAGCTTGCGCATGTGGAACCTTCGTGCGAATTCGCACCTTGCACTCGATCAGCGTGAACGACAGGCAGGAACCCTCCCACTCGCGATATCCTGTGAGCTGAGGGTTTACCGCCACACGCTCTCGCATGCTCTCCGACGCCACCATCCTAAAACACATTGCCCGCCAACCCAAACGCTCCGCGGGGTTCAAGCAACTGGTGCGGGAACTGGGCGTGCACGGCGATGCCCGCACGGACCTCAACGATCGGCTGAACAAGCTTTCGGGTAGTGGGCAACTCGTCCGCGTTGAGCCAGACCGCTGGTCGCTGCCGGCTGCAGCGCTCTCTGACAAAAATTTGGTTGCCGGCCGGCTCACCATGCATCGCGATGGCTTCGGCTTCGTCATTCCTGACGCGAGTTCCTTGAGCCCGGCAATGAAGTCGCGTCTGGTGGGCGACATTTTTATTGCGCCTCATGCGATTGGCAGCGCGATGCACGGCGACCGTGTGCTCGTGGATGTTATCGCGACTCGCTCCGAGGGGCGCGCCGAGGGGCGCATCGTACGTTCCGTGGTACGCGTTCATCCCACAGTAGTGGGCATTTTTCACTATGGGAGCCGCCACAACTATGTAAAGCCCTTCGACAGCAAGATCACGCAGGAGATTGTAATTCCCGAGGGCTCGGAAGTCGTGGCGCCTGCGCGAGACGCAGGATCACACGAAAAGAAATCCGTTGATCGCGTGCTTGGAGAGGAAGCGGCACGTAACGCGCGATGGGGCGATCTGGAAGGCGCAGTGGTCGACGTAGAGATCACCGATTGGCCCACGTCTACGCAGAATCCGCGCGGGCGGGTGATTGAAGTTCTAGGGCGGGAAGACGACTTTGGCGTCGACGTTGAAATCATCATACGAAAGTTTCATCTGCCGCATCGCTTCCCGGCTGCCACGCTTGAAGAGGCGCAGAACATCTCACCGGTGATTCCTTCGCAGGAACTGCGCCAGCGGCGCGACTTTCGCGAGCTACCGATCGTTACCATCGATGGCGAAACGGCGCGTGACTTTGATGACGCGGTGACCGTGCGCCAACTGCCGAATGGAAACTTTGAGTTGCAGGTTCACATTGCGGATGTGGCGCAGTATGTGACGCCGGGCTCGGCGCTGGATCAGGAGGCGCATCTGCGCGGGACGAGCGTTTATTTTCCCGACCGCGCCGTGCCTATGTTGCCTCTGGAGCTGTCGACTGATATTTGCAGCCTGCGGCCGCAAGTGGACCGACTGGTGCTCTCGTGCGTGATGCAAATCGATCCTCATGGTGAAGTTGTGGGTTATGAGTTGTGCGAAGGCGTGATTTGCTCGGCGGAGCGCATGACTTATACCGGCGTGAACGCAGTACTGGAAGGCGATGCGGCGATGCGGCAGCGTTACTCGGCGCTGGTACCGACCTTCGAACTGATGCGCGATCTGGCGATGATTCTGAACCGGAAGCGGCAGCGGCGGGGATCGATTGATTTTGATTTGCCGGAGCCCGTGATCGAGTTCGACGAGCTCGGGTTGATGAAGAGCATCACGCGGTCGGAGCGGAACATCGCGCACCGTTTGATTGAAGAGTTCATGCTGGCAGCAAACGAATCCGTGGCTCATTACCTGGAATCGAAGCGTATCGCGTCGTTGTATAGGATTCACGAAAAACCGGATGCCAAGCGGGTATACGATTTTGAGACGATCGCCGCGACCTTTGGATATTCCCTGGGGGTGGGCGCTCTGCCGGTTCACCGGGTGCAATTCAAGAGCGACCGGCGGGCGGCGCGCGGCACGGGCAAGCAGGCGAGGACGGTCGAGATTCCCAAGGATGTTCACATTACGCCTCGCATGTACCAGAAGCTGGCCGCGAAAATTGCCGGGAAGCCGGAAGAACGGATCGTGAGCTACTTGATGTTGCGGTCACTCAAGCAGGCACGGTATTCGGAGGAGAACGTGGGGCACTTCGCGCTCGCGGCTTCGAGCTATACGCACTTTACGTCGCCGATCCGGCGGTATCCGGATCTGATTGTGCACCGCATTTTGAAAGATGTGCTGCAGGATTCGGCCGAGCGGCAGGATGGGGATGTGCCGGTGGGAGTGTTTCCTCTGACGACGGAGGCGTTGCCTGGGAATGGAAAGCGGGCGGGGCGCCCGCTCCACACGGACAGCGATGGAGCTTCACCGTGGTCTAAGCGGAGGGATCACGCGGCATTGGAACCGCTGGGAGGGCCTATCCCGATTGACGAGTTGCACAACATCGCCGAGGAATCGAGTCACACGGAGCGGCGGGCGGATGAAGCCGAGCGCGAGTTGATGGAGTGGAAGAAAGTTAAGTTCATGCAGGACCGTGTGGGCGAAGACTTTGATGGGCTGATCACCAGCGTGACCAAGTTTGGATTTTTTGTGGAGCTAACGGATCTGTTCGTCGAGGGATTGGTTCCGATGAATTCGTTGAACGACGATTACTATACCTACCATGAGAACACGCGGCAGATCATAGGACAGCGGTCGCGCAAGACTTATAGTTTGGGGCAGAAGATTCGGGTGATTGTGGACCGGATCGATCCGGTGGAGAAGAAGATTCAGTTTGCCATTCTGGAAGAGAAACCTGTAGCGAAGCGCAAGCGAAAAAAGAATTAAGCAAAATCCATGCCGATCTGGAACCGTCGCCAAATAATGCTCGCCGGGCTTTTGCTGGTGTGTATGCTTGCGGGTATCCGCGCCCTGGCGCAAGCGCCAGATTCCTGCCAATCGGTCTACTTCAAGGTCACGCTGAATGCTCATGATGACTATCAGCGGGAATTAGGCGGGGGGTTGTTGTTTCGAGTAACCAGTCAGAAAGATCCCGCGTGGTTTGTGGATATTGTGCCGGCAGAAGAGAACACGAAAGATTACATCTACCCGGTGAATTTACCGCTGCAACTCAATGGCAATCAGACTCTCGGGCCGGGTTATGGCGAGACAGTCAAGTCTTCGTTATCGCATCCCCATGAAATGAATTTTCTGCTCGACCGGTCTGACTACCAGCGAATTTCCGGGCTGGTCAGCAATGTTCTCCATTCTTATCAAACTTCGGACCCAGATAGGGCACTTTCTGACTACTCGAATGCGGTCGACGATGCGCGGAAGGGATGGCTCAGGGTGAGGATTGCTTCCTATAAGACTGCTTCCAAGGCAGGCGCATTGACCCGCATCAAGCTGCGGGTGGAGATCACGACTCCGGCGGACTTCCAGTTCGCTCCGGGAGTGTACCCCTGGCCCACGCCTTGCCATCGGTAGGGAAAATCGGGATGACAAGGGTCAGATGAGCGATGGACTGCATCGGACAAAATTAGGGCGCTATGAAAAATCGACGGGGATGAATCAAAGTGCGGCGGCAGGTGTTAAAATCCTTGAGTTAACCCCATCTGCTGCGGATGCGATGCAGCGGGTTCCTTTCTAGTCGGGACGTGGCTCAGCCTGGTAGAGCACTCGCTTGGGGTGCGAGGGGTCGGCAGTTCAAATCTGCCCGTCCCGACCAAT
>Ga0209221_1000428_pt1 | contig 17993 bp, 34 predicted proteins | sample BlaSpr_A8_Ref_O2_FD_187989 | JGI IMG/M metagenome (GOLD analysis project Ga0209221, IMG submission 187989) | Forest soil microbial communities from Thunder Bay, Ontario, Canada - Black Spruce, Ontario site 2_A8_Ref_O2 (SPAdes) (version 2) | ecosystem: Environmental > Terrestrial > Soil > Boreal...
ACCTCCTGTGCACTCGTGTGACTGGAGTAGTTGCCCAAACTAATGGAATAGTGTATAACCGAGATTTTTCAAATGTTTATTCGAAGAGTCGGCCGGCCGGCCTGGTTCGGCATGGAGATGACGCTAAAGCCGCCCCTCCGCCCCCTTGACACCCGGGCTCGAGCATGCTAGGGGGTGTGAAAAGTCCCCCACGTAGTCGCCCACGTGTACGTGTGCGGTGCATTCCCGTATCTGAATATCATCCCCGTGTCCCCATGCCCCAGAGCTATCGACGCCATTCCTTCATCTTCCGCTTTTCTCACAGCCTTGGATGCGTCGCTGTATTCCATCCCCCATTCCATAACAATGTAGTCGATCATCTCAAGTGCTCCCATACCCGCGTTGTTGTCCATATCTATAGTATAAGGATGCCCCGCCTGTTGTGTCAACAGACGGGGCTCTGAGGATAGTTTAGTTGCACACCTTGAGGCGCTAGCGGCTAGCGCGCAGCTATCGCTACGCCCACGTCATTGAGCGTTACCCGCACGGTGCCCTTGCTGCGCAGCATCAGGCGCGTGACGAGGTAGGTAGCACTGTCGCACGGGACGAACACGCGGTCCGCAGTAAACAGGTTGCACGCGGTCGCGTCGGTGATGTCCACAGTAGCCATGGTGTGCCTGCTCTTGCTCGGTTGGTTGCTCATGCTTGTCATCTCGTCCATACCTGTATTGTAGCATAGAAAAACCCTCCCGGGGGTGGTGGGAGGGTTTTTCTATCTAGGGGGATTACCCCTACTCAAGGGGTGTCGTCTACCGCGCCATAGCGTGTGACGCGGTACTTGACGGTACCGTCCTTGGTGACGTTGCCGTACACGGCCAGCCGGGGCTCATGGTTGCGTGCGTAGGCGCGCATGAGTCGCAGGTCATTCTCCCCTGCTTCCTTACTGTCAGCCTCATAGGAGAGGAGGTCAAGGTTGCCGTCCATCCAGTAGGCAAGGGCATCCTCAACATCTTCGCCGACGATCGAGGGGATTTCATCGATCTTGGGGCGTGCCTTCGGGATGCGGCCGGTCGGGGTGAGAGTGTGACCCATGGTGACATGTCCTTACGTTAGGTAGACGGGGGGGTGCGGAAGCCGAATGAGTGCATTCACTTGCGTCCCCGGTCACAACGTCCGGAGAACTTCCGCTTCTTACAGACTACCAGCAAAGACCCGTCCCGTCAACCGGGCGGTTTCCCTGTCTCGCTGGTCTTGAGTGCCCGCTGTTCCTTCAGGTCTGCGATCTCCGCCAGCGTCGAATCCAGCCGCGAGTTCACCAGCACATGCACCTGCTGCACCTTCCGCAGGATCCACGCGGACAGCACCACGGCTGCCCCTGAGATTACTGACGCCACAACTCCGCTCATGGGGGTCCGTCCAACCCGTCCGCGAACCTAATGTAGGTTCCGTACTCGGGATGTCCGTGGACATGCATGAAATCATCCCATGACGACCACACAGAATGTGACCGGTATTGCGTAAGCCACCTGATGACAACCGTCCCATCCGCAAAAAGTACCCCCTCATAGTCGGGTGCGTTCCCGGCATTCGTGAGCGATGCATCATAGTCGTCGGGCGGCGCGCTCCGGTATCCGGCGAATAGGCGTGTCTTATTCACTTGCGTTTCCCCACCATATTCCCGGCTTCTTTTCCGGTACCGGAGGACCGTCAGGATCGGCTTTAGGCGCCGGAGGTTTTCCATCACCTTCCGGAACAGTATCGCTTTGTTCCGGGAACTGCTTATCAAAGCGTGTACGCAACTCACTATGAGACTTGAGAAGGCGATCTTCTCTGAGAATCCTCCTAGCATTCTCGACTTCTCTCTGCACTATCGCTTCTGTGTCCTCTTCGGCCATGCTGACTATCCTTTGTCGAATTCGGGGTCATGCTCGATTGCGTCAAGCAATCTTACTTGACGTTCGGCGGATGCCTTATCTGTATGCTTAGCTTTTACCTCGTCCGTTTCCGTATTGATGACTACCCATCCGCCATCACGTTCAATCGCCTTATAGGGCATATTTACCGTATATCCTCTCTGGGAATGCTGATGTCCGAAGGATTAGCCACTGTCCGGTTAACTATCAGAATGGGACTGGAGACTGGTTTACCAGTGCATGGGTGTTTGAGCCGTCATCGAATGTTGCGGCGGTAGCCCCGAATAGCGAGCTGCCTGTATGACACATCCCGAATGACGCTGCCCCCTCATATGCACCGTAATGGGGGGTGGTCCCGCTGAATGCGGTGACACATCCTGTGCCCATCACACGCGAATTGCAGCCCAACGATTTGAATCCTGCCGAGATAGCCGCACCCCCCGTACCGTCCTCTTGTGCTACACATGCCGATAGCATGTACGTTGCCTGTCCTCCGCCGGAAGGCCCAGCATTGTCAAACAGGAAACCGTCAAGGTTATTGATATGCGTGGAACATCCTATGAACCATTGTACCTGATCAGCGCCTAGTCCGGTACAGTGAAAGCCGTTCTTCCCGTTGTTCTCGCCTTTGCATCCTTCCCAGCGTGACTGTACACCGTAATTAATATACCATCCGTCAAGATCATTCTCGCTTGACTCGCAATTGCTGATAGTCGAGTCCGCTAGCTCGGAAGCATAAAAGCCGTAGCCGTTACGGGACGCCGAGAATTTGCAGTCTTCGATAATCCAGTCATCAGGGATTTTCCCTGACGTGGGATCCGTGATAAACCGGATGCAATCAGCAGGAGACCTGTGAATGCATACCCCCCGCAGGAAACATGCACCCCATGCCCCGTCAACTAGTATTCCGTAAATGGTTCCCGAAGGCACCTCATTACCTTCAATGGTGATACCGGAAATGTCCACCCCGTAATACTGGGTATCAGTCGTGTTGACCATTTCTATGGCGGCACTCCCGGCAAATGCTGGCACCATGGTAATCAGCGCACCTCCGGTATTACCAGGCCCGGCAGAGTAGTTGTCCGAGTCTACAGCGGACCACCAAAAATTGCCGGTAAGACGAGTCTGCGACCCTGGGATAACAATAGGCGCATTGATGTAATAATTACCGGGTAGCAGCCATACAGTCTCTAGATTATCCGCAAGTGCCCCGTTGATAGCGGCTACATCGGTTGCACCGCTAGAATCTCCGGAAGGCGTGAGGAATATCATTCCCTCCGCCGGTTGCAACTGGAAATACCCGTTCACTGTGACCGATGGTTCTGCTACACCTGTAGCCAGTGCATTAGCTGATGCTGACAATAGCGAGATACCCGCTTCACTGTCACTGTCAGTTGACGCACCGGACGCTATCTGTACAGCGGGAATACCTTCTTGCCCGGACATTCCGCCTAGCGCGAATTCGCCAGTGTATCCGACACCGTAGGCAGCGGCCTGTCCTATAGCAACGGCCCCGGGGGCGGCATTGAGAGTATTCCCGTAAGGGTCCTCTGTTACACCATCGGATGTCCAGAAGATCGGAGGATTGCCAACTCCGGGAACGCCGTTGTATATGAATATCCCGAGTTTGGTGATAACTGTCCCGCCCGCACGGAATGTGCTTACAAGCGGGTTGACGAATCCTTGTCCTACAGCATTCCCGAATGGCATTACGGCTATCCCCTTAAGAAAATCACGGCGTAGCATTAGCTTGTATACCGGGAGGTGTGACAGTACCGAATACACGGGCTGTAGCCACTACCCCCGCGTCCCCGCCCGACCATGTTACGGTAATCCAGTCCCCCGGACGCAACGTTGCGGTACACGTACACGTATCCCCCGTCGATCCTTCTTGTGTCTGCCCCTGAAAGTCGCTTGCCCCCGCACTCTGGATGCCATAGGAAATATAGCATGATGCTTCGGCTTCTTTCACGTTCGTGAGGACCGATACGGCAACCCCCGACACGTCCCATGACAATCCTGAATTCCTGCCCGCACCTACACCGCATCCCGGTGCCCCGGCTTGACCAGGGCTTATCCGGGCAGTCCCGTTACCCGACCCATCGAGTTTAACGGTAAACGCCTCATTCAATTGATACGGCGTGGGGGCAGTCATGAATTCCGGCGTTCTTGCAAGACACCGACCGTCATGATACCGGTCGTTACTGTAGCGATCTGAGTATAAGCAATCTGCGCATGATAGACCGTACCAGCCGACGCGGCAGCGATTGCTTTTACTGCGAGTGTCTGGGCTGTAAGCGTATTCGTGAACATGGTAGTAGCGATAACCGGTCCCGTCGTGTCGGCGGGCACGATCAGGTTCGTTGTCCCGAGCCCGGAGATAGCAAGATCCATATTATCGTCATCAGTAGCGGCGGTGTCGGTACCGTCAATATAGATGGTCACTACTATCTCATAGACTCCGGACAACGCGCCCGTCGTGACAATAGTAGCCCCGGCACCGGGGGCCGCGACTTTGCCAGCTACCGTTGATGTGAGCGGTGACACCACCGCAACCTGGCTAGCCGTGGCAACCCCTACAGCCCACAAAGGCCCGGTAGACTCGACCGTGATAGTGGCGGGGGCAGTGATCAGGTCAGCTTCATCAGCATTGATGTTCTGGCCCTGTTGCATTGATGTCGCCTGTTGCATTGAATGACAGAGGACAACCTGCCCAGCACCATTAACACTAAGTACAGCGCGTTTCCGCAACGGGTCAAGCTGAAGAATCTGCACAGGAGGACCAGAATTGATCCCAGCGCCGGTAAGGGCGAACCCGTCGGCAGTGTAATGCTGTGCCTCAACCGATTCTATCCTGACCGGATTCAGCAATTCATCAGTATTATCAATATGAACATGCAACTTGCCATCACCATGCATATTAACCGTACACCCACCTTTATTCGCCTAGTGCCGAGTTGCCGGGGATTGCCGCCCCGGGCGTGTACTGATGATCCGGAAGTGAATCAGCCACCGGATCGCCCCATTCAGACCAGTTACGGCCATTATCCGTGGCGGCAATCGTGATTTTAGCGTTAAGATCCGGGTTCTGTAGTTCGGCTACAGTATATCCAGCGCCGACGCCTTTAGTATCAAGCTGGAATACACCCACGTTAGTACCGCCATCAGGATTAGAGCTCGTAACGGTAGCAGACCCGCCAGATTCAGCCTGGGCAATGGCGTTAGCGATTCCGGCGGTATTCTCAGCACCACCATTAGAAGTCCAGAGTGTCTCGATAGAACCTCCTGAAATACCACCCGTTATACTTGTATCATTCCCGGTATCCGCCGCCGTCGTGTCAACGGTAACAGGGTTAGCGGTTGGCGCTTTAGACGGCGACTTCCCGAGTATAAGATTCCCTACGGTCGTGAGAAAACTCTTCCCGGTTACCCCGTCATAAACAAGCAGGACTCCCGCACCTACCGCAACCCACGCTACACCTTTAGCCATTACGCTAGGAATGCCCCCTTAGCAACAGCATGCGCCGCGCTCCCTCCCGCTGTACCGGCGAGAGCTTTATCGAGCCCCACGATAATCAGGGCAAGCCCTATAATCACTTCGGCGACTCTTACCCATACAGCTTTGTCTCCGAGTTGTCCTAGGAACTTGTTGACCGCCGCGAAATCGGACGTGACACTACCGGCTATCTGCCCGACGGTAGTGCCCTGCCCGATCTTCTGTTCCGCTACCGCATACGTGTACGGGCCTATCCATCCCGACGCTTTAAGCGCCAGCGCCAGTACAGGATCAGACTGTGCCTGAATCGTCCCCGTAGACGTGAACACATAATAGTCGTCGCCCGCATGAGTTGCCATAGCGTTTAACTGACAGAACGTAGCTGAGTATCGTAGCCGGGGGCCGCTGAGACAAGCTGGCCGGTAACCGGATTAGAGGCATTTGCGTGCCGCGTATGCATGTCAAGCGCGAAGAGAGTAACCGCGCCGAGAACAAAAACGTTCACGTCTTTCGTCAGCAGCGTAACAACACCCAGGATAGCCGCTGATGTGTAAGTGGCCTTCTTCCGCCCCGCTTCAATGTTGATGTCCCCGGCATCCGTAGCGTGAATAGTCGCCGTGTTCGGCAATTCACGGTCATAGATAGCCCACACCGTAATAGCCGTAGCCATGCCCAGCGTAACCGAACCATCCGGCTTAAGAATCGACTTAAACGCCATATCTATTTACCGTATACCCTCTCTTCTAGTGCTGATATCCGAAGGATTAACCGCCGTCTGGCGACGCTAATATGTTTCGGTTCCGGGGGCGCTGGATGCTAGCCCAGCTTGTTTTGCGTGCACGTATTCAAAGTAGGTGATGACGCCTTCCACTAGACCACCCGCGATGATAGCAGTGCGATGCTTCTTGTCGAATGTAGCGGCGATACCCACCACAAACGCCGCTTCCACAAGTCCCACCATGACCCATTTCATCAACGTTCCCGCGCGGGCGGAAGCGTTAATCTCCATAGTCTGCGGACTCGAGCACGCCTTAGCCACGATGTCAGCAGCAAACGCGGCAGACACAAGAAACGCCACACCATCACTTGCACCGATCTCACTTGGCATTGATAACTATCCTGGTACCCTTAGCGGCTTTAGCGCCACCTGCGGGGGCAGTAGAGATAACCTTCATCGACGGCTCCTGAGAAGTCGCAGCTACCGGTTCAAGACCCGCAGCGCTGATCTTGTCATGCGCGGTACCAGCTGTATCCCCTACAGTCTTCGGCACTGTCACTTCCGTAGCCGTGTTACCGGCTTTAGCGGTAATGGTTACCTTACTACCAGATGCTACTGACGTACCCGCACTCGGACTTGTACCGGTGACAATGTCAGAGGGTTTCTGGGATGCCGTCGCCGCTTTGGGAACGAGACCCACGGCAACAATCAGGTCATGCGCTTCACCAGCGGTGCCGCCTTCCGTATGCGGGACACTCACATTACCACTACTACTACTAGACTGCGATGCGGTATCCGATGTCTTGATAGGCGTCGGGTAGCCTTGCGGTGGTTGCTCTAGAATCCCTACAGCTTCCAGGAACAAGTCTTTTTGCGCCGTAGTGACTGTAAGACCTGCGAGAACTGCCGCGCATGCCGCCTGAATAGCGGATGCGGTGCCGGGCACGTCACCAGAAATGGCCGCTTCTAGCCATTCATCGTTTGTTTCGATGCCGGTAGACTGTTCCTCTTCATACGCCAGATCTTGCGCTGATCCGATCGGGTACCCGGCAGCGTCAAGATCCGTGTCATCTTCCGCGTAATCACCGCCGCCGTCATCACCGTAGTCTCCGGAATTCTCCTCTGTATAGGGAATACCCGTTGCGGGGTCGATGCCAGACTCGTCAGTACCGTCATCCGGGGTACTGCCGCCAGCGGCTGCCGTATCAGCAGCCGCAGCGGTACTAGCGGCGTTCCTTGACCGGATATAGACAATGACGCCGAGTCCCACGGCAACTAGTGTGCCTGCGATTGCGTATTTCTTGTCAATCTTCCCGAGTCCGGGAAGGTTGACATCACCCTCTGTTATTGCCACGCCCACACATCCGTTTCGTCTGTTGCCGCTACGATGGTAGGTTCGGCTGGTTGCTCATAGGGGGTCGGGTCACCTATGCGGCCTTCCCACGGAATGTTACCGCCGTCGATATCGCCCTGATCAAAATACGGAGAATCGGGACCGTCTAGGGGCATTTGCTGTACGGGATGACGCCCGGCAAACGGTACCTGCTGCTCACCATGGGTATTGGTGAAATCAAAATGCACGGTGTCATGCTGTACACGGCGGATTGAATGGCCTGCCTGAAATTCTTGCAGACTGTTAAGCTGGCCGTATCCTTGCGTCGTATCAGCGTTCCCGCCGTTGGTACCCGTAAGCCCGGCATCACCGGAACCGCGTAGCTGATCAGCAATATCGCTGGACAAGACATTCTCGTTGGGGGCAGTATACCGGTCAGTAGTATAATGCGCTATCTCCTCATGACCGGCCGGTGCATGTCCTACGTTAAGCGCGACACCACCGAAATCTTCGCCGTGCAGTTCTTGCATCTGGATGTTAGCTAGCGTCGCACCATCGGGGGTATCCCATGATATTTGCTGGATGCCTTTAGGATACGGCGCTACATGCGTGACCGGAGTGGCATCTAGCTCATCCCCGGTGACGTTGAATCCCTTACCAGGGAATTCGGCGGCATCTGCCGCATCATATCCGTCATAGACGGCGAGATTATTGTAGGCGGATTGCGATGGGACAGTACCGCCATATCCTTCACTCTGTGAACCGTACTGTGAATGGTCGGATGCGATGGGGTTGGCTTTAGCCTCAAGTACCCCCTCATCCATGACATCGGTAGTATCTTGCGGGTCAGCATAAAGACCCTTGAGCCCCTGGAGTGCGGCCATATTATCCTTGACCCTCCGCTGCCGAGATCGTGCCCTTAGACAAGGATGTAAGCCCATTGAGCACGGCGGTTTCCTGGGTTGACCTTCCGGGCAGGAATAGCGAGGTTGCCACCATGGCGATACCGACAAATCCTGCGATTTTCTGTGCTGTGCTCATTTGTACCCCATGGCTTTAGCGAGATTAAGAACTGGTGAACCTGCTTTACCCGTAGAATGAAATACTACGGTTATAAGCGCTGTAACCGATATTCCGAGTGCCACTTTCGCGTTGACATCGGAAAGCCCTTCCATGAGCACCGCGAATATCGCCGTAGCCGGAATGATACGCCAGTTAAAATCTGTACTGAATGTACCCATTCCGGCCAACGGCGCGAACACAGCTTCATTACCGGCCGCCAAAGCGCCGGTAATAAGCGCGATATCAGCGGCCAGTCCCATCAGAAGGTCGGCAACTTGTTGAGAAGCGGCAGCGCACGGATCTTATCCGCGAATACCACTCCCGCGAGAACCGCCGCTACCAGGATCAGGTGTTCCTTCTTCACGCTACTTTCCCTTCTGGTAACGGCCGATAACCGCAACCGGCGTGCCATCATTATCCGGCAGATGAGTAGAACTGGAATCGTGACTGGTCACGACCGAACCATCCGCGAGATGAATGTAAAACTCTGGTCCCGCATCAGGATCAACGTCGGGAATTCCGACCGTAGCATCCCGGGACTTCTCCGCATCCTCCGCCCTGACCTTCTCGGCCTCACCGAACGCTGATTTGAGCTTAGAATCAATGAAACCGCCTAGCGCCTCAAGATCCTCCGGAGTAAGAGCCATATTAACCGTATACCCTCTCTGTATTACTGCTGATGTCCGCAGGATTAACTGCGGGAACGGAGACGTGCCGCATCGTTACCGGGCGGCACGAGATAGTTAGTGACGACATGCACGTTATCCGCGAGAGCGAACGTACCCGAACCCTGAAGGACGTTACCCGCCTTAGTAACGAGCAATCCGTTCCTGAGCTCGTTGCCTGCGACGGTATCGAAATCACGGTTGAACGCCTGAATGAACACGCCGTTTTCCAGCACATTCTGAGCGTCCGACGACACCGATGATGACGAGAACCCGAACCATTTCGCCATCAGGTTGCCCCACATATATGCGGGACGCTGGAATAGCTGTACCTTCCCGAACGCCAGAGTGAACGGGTCGGGCCAGTCCCCCGTGTTAGGCGTCGCACCGAAATTCCACGATGTTGCCCGCGTGGCGTTGGCGTTATCATAGCCAATCCATGCGATATTCCGGATCGTGTAACCGATACCGTTCTGCTGATTATACTTAGCGGTACCGGCGGATGCATTCCAGATTTCGGAAGCCCAGTACTGGACAGTGCCCGAAGCGGGGGGCGACTGCGAGAACGGACGGCCACGCGAGTCCGCCGCTTCCGGTTCGGTGTATCCCTCGAGATTGGCGCGCATCCGCCACGAGATACCCGTGAACGAGCCCGCCCCGAACGTATTCGCCATTGAATCGATGTAGATTTCCAGCGTATAACTAGAGCTGGATGACTTGTTCTCGATTTCCCCGAGAGTATCTCTGTACACGATCTCCAGAGGGACGTACAGGGAAAACTGGCACGTAGTAGCCGCAGTACCCGGATTCTGGAAGCCGGCAACGGCGTTACGCGGGTCAGGCTGGCCAGGGAAGTAACCGCCGTACTTATTGACCACGAACCATTCGTAGCCGGTAAGCGGGCCGAAAATCTCCCGGTTACCGACATCCTTGAACGTGATCTTCTGAATACCAGACCACGGGTTATCCCCTGATGACGTGTAGGTGCCCCCCGTAACGGCGAGCTGAAAAAAGCACCATATGCCGGATAGCCAGCCGTTGGGGGATATCTTGAATGTGCCCAGCTTCTGCGCAGCGGTAGTCGCTGCGAGTGTCACGTCAATATCCGGGGTGTCAGTCTCGTAAACCCCGACCCTGAATACCTGCGGGGGCGGCGCGTTTTTCTGCGCACCGGCCGCTGGCATCGCAGCGGGCTTAGTTGCGGTTCCTGTAGCCATTCCTCACACTTTCAGTTGGCGTTCTGGAATGCTTGCAACTGGGCAAGCATTCCCTCTCGGGTGATGCGAGGGATGATATCGGGGCCGCCCGACTTCTTTTCAGGGTCCGCCAGGCGGAAGCCTGTATTGTAGGCGTCGCGATGGAATTTGAGCATTATTTCCGCTTCACAAGCGGACATTCCGGCAGGATGCAACCTGATGAAACAGTGCTTGAATTCGCTGTTATGCCGGATACAGTCCTGTTTCCGGGCATACAGTTCTTTGTCAGAGTCTCCGGTACCGAGATTGAATCCCATCCATTTACCGACAGAATCCCATCCGTCATCCGTCCATGCTTGCATGACGATATCTGCCATGCGTTTAGCCGCATCCGAGTGGACGTGAAACGGATGATTACATGTGTCATTCATTGTGCCCCCACGATGCACATTTCGCCTTTACGGTTGAGGTAAAGGAATTCGTATGGCTTCAGGGTCAGTGATACGTCTTCTACGAGATGGGGGTCATGGCCGCCTATCTCGTCATACCGGATACGGTTTTTCCGGTCTTTGTCCTTTGACAGGAAAATGTGTGCCGAGTTCCCGTAGGCCCATATGGCAGCTTTCCCCGAATCGGTGGGCTTCTGGACGAAATACCATCCGCCGAGATCCATAGCACCGGCCATAGCGATATGGGTGGTCATGTACCGGTCTAGCCCGAGTAGCTTGGATTTGACTACCGTGTCGTCGCAGACAAGGATGCCTTTCTTGTTCTTCACGCCTTGCGCGTACCGGTCGCGTAGCAATGCGGCGGTGACACGGGCGGCCTTCTCGGCATCATTGTCGATGTCCCCGAATTCCGGCCAGATAACATATCCAGATGGTTTACCTTCCCATAGTTCCTGTACTTTACGGGGGGCGGGCCATGTGCGGACAAGCCGGTAATGCAGACGGTTCATTTCCCGGAATGTCACGGGATCTTTGGGTTTCGACACTGCCACGTAAGCGGGCATTTCCGGTGTTGCCGTGTGTTCCAGTAGCTGGAAAGCCAGGGTAGTTTTACCCGCCATTTGCGTCGGTCCCGCAAATAGTACATGTTCCCCGGCTTCGTAGTCGAAGTAGCCGTCCCGCGTGAACTGGTCACGCGGGATGACTTCGGGACGCCACCTGTCAGTCTGGCGTTGCGGCACGTGACGCCCTTACGGGGAAATTACGCCGTGCTGCCTCATCCAGGAATTGCGCGGCGGAACGCCGGTTAAGCTCATCCCACACGTCAAGAACGCCGCGCACGATAATCTTGTCATAACCGGATTTGCTGACGACATAGCCGACAGAGAAGAAATAGGCGGCGAAAATCAGGGGTTTCATGCGGCATCCTTGTCTTCTTCGGCTAGCATGCGGTCCATTTCAGCGCGCGCTTCTTCGGCTTCTTCCCGCGCTTCGGCTTGCGCCTTCGCTATCTTGTAGCGGACACTCGTCTCGAGCACATCAGGCGGCATGATCCCTGCCACGCTCGTCCGGGTAGCATCGATGCGCCCGTGATTCGCGCCTAGCTGCATAGCGAGCGGAAGTGCAGCGGCGAATAGCGCCGTGTACGGGCCAACCGTCCCGAGATAGTCGACTAGCTTAGCTACGGATTCGTTTGTCTCAGCGAGAACAGCGATTTCATGTAGCATCTTGGGTGCGTGCATGGATATCGCGCCCGCATCGGCATACCATCCGCGCATGACACAGACAGAAGAGGCTATCTGCCCCCATCCTTGCAATTCCTCTTCCCGGTTGGGCGGTTTCGGGGCGGTCTTGACGATTGCCTTAGCACGCGCTTTCGGGGCGGCCGGCTTCGCGTGGGGGTCAACGGGCATGAGCCACCGCCGCGAGCAATGCGATCACCGCGATGAGAATAGCTGCGATAGCCAGGTTGCCGATTCGCTCAATCGGTTCCCGGACACGGCTCCTGATTTTCTCGCGTAGTCCCATGATGGTCCTTTCAGTTACGGAATGGCCGCGTGCCCCTCATGATGTACGTCGCATGACAGGAAAGGACGTAACCGTTATGCGGAAACACCGTGAGGGGCACGCGGCGTCGGGGGTACATGTCGCACCTCCGGCATCCCTCACTCTCTAGTGTAGCACACCAGGTAGCCCATAGCACGCCCGGGCGGCAGGTAGCACATGAGGTGCTACGTGCTACCCGATGTGCTACCTGCTACCGGGTGTGCTACGTAGCACACCCGGTAGCATGTAGTCATCGAAGGGCTACCTGTTGTGACCAGTGTGCCGGGAGGACTATACTAAGAGTCACAAGCATCCGTCCCGAGGAAAGGACACCCGACGTGTCACAAGAGATAGCCGCCCCGTACACTTCCGATACCGACGCAAAGGTATGGGAGAATGCCGTTGCCGGTGCTATCGAAATCGAGGGATACAGCCTGTACGGGGGTACGGAGAATGAGCGCACTCTTGACGCACTCATCGGTATCCCGCTCGTTATCCTTCACGCGACATTCCGGCGCGGAGATATCACGCCCAAGGACACAGAAGTTGCGCGGGATTACGTGTCGCTGGAATGCCTGATTCACCCGTCACACCAACATGAATTTGCTCGCAAGTACGTCGTGTTCAACGACGGGTCAACCGGCATCTACCGTCAGGTTGTCGCCGCGCTGTACGCGCGGGAACTGATCACGGTAAATGAGGACCTCCCAGAGAACGGAGAGGCACATTCCACGCGGTATGACGTTTCGTTCACTGTCGTTGACACCGATAGCGTCGAATTCCGGAATATCAAGATCTTCTGTCCCGAAGGTCTCAGGAAGAGCAAGTACGACAACCCTGGCGGCGGCGGAACGTCAACCACCTGGTATCTCGCCTGAACCCCGCGCGCTACCCGGGCACCGCTGGATTATCACGAAATGTAAATGCGTGTTCATACCGGATTCACTCTGGAAAGTTCTAGGCCAGAATTCGCAGGCATACTGTGACAAGCACGGCTGGCAGGATGTGAAACGGACCGCAACACAGCGGGACATCAACGTGCACGCACTCGGTCACGACTATCCGGGTATCCCCTCCGAACCGCTATTCTAGGATTTAGGAGAAAAGGCATGATCACGCCGGTACAAGCTGAGGCCATCATGGTTATGGCGGACCGCATGGAAGAAACCATCAAGCAAGTCGGGGATAGTCTCGTTGCGGCGCTACAGGAGATCAAAGGACTTCGGGCGCTCGTGAAGATTCAGGAAACAGCAGATAAGGACACCGCAGCGTTCATGTCGGAACACGTACACGATAAGCGTGTTTCACGTGAAACCGAAGCTATGCCGCTCGGCTAGCCAGTGCCCGGTTACCGTTGCCGGGAAGCCCCATCGGGGGCTTCCCGGCACAGGGCCATTCAATGGCCGTTACCCCCCAGCACAGGGCTGCACGGCGGCGTACCGCCCGGCAGATCGAGACTGGCACCTACAAGCCGTCAAACATCGGGAAGAAAGCACGTGAAGCTGCCCGGCTGAAACTGACACGCGATGAGGCTCACAAGAACGTCAAGCTGAATCTTGGTCCTTACCACAAGTACAATGATACAACGGTGAAAGCTAACATTTACGGTGGGACAACGGCCGAGAGCGGCAAAGTAACCGGAATGTCCCTAGAACAGGCAGAATGGACACGGCATGCCGATACAGAAGAACTCAGGTCACACGCCAGTAGCCAGTACCGAGCCAACCCATGGTGGTACCACTAAGCACAGGATAGAGATATGCGCATGGGTGATGCAAACAGGACTCCCGCACCATCCTTATGAAGATACGCCGATGGTTAATATCAGTTGCTCGTGCGGTGACCTGGATGTTGACGCGGTAGCGTTCACGTTTATCGAAATAGCGAAAATTCATCTGGCACATACCGGAGAATTTCTGTAATGGGCAGGCCACGCATATGGGCAACCGATCAGGAACGGAGACGTGCACAAAATGAACGACGGAAAGCCGGGCGAGCCGCAAGACAACCCGATCACAGCGCCACGCGATTCATCGCCATTGACGGAGAGGGAACGGGACGCACCGGTGATCACCACTATATTCTTCTCGGAATCGGCGATGCACAGATATCCGATATCAATGGTATCCCCCTTGACCGAATCTTTGGTTTCCTCTGGGACACGTTCATGGAAAACAGGGATGCGGCGTTTGTCGGCTTCTTTCTATCATATGATTTCACGCAATGGATAAAGCTACTGCCTGAAAACAGGGGGCAGATGCTATTTCATCCCGAAAAACGTGCACGCTACCCGCTACGTGATATTGACATGGTAACCGGGGAAGTCATCATGCGGGACAATCCCAGAGGTCCGTTCCCTGTACGGTGGGAGGAATGGGAATTTGACATTCTCGGGATGAAACGGTTTAAACTCCGGAAAAAAGGTCACACGTCATGGATGCACATCTGTGATGCCGGGTCCTTTTTTCAAGCGCCCTTGCTAAAAGTGATCGATCCGGGGAACTGGACAGTTCCCATCGTGACAGAAGCCGAATACCAGCAACTAGAAACAGGAAAGGGCAAACGTGATGTTGCTATACTGGATAGCGATATGGTATTCTATAACAAGCTGGAAAATGAGGTGCTTGCGCGGCTCATGGAACGCATCGATACGGGACTCATGCAAGCAGGTATCAAACTCGGTAAAGACCAGTGGTTCGGCCCTGGGCAGGCTGCACAGAAATGGCTGGGGAACATCGGTTGCCCCGACCGTGAGATGGTACGCGCGGCGGTCCCCGCGTACGGGCCTGACGGAGATATACTGCATAAAGGCAGGATGACATACTATGGCGGATGGTTCGAGATATTCGCTCACGGTCACATACCGGGCGCCGTCTACGAATATGATATCAATAGCGCGTACCCTTTCATCGCGTCCCGGTTGCCATGTCTCCTACACGGAAAATGGCGACATAACTCTAACGCTATCGACAACGAACCGCAATACCGTATGGTTCGCGCTAAAGTCTCTGGAAGTGATTCTCGCGTGGGAGCAATGCTCCACAGGAGACCGTCAGGCACTATTGTTCGGCCTCTCAGCACTCAAGGATATTATTGGGGAACGGAGCTAGCGGCGGGCATACGGGCGGGCGTCATCGATACAGTCGAAATTATAGACGGGTGGGAATATGAGCCATGCGACTGTCCTTGTCCTCTGGCTAGCCTCTCTAAGCTCTATGACGCTCGTCTGGCAGTGGGCAAGAACACACCCGAAGGTAAGGCATACAAGCTGATATATAATTCTGTATACGGTAAGTTCGCTCAGTCTATTGGTGTTCCTCGCTTTGCTAATTCACTATATGCTTCACTAATTCCCAGCGGTACCCGGACAATGATCCTGGACGCACTAGCTACACACCCCGAAGGGACAAAAAATGTGGTCATGGTTGCTACTGACGGCATCTATTTTCGCACTAGGCATAGCGACTTGCCTACCGGCAATCAAATGGGCCTATGGGAAGAATCAGTGCACACCGGACTCACCCTGTTCAAACCAGGAATCTACTGGGACGATAATACTCGCGAATCAATACGGACAGGTAAAGATCCCGTGTTCAAAGCTCGCGGAATCTCAGCTAGAGCATTTGCTTCTTCTCTGGCCGAGATTGACGCTCATTTTGACGGATGGGGCAACACCTATCCCCCCGAGCAAGATCCGTGTAGTGAGCGAGAAGGATGGTTCCCTAGAATTGAGTTCCGGTCTGGATTCTCTATGGTCACACCTAAACAGGCACTCCAGCGAGGAAAATGGGGAACTTGCGGACGAGTAACTGATAACATGACCCTAGTGCAAGACGCTGATCCTGTAGAGAAACGCCATTCCGGCTATTATCAGGATGACGTATACTGGTCACGTCCCTACAAAGACGGCGGTCCCGAATTCGAGTCCACCCCCTACAGCGAAAACTTCGGGTCACCCGACCCGGAAGAATACGGGATCACAGATGACGGGACAGTGAAAGACTCATGGCGGATATGGAACGGATGAGCAATGGCATGACAAACGATAAAGGACTCTGGGAGACGATTGCGGTAGCAACCGGAATCACGCATAACCCCGACGGTATCGGATACAAGAACGTAGTAAAGGTAAAGAACGACAGTATGTGGAAGCATATTATAGGCGTGATGCTGATCTTCATGGTATTGTGGAGTGCGGCACACATCATGCAAACGGAAAGCAGTAAGCATTACCCGCCGGTAACATGTCAGCTATTCGGCGGCCACTGGACTATATGGGACGGATGGGAATGCACATGACCGAGCACACGACCGTGAAGCTGGCGAAGGCACTCCGCGAGATCCCCGGCGTCCCGCAGGAGATGATCACCCGGGCGATCGACGGGTACTACCACGATTACCTGTCGCCGCTGGACCTCCCTGAGATGCAGCTCATCACTGACCTGCGGGAACTCGCGTCCGCGCCTGCGACACCACGGGACTCCCGTGCTCTGCTGCGCGCCCTGGCGCAAGACATCATCGAGGGCAAGCATGATGCCAGCAAGGAAGAGTCGGACGAGTGGGCGGCGTCGCCTGAGGGTCAGGAGACGTTCCGGCAGCTTGCCGACGACGTGACGTTCGGCGGGATGGTACGGGAACGATGACACGTAGACCGACCGGAGAAGACCTCAGAAAACGGCTTAACGAGCGTATAGTAGACCGCACACTACGGGACGCTGTCAAGATCTGGGTACCGCCCGCAGAAAACCCAGACGACAACCCCGCCGACCCCGAAGACAACCCCGCCGACCCCGAAGACTAGCCTGTGACTATCTATGTTCTGCTGATTAAGCTAACCCTAGCGGCAGCTAGAAGCGGGATGCTGAGTGCAGAAGATTCCAGGAATGCTATCGATCTTATCATCAAGCTCAAAGATATTAATGCATTCGGTACACAAGCTTCCGTCAATACCGGAACTCATGAATTCCGATGGGACGGAAAAGTAAGACACACACTCGTATGTCAAGACTGTAAAAAGGATATCGATCACCATGAGTAGCGTACGCATGTGCGACAAATGCGGGAAAGTCTTCTCCGAGAATTCCGAAAACTGGTCAACCATGTCAGGATCGCAGATGTACACCGATCCGGTCACCGGAAAGAGAGGGAGAAGAGATGTCGAGATGGACGTATGCGGGACATGCAACACAATCGGCCTCTCAGAAGAACCCCTACAGGCGCAACTCACGACGACGCCTGAGGAATAAACTATCCTGAAAGAAAAACCCTCCCAGCACCCTACGGGAGGGTTTTTCTATGCTACAATACAAGTATGGACGAGATGATGAATTACGACACTCTGGTAATCGTGCTAACAGGCGACTACGGACTAACTCTCCGGAAAGCTCAGCTCATAGCCAACAGGGCTACTCGCGACTTCTACGTCAAGCGGCACGGCGTAACAGTGCGCATGACTGATGACCATGAATATTTCATAGACGACTAGACGCTCATGGTGATCGATCGGCTAACGTCGGTCGCCACGTCCGTCTAGGACGAACCAGCCGAACCAGGCCGACTCTTCGAATAAACATTTGAAAAATCTCGGTTATACACTATTCCATTAGTTTGGGCAACTACTCCAGTCACACGAGTGCA
>Ga0209221_1000431_pt1 | contig 17918 bp, 12 predicted proteins | sample BlaSpr_A8_Ref_O2_FD_187989 | JGI IMG/M metagenome (GOLD analysis project Ga0209221, IMG submission 187989) | Forest soil microbial communities from Thunder Bay, Ontario, Canada - Black Spruce, Ontario site 2_A8_Ref_O2 (SPAdes) (version 2) | ecosystem: Environmental > Terrestrial > Soil > Boreal...
GCGTCTTCTCCAGCTTCTGCGCTAGCTCGCGGACTGTCTCAAAGGTCGCTTGCGACGTCGCGAGGCCGCGAATGACTTCGACCAGCTTCATCACCGGCACAGGATTGAAGAAGTGCATGCCGATCACTTTGTCGGCGCGTCCGGTCAGTGCGGCAATTTTTGTGATTGAAATCGAAGAGGTATTGGAGGCCAGAATTACCGCTGGCTTCATTCTGCGATCGAGGTCGCGAAAGATCTCGGCCTTGATCTCAAATTGTTCTGTTGCTGCTTCAATCACGAGATCGCAGTCCACGAGTTTCGCGCGATCGACCACTGCGCCGATCCTTCCGAGCGTGGAGGCCTTGTCTTCGGCTGTAATCTTGCTCTTCGCAACTTCGCGATCTAGATTTTTGGCGATGGTTGCGAGGCCGCGATCCAGAAATCGTTGCTCAACATCGGCCAGAACCACCGTGAAACCGCAGCGTGCAAAGACATGGGCGATGCCGTTGCCCATGGTTCCGGCTCCAATAACGCCGACTCGTCGAATCGCCATGAATTGCCTCACTCGCCTTAGTCTCAATTAGAAAGAAGGAAACTGGAAAGTTTAGCAGAGCAGACTTCATGTGAATGGCGGGAGGAGCAAGCTTAGAGTTCGTTGGTTCTAATCGTTGACGGATGCAGCTCCAAACCTGCCCCAATTGCATCCCTCATCGCGTACCCGCGAGTTGAGTGCATGGGACGGGGGTCACACGGTTATGTGATAAAAACGGCGAGCAGAAGTGTGCGACTCGGCACACAAAACGATGGCGTAACGCCGCTGCGACATATCAAAGCAGATCGCAGCGGCGAAGTAACCATACGGGCCGATGCCGGAGCTACTACGTGCCCACGACGATTACCCTGCCGCCCCCATTGCCGCCGCCGCCTTGGATCGAGACGCTCGTGACCGTGTAAGGGTATTCCCCAGTGCCATCGGCGGGGTCGTCCGTATGCGTTGCGCTGTCGACCTTGGTTATCGGTTCGATAAACGGGTCGCCATCGGTCCAGTTGACAGTGTAGCCATCGGTGCTGATGGCGGGTTGCATCTGCAGATTGCCTCCAAGAGGAATCGCCACCAAGTTAGGATTGCAGTTTTCGTTGCCGGCGCTACCTCTGACCATAACCACCATAAATCCGTTCCCCGACTGGATAGCAAAGGGACCGTTTACAACAGCCCCGACGGTGACGCAATAGTTTACGCTGGCGGATGCGGGCATTGTCTGCGCTGCACTGGTGCCGCCGACCGCGAGATTGCTGATGTCGGTGAGAATATCCGAGGGGGTAAACGCGATGCTGACCGGCGAGGTGGCATTGTTAGTGAAAGTCACGCTATTCTGCGTCGCCGTGAGGATGTAACCCTCGGGAATGGCGTCGGTATCGGTGATGCTGATGTTCTGCGCGGTATCACTATCTTCAAACGGAATGACGCGTGCTGCCATGGCTGGCTCCTTTTCGAATTGAATTCACTTACTTTCCGCTGGGCCGAAAACTGGGATCCGAGAGCAATCCTTGGAGATCCGGAGTATGCTTCAGGTCCGCAAGGTCATAGCCTTTCTGCAGGCTCTTTTCGATATACTGTAACGCCTGAGTGCGATCGCCCAGGATTTCGTATGCTTGGCCGACGTTTTCCAGGACGCTCGGATCGTCTGGCGAAAGCGCGAGTGCCGATTGTATGCGCAGAATTGCCTTTTCACGAAGCTTTTTCTTTGCATACAGCAGTCCCAAGTTGGACTGCGCCTGCGCGTCGCGCGGAGTGTCTAGGACTGCCTGTTCGAGCAGAGTGATTTCACGGTCCCAGGCTTCGCTCGCTTTTTCTTTGTTCTTGAGGCCTTCATAGGCAATCGCCAGGTTACCCCACACCAGATAATCTTTATCGTTCAGTTGCAAGGCTTTCTCTTCTGCGTCGGCAGCTTCGGCGAACTTCTGTTGCTGGATGTAGACATATCCAAGATTGGTATAGGCTGGATAACTCGGCTCAAGCGCGATCGATTTCAGGAGCATCTGTTCGGCCTCGGCATAGTGCTTCTCGCCCATCTCGCTGTAAACCGCGCCTAAGTTGAGATAGAGCGGAGCATTGTCCGGAGTGAGCTCGATGGCGTGACGAAACTGCATCACAGCTTCGTCGTAGCGCTGGTGCGCGTATAAAAAAGCTCCGAATGAATTGTAACCATCCCAGGAATCGGGACGAAGAGCGATTGCCTTCCTGAAGGCACCTTCAGCATCTGCCGTGCGTCCGGCGTTTTCGTAAGCGACAGCCAACCCGATGATCGCATCCGCACTTCGCGGGTCGAGTTGCAGCGCGCGCTGGTATTCCTGCAAGGCGAGATCGTATTTTCCCGTGTTGGCGTGGATTTTTCCGAGCGTCACATAGACCACAGGCAAACGATCATTCAGTTGTTGCGCTTTCTGGCAATTTTCTAGGGCTTCATCAATCCACTTCGTATCTTTGTCCAACTTGAATTTCAGCCGGTAGGCTTCACCGAGCTGGGCAAATCCCAGGGCAAATCTTGGATCCTCTTTCACTGCACTGTTCAGCGCCGCGATGGCCAGGTCCAGGTTGCCGGACTTGTCATAGCGCTGGGTGTAGCCTAACGCCTTCAGGTACAACTCGTAGGCTCGGGCATTGACACCACCGGTTGCTCGTAGCATTTCGGGAGTAATGTCGATGCGCATCATCTTGGCGAGGCGCGCTACTGCTTCGTCTTCGAGCGAAGAGAAGTCCCCGGCCTGATCTTCGAGCGTTACCGCGCCGATCTGGCGGAGACTCTTCGTGTTTACCAGATTCACGGTCAACTGAATCGTCTGTCCCTCGCGCCGCAGACTTCCCTCTACAGCGACGGTTGCTCCGAGTTCGCGGAGGGCGGAGGAGGGATCGGTAATCTTGCGCCGGCGCACCTCGCTGGCCGGAACGACCCATAGCGCCTGCTTGCCTGCTTCAAGATTGGTCAGACGGCTGGAGAGGCTCTCCATGAGGCCTGCCAAAACCTCTTCATTCGCGGCATCGTTGCCCACATTTTCGAAGGGCAAGACGGCTATGTGCTCTTCGGGATGGCCAAACCATCCCGTGACGCGGTCGCGCACAGGTGGCAGAAACGACAATATGGCAAGTGTCGCAGCGACCAGGCCCGCGCCGGCCAGCCACCAGTTCCATTTGTGCGCTGGAGTATCTCCGGAGCCTGTCCCCCACATGGGACGCGAGGCTTGCTCGATTTGCTTTCTAAGCTCCGACGTAGAGGTTGATCGGGAAGATGCTGATCGACTTGACGATCGCGATCCAGATGAAGATCCGGTGATAGCTTGCGCCGTCGCCTCCGGATCAAGATGGCTGCGAACCTCCTTCAGGTCGGCGACCACCTCGCGGCAACTCTGGTAACGAGTGGCGGGCTCTTTCGACAGGGCCCGATAGATCACGCGCAAGAGATCAATGGGGATCTCATCCATGGGGCGGGGCGGTTCATTGATAATGGCAAATATTGTCGCCGCCGGAGTATCCCGTAAAAACGGATTCTTTCCCGTTACCATCTCCGCCAGCACAATTCCCAACGACCAGATATCGGTACGCTGGTCGACGAGCTTGCCGATCGTCTGCTCCGGAGACATGTAGCCGATGGTGCCGACTGTGCTGAGGCTTTGCGTGCTGCCGGAGGAAGACGCCAGGCGCGCCAGGCCGAAGTCTACGATCTTTGCGACTCCGTTTTGGGTGAGCATTACATTGGAAGGCTTCAGGTCGCGATGGACAACGGTTCCCGCATGGGCTGCGCTCAAGCCTTCGCCGATCTGGATGGCGATGTCGACTGCCTCCGCGATCGACAGTGGGCCACGATAGATTTTGTGGGCCAGTGTTTCTCCCGTGTAATACGCCATGACGATGAAGGAGCGGCCGTTGGCGGTTTCCTCAAGGCCGTGGATGACTCCAATATTGGGATGGTCGAGCGAAGAGGCGGTACGGGCTTCGCGAAGAAAGCGCTCGCGGTCTTCGCTGCTGGAGGCGACATGTTCGGGGAGGAACTTGAGCGCGACGGTGCGCTCTAATTTCACGTCGAGCGCGCGATAGACGATGCCCATGCCGCCGGCCCCGGCCATGCCGAGGATCTTGTAATTGCCGACGAGATCTCCCACGGACAGCGTGGCGTTTGGGTCAGACACCAAGCTTCTCCCAGAGGGGTGCAAGCGATAGAGCTGCAACCCCTACATGCGCAGCCATCATCAGTTCCAGGGGGATGGGATGAATCCAGTTCCGAGCCACGATGATACGCTACCGCATTTTCTATCGCCATGAAAGTATTGAGCCGCGAACGCGCTGACTGCTTCGGCGCAGGGTGAGCTCTTCGACAGATAAACTTACATAACAGTAACCAATGTGAGGAGGGGAGTTACGCAAATGAGTATTCAGGATGAGCAGGAACTCATTTCTCTGAAAGCGGCTGGCCGTGTCGTCCGTTTGGTGCTCGATGCGATGAAGGCCGAAGTGCGGCCGGGCGTGACCACTCGATATCTGGATGAAGTCGGCGCGCGCGTCATGCAAAACAATGGAGCGCGGTCAGCTCCGTCAGTGGTGTATCAGTTTCCGGGCGCCACTTGCATCAGCTTGAATGACGAGGCGGTGCATGGAATTCCGGGTGAGCGCCGGCTTCGGGAGGGCGACCTGGTCAAGCTCGATGTGACAGTCGAAAAGGACGGCTACATGGCCGACGCTGCCATCACTGTGCCGGTCGGGCGCGTGAGTTCGCAGGCGGAGCAGTTAATGGCTTGTGCGGAACGCGCATTTCACAAAGCGATGCTGGTTGCCCGCGCCGGGTTCCGTGTGTTTGAAATTGGAAAGACCGTGGAGCGCGAGGTGCGCAAGGCGGGATTCGCCGTGGTCCGCGAGTTGGGAGGACACGGGATTGGGCGAACGATCCACGAATCGCCGCACGTTCCAAATTATGCAGATCCGCACGCCCGTCAGATCCTGAACGAGGGCCTGGTTATTACGGTGGAACCGATTATCTCCGCTGGTTCGGGGCAGGTATTTACCGACAAAGACGGATGGACTGTACGGACCGGCGATCAGGCGCTTTCAGCGCATTTCGAGCACACTTTGGTGGTTACCTCCGGCCCGCCTATCTTACTGACGGCCGGTTAGTTAGAGCTCGATTTTGTGTCACTAGATTACGCCGCGATGAGACGGCTTCGGGCCTCACTACCGTATGCAACGGCGGCACGAATTCGTCAGTCTGTCAGCAGCCCACCGGTCAGGTCGCTGAGTCGTTCGATACGATGCTCTCGGCAGTAAAGGGTTAATTCTTCGACCAGCGTCTCGGTTGCAACCGGATCGTAGTAACTTGCAGTTCCGACCTGCACAGCACTTGCTCCTGCCAGCATAAATTCGACAACGTCGGCCGGAGTGCTGATTCCGCCGATGCCGATTACGGGAATTTTCACGGCGTGAGCCGCGTCGTAGACCATGCGCAGCGCGATGGGCTTGATGGCGGGTCCGGAGAGGCCCGCGATCACATTGGCAATTCTTGGACGTCGCGTTTCTGCGTCAATTGCCATGGCTACAAATGTATTCACCAGCGAGACGGCATCGGCTCCCGCTTCCTGGGCAACGTATGCCATCTGCGCGATAGAAGTTACGTTGGGTGAAAGTTTGACGATAATCGGCCGTGCGGCGGTACGCTTCGCGGTTCGCACGACTTCATCGAGCAGGTGCGGATCGCTGCCGAACTGAATCCCACCATGCGACGTGTTCGGACAAGATACGTTGATTTCGTACGCCGCAATGCCTTCGCCCTGATTGAGAATATCGATCGTCTGTTCGTAATCGGCGCGGGTGTAGCCGAAGACATTCGCGAACACGACGATATTCTTCTTCTCCAGTAACGCGGGAAGTTTTTCCGCGAGGAACGCCGGTGCGCCGATATTCTGCAAACCGATGGCGTTGAGCATTCCCGCCGCGGTTTCAAACAGGCGCGGCGGCGGGTTTCCCGTCATCGGCTCTTTAGAGAGACCTTTGACCACGAAGCCGCCGAGCCGGTCCAGATGCACGATGTCCTCGAACTCGGTGCCATAGCCAAATGTTCCGGACGCGGCAATGATCGGATTCTTCAAATCGATGCCGGCGAAGCTGACGCTCAAGTCGGGATTCCCGATCGGAGTCATTGCGGTCCTCCGCCGGAGTATGTGGCCGGTTGTTGCGCCGCGGGCGGTGGTGCGGGAGGGTGCGGCGGTTGCAAGGCTTCGGTCAGCACTCTTCCCGTAGCTTTTGCGGGCGCATTGATTCCCAACAATGAGGCGAGCGTTACCGCAAGATCGACCGGTTCGGAGTGTGTCCGGTAGGTCCCGGGCTGAAAGGCTAAACCGTAAAAGGCGAGCGGCACATGAGTATCGTACGAGAATGGCGTGGCATGATCGGTACCCTTTGTGATTCCAACCTGAAATGGAGCGGGTATACCCATCACATACCATCCACCGTCCGGCGAGTAGCTGTGGGCGTAGCGTCGGCCTAGTTCTGTGTTGGGGATTTCTCCACGCGCCAGTTGCGACTTGGTAAAGTATCCAGTCAATCCCGCCTGCTCCATGGCTTCACCTACGTCGGCTTCCGCTTCGGATTCCTTTTGTCCGGTGGAGTGCCCGGTCGAGACGGCACCGAACGCGCTTTCATTCAACCAGGCAAGCGGGTAATCGAGATTTCGCACATATTCGCCGGAGTGGGCGTATTTTTTCGAGAGCAGGGAATTAATCTGTTCGCGCAATGCCTTCGAGTCGAGATTGGCGGCGGGCAGGCGGAGAGTTTTTGCGACATCCGGTAAGGGCGCAATGCCGTGATCGGCGGAAAGCGCCATCCATATGTGCGCCATTCCAATCTGATGACCGAGGAAGGTAAAGAACTCCTCCAAACGCCGATCGAGTTCGAGGGCCATGCTGTGCATTTGCGGCGAGTCGGGGCCAACCTGATGGCCAAGAATATCGTTGGCGGAAAGGCTGACAATGAGCAAATCAGTTGCCGGCCCCTCGCCCAGCTTCTCGTATATGACAAGCTCCTTGACGAATTGCAGCTCGTAATCGTCGGCGAATGGAGTGGGCCCGACGATCTCATAGAAACTTGCAGGCGTGCCATCTTTGCCATTGCGTGGAGCGGTTGAGCCGAGGATCGTTCCGTCCCTGTCTTTCCATTCGCGGTTCAAGAATTTCTGCGCACGGTGGTTGTCGTTGAAATTGCGCACCCATTCCGGAAGATCGGCAGGACGATCGGGACGATAGTAGGTGGAGGTAATCCAGTTGCCACTTTTGGGATCGATCCAGTAAGCGCCGTCTCCAGAAAACCCGGCGGGCAATACGGCTGCGCGATCTTTCAGCGAGACAGCGAATACGCGGGCTTTGCCGCCGGTGGCTAATTTCAATTCGTCTCCAAGCGTATCGGTCATGAGGTTGCGTGGCGACGCGCCCGGCCCGGGACGATCGACACCGACAAGTTGGGTGGCGTCGTCTTCGACTGACGTTACCATCTTTTTCTTTTGCGGATCCCACCACTCGTTGGCCATGATGCCGTGTCCGCTGGTGTAGGTTCCGGTGAACAGAGTGGCGTGTCCGGGAGCCGTGCGGGTATTGGCATAGTCGTAGTTACAGTCGGCAAAATATGCGCCGCGATCAAGAAAAATGCGGAAACCCCCGTCGCCGAACTGGTCGCGGTAGCGTTCCAGGTAATCTCCGCGGAACTGGTCGATCACGATGACGACGACGAGCTTGGGGCGAGCATTGTAGGCAGACGGGAATGCGGCGGGGGGCAATGACAAGGAAAGGATCGAGCCGAGCAATAACAGCATTATGCACAGCGAGCGCGGAGGTCTCATCGCGAGTTAGTTTACAGGAGAATAAGAAGCGCACGTAGGATGAGCCGAGGCTGGCTATTCGGATAAGTAGTTTGGAGGCGGTCCGGCTGCACGGAATCGCGTTTTTCAGCTAAAGTTAAAAGCAGAATGCTCGATCTGAATTTTGTTCGCGACAACCTCACGCTGGTGGAAGAGAAACTGCGCCAGCGCGGAATGAATCCGGCGGAAGTATTGAAAGACTTCGCGGCCATCGATGCCAAACGACGGCAGGCCATCACGGCGGCGGAGACTCTGCAAGCTCGGCGCAACCGTGCTTCAGAGGAGATCGCCAAGCTCAAAAAGGCTGGGCAGGATGCCACGCCCCAGATCCATGAGACCAAAGAGTTGCGCGAGCAGATTCAGGATTCGGAGAAAAAAGCTGCTGAAGAGGAGGCGCGATTGCGCGAGCTTTTGGCAGCCATTCCGAATCTCCCGAGCGACAGCGTGCCGGTGGGGACAAGCGCGGACGACAACGTGGAAACCAGACGTTGGGGCACGCCGCCTAAGTTCGATTTCAAACCGAGGCCGCACTGGGAGCTTGGCGAAGAGTTGGGAGTGCTGGACCTCGAGCGCGCTGCCAAGTTGTCGGGTGCTCGATTCGCTGTGTATTGGGGGCTGGGCGCACGTTTGGAGCGCGCTCTCGCCAACTTCATGCTCGATTTGCACACGCGCGAGCATGGATACACGGAAGTGCTTCCTCCGTACCTGGTGAATTCCGAATCGATGTACGGCACGGGGCAGCTTCCGAAATTTGCGCAAGATCTATTTCGCGTGCCGCAGGGAGAAAAAGATCTTTGGCTGATTCCGACGGCTGAGGTGCCGGTTACAAATCTCTACCGTGACGAGGTGCTCGACGCGGCCCGCTTGCCGATTTCGCTTACCGCATACACTCCGTGCTTTCGCAGCGAAGCTGGATCCTACGGCAAAGACGTGCGGGGAATTATCCGCCAGCATCAGTTTCAAAAAGTGGAGCTGGTAAAGTTCGCGCGTCCCGAAACTTCATACGAAGAACTGGAGAAGCTGACGCATGACGCCGAGACCGTTTTGCAGAAACTCGGCCTGCACTATCGCGTCGTTGGCTTGTCTACGGGCGATATGGGTTTTTCTTCCGCCAAGACCTACGACCTTGAAGTCTGGCTGCCGGGACAGAACTTATTTCGCGAAATTTCTTCGTGCTCGAATTTTGAAAGTTTCCAGGCGCGGCGTGCGAATATCCGCTACCGTCCCGAGGGCAAGAACAAGACCGAATTCCTGCACACACTCAATGGCAGCGCTCTCGCGGTCGGGCGCACATGGGTTGCAATTCTCGAAAATTATCAGCAGGCAGACGGCAGCGTGCGCATTCCGGAGGCGCTGCAGCCCTATATGGGGGCAGATCTCATACCGGCACGCGTCTCAACCAGTAAGAGTTAGATCGAGTTCCGGCAAGCCGCCTCTGAATAAAACAGCATGTAAACTTGCTGCAGTCGCGGTATGATCGGTGCGGCTGGCTTGATTTGCCACCCTATGAATTCCCAAATAAACTGGCGACGAGCTGAAACAGCCTCGACGGCGCTTGAGAGTGCCGTCTCTCCCATGGGCGCGATCTGGCGCACAATCCGCGGATACATTCTGTGGTCGTATGAGCGGGGAAGCCTGCATTACGACATCATGGTCACGCTGATCCTTCTCTTTGTTTTTGTTTCGCCGCATTTCGTCAACTACAAGGACAAACCAGTCGAGCGCAATCCGCATCTTACGGGCGTGATTGTGCTTCCCTCCGAAAATGGCGGGTTCATCTATCAGATACAGGCTTCGGCGGTGAATACCGCCGGAGGCAAGGATGTGCGGCGGCAGCTGGAGCAGATTATTGAGCCGATCTCGGGAGCCGTCAGCATTACCAAGTATGAGACGGTGGATGATGCCTTCGGCCATCCGCAGAGTTACAAAGTCTGGGTTGAAAAAGAATAGAGCCTGGCTTCACAATTAGCGTCCTAAAACTGGGTTTACAACCTCGGTTCATAACTTCGGTTCATAAAAATGAGAGCTGTGTTCAAGAGTTTTGTGCTGACGATTCTGACGTTGGGCTGGCAATCGCTGGCGCCGGCGCAAGGCGACTCCGCTGGACTGGAACACGTCCTCACTCAGATGGATACTGCCGCCAAGAATTTTAAGAGCGCCGAGGCGGCGGTTGCTCAGGATCAATATGACAGTGTGATCAACGAAACCGACACGGAGAAGGGCAAGATATATTTTCGGCGGGAAGGCGGCGCAGTGCAGATGGCTGCGGATTTCGTTGACCCGGAAAAAAAGGTCATCTACTCCGACGGCAAGCTCCAGGTATATCTGCCCAGAATTGATGAAGTGAACGAGTACAGTGCGGGGCAGCATCGCAGCGAGTTCGATAGCTTTGTGGTGCTCGGTTTTGGTGGCAGCGGGCACGATTTGCAAAAGTCTTTCAATTTGAAGTTTCTGGGATCAGAGACGGTTGGCGGGGTTGCGGCGGAGAAACTGGAACTGATTCCGGAGTCGGCGCGCTTGAAAAATAATATCGCGCGGATCTTACTCTGGATCGACCCAACCCGCGGTGTTTCAGTGCAGCAACAGTTCTTTGAACCGGTGCCAAATGGCGATTACAGCCACGCGAACTACCGACTGGTGAAGTATTCCGATATCGAAATGAATCAGAAAATTCCCGACAGCGTCTTTAAGTTGAAGACAACCGGAAAAACCAAGTTTGTCTCTCCACAAGGTTAGGTTTTCGGGCGCCCTGCCCGGGCAGAAACAGACCAATAGAAACAAGCTGAAAAAGACCAGCTCCGGCTATATACTGCAGAAGAACCCGCGGAAGAATTCGAAAGATGAGCTTGCATGGCTAAAGTTTTTACGATTACTGTCCCCCCCGATTTGTCTCGCAGAAAACGTGAACGCAGATCCGACCCTCGCTACGTCGACGGCCAGAAGATGCTGGTGGAGGCGATTAGCTATCTGGCGAAGGCTGATCGCGTCGCCAATCGTGAGGCTATCGAACTATTGTCGGAACATGTTCGGACCCGTTTCCGTATGACCGACTCGCCGCTAAGTTAATTTCTTCTCTTGCTCGTCTTGCCGAGCGTTGCGGCCCCTCCGGGCCACCATCGACGCCGCGAGCACGATAACGACGGGATAACCTTCCAGCGTGTATCGCGGTTCCGGACTTTCCACGGTTCCAAGAAATGCCGAGCGCAGCACTACGAAGATCACCAGCAGTCCCACCCAGCGAATTTCCGCTGGCGAGCGAGTGAGCGACAAGAGTGCAAAGGCGGCGGCCGTCACGTAAGCCAGATTCAGCAATCCGAAGCCTAATGCCGTCACCGAGTGCTTCCAGTCATCATTAAATTCCCACCAGCGCGGGTCGGGCGGTAGCAGCTCGGTTCGCGGACGCAGCCACATATCCGCGATACGTAGCACCGGAAGCACAAGGTAGTAGCGAATGGGATGTGCGCGAATGCGGTCCGTGGCTAGTTGGCCGAAGCGAGAATCGATTTCTGGCGTAATATCCTGCGAATCGTTGTAGTCCGCAATGGCGGCCAGAGTGGCATCCCGCTCAGTTGGATTTTCAATGGCGCGCGCAGGCAGTTTCGCAGGATCAACCTTGTCGCCCGGTACGTTCCAGTAGATTTCTTCGACGGATGCATAATCGATGATCCAGGTCTTTACCCAGCGATTGAAGCCTCGAGGGACTAGTTCATCCGCATCATTGGCATAACGCGGAGCGAGCGGCTGGAAATGATGCATGGTATGAAGATTGCGAATGGTCCAGGGAACGAGTGGGGCCAGCGCAAATATCGCAACAACAATGCCAGCGGTGAGAAAACTGCTTATGGTTTTTGTGCCGTCCTTGGTGCCGGTGGAGTCTTTCCATGCTAAGACGACCAGATAGAGAATGACCGCGGCCAGCAGAATGCCGCCATCGGGACGCAGCAAGATGCTGCCCGCGATCGCCGCTCCTGTCGCAGCCCAGAGATTGGCCGAGGGTTTGACGGCGCCGCTCTCGGGGGGAGCGTCTTGCATGCAATGGAGCGCGGCGGCAGCGCAGTCGAGCGCGAGCGCGGTAAAGAAAATCTCCAAGGTTTCGGTGAGCGCAGCCGAGGCATAGTTTGCGAGGAATGGACACAACGCGGTCAAAACGAAGGCGACTTGCGCCGCGCCACTGGACACCGCCCGCCGGGCAAGATCGGCGACGACGAAGCAGGTCGCCAGGTCAACCATGATCTGCGCTAGCATGACCGCCTTAAAGTTGCCGGCTCCGAACAGCCAAAAGATCGCAGCCAGAAACATTGGATATCCGGGCAGACGCGCATCGGTTGGCAAGATCGGTAGTTCCGGGTGCCCGCTCTGCGTTTGTCCATAGACACCGTGCTGTAGCCAGTTGGTGGCAAGCTCGGCGTAAACGTGCGAGTCGTCGGTAACCGCCGGAAAATGGATCAAGAAAAACAGTCGCAGTGCCAGGGCGGCGAAGATCGTTACCAGAAACAAACGGCGATGTTCGCGGACCAGATTAAGCACGTTCGGAATATATCGTGAATCGCGCGATTTCCTCAGCGCTTCGTTCGAGGTTGCGCGTTTGACCCCCTGCCGCTCGCACCATAGGATGAAGGAACCACAACAAGATGGCGAAACAGGTCTTCTACGATCCTTTACAAGCGCGATGGCGGCGGATTCGCCGTTTTGTCGATGCGGCAGCCCTTGTTTTTTCCGCCCTCGTAATCTTTTTCATCTACAGTGCGCTGCGCAGTGAGCCGATGCCCGACCTTTCGTGGCTTACGGAAAAAAAGCCCTACCACGCTCTGAAGCAAAGTGAAACTGACAAAGCGCGCGAGAAACGCCGCCTCGCCACGATCGCCCGCGCCGGGCACCGCCGCCAACCCAGCAAACACCCTTCTCAACTCACATTGAACTCCGCGCAGGGGGTTCGAGCAGCGTACTACGTTCCCTGGGATTCGGCCAGCTTCTCTTCCTTGCGCGAATATGCCCGGCAGATCGACTTGCTCTTCCCAACCTGGCTGCAGGTTCTTGGTGCGGATGGCCATTTGCAGGCGGTGGATGAGGAAACCAATAACTTGTTCGACGTGATTCAGGGGCAAAGAGTGCGCACCGTCGATACCAAGGTGATGCCGTTTCTGAAATCGGAAGACACCGACATGGAAGTGTTTCCGGTGGTACAGAACTTTGACGGCACAGACTTTGCTCCGGGCATAGCGGATTTCCTGAACAATCCGGAAGCGCGCGCCAATTTTCGCCGCCAGATCGCGCTTTTTCTCGCCTCCGATCACTATCGCGGCTTGATGATCGACTTCGAATCCTTCCCGAAAAGAGGCCAGGTCGGATACGTTGCTCTGCTGAACGAACTCGCGTCGGACCTGCACGCGAAGGGCATGAAACTGTACGTGAGCGTGCAGGTGCGCAACGAGGATTTCGATTACAAGGCCATTTCCGCCGCTGTGGACGGGGTCGTCACCATGAATTATGACGAGCACTTTCCGGGCGGAACTCCTGGCCCTGTCGCTTCGCAGGAGTGGTTCACGACGAACCTGGAAGCCGCCGCGAAGGAGATTCCGAAAGACAAACTCATGTGCGCCATCGGCAACTACGGATATGACTGGCCCGAGAAGCCGAAAACAGGCAAGCTGCCGCCGGGCGAGGCGGACAAGAGCGTCTCGGTGCAGGAGGCGTGGATCGGGGCGCGCGATTCCGAAGAAGACGTCGATTTTGATGGCGACGCGCTGAATCCGCACTTCAGCTATGAGGACGACGATCACTTTCGCCATGATGTTTGGTTTCTGGATGCGGTCACGGCGTTGAACGAAATGCGCGCCGCACAGACCCTCGGCATACAGACTTTTGCTCTGTGGAGGTTGGGCTCGGAAGATCGTTCCTTATGGCGCGTATGGGATATGCCCGGTGAGGCCAATGCTTCCGACCGATTGAAAGACGTGCCTCCTGGGCAGGATGTTGACATGGAGGGCGAGGGAGAGATCCTGCACATCGAAGCGAAGCCCGCCGACGGTGAGCGCGATCTGACGATTGACCAGCCCACTGGACTCATCGATGGGGAAAGCTTCAAGAGTCTGCCCCAACCCTATCGTGTCGCGCGCTACGGGTTCAGCAAAGATGAACTGTCTCTAACTTTTGACGACGGTCCCGATCCTGAATGGACACCGGAAATTCTCGATGTCCTCAAACGCGAGCAGGCGCCGGGAACGTTTTTTCTCATTGGAATCCAGGTTGAGAAGTTCAGTAGTTTGGCACAGCGCATTTATCGTGAAGGCCACGAGATCGGTAACCATACCTTTACGCATCCCGACATCAGCTCCATCGGCTCCGGCTACATGCGGGTGGAGATGAATCTCACCGAGCGCTTGTTCGCCAGCCGGTTGGGTATTCGCGCAATGCTGTTCCGTCCGCCATACTCGGTTGATGCCGAGCCCGATACCGAAGACGAGGTGAAGCCGCTTGAACTCACGCAGAGCATGGGCTACATCACGGTCGGCAACAAACTCGACACCAAAGACTGGAATGATGATCCACCGTTGACTCCGCAGCAAATTGCGGCTTCTGTGTTGAAGCATCTGCCTCCTTGTCAGCAGAACGATCAGGCATGCGGCAACATCATTCTGATGCACGACGGCGGCGGGAATCGCGAGAGAACGGTGCTTGCGCTCCCGCTGATTATCGATGGCGCTCGCGCCCGCGGATTTACCTTTGTCCCGGTCTATAAGTTGATGGGGAAGACGAAAGCCGATGTTATGCCGCCGCTCCCGACCAACGAATATTGGTCGGCTCGGCTGAACTGGATCGGCTTCTGGCTCTTCAGCGCGACGATGACCGCGATCACGGTCATCTTTTTCCTCGGGGACATTCTGATGACCGGGCGCCTGATTTCGGTCGGCGTGCTTGCCGTCTACGACCGTCTTTTTTCGCATGTCCACGGAACGCCCGAGCAGATTGCACTTTACCGGCCGCGAGTTGCCGTGCTGATTCCGGCGTATAACGAGGAGAAGGTTATCGAGCGCACGGTGCACGGCGCGCTCGATTCCGACTACCCCAATGTGCGCGTGATCGTCATCGACGACGGTTCGAAGGATCGTACCTTGGAAATTGTCCGGCGCACTTTTGCCGCGGAAGAAACTGCCGGCAAAGTGATGATCCTCACCAAGGCCAATGGCGGCAAGGCCGAGGCGCTCAATTTCGGGCTGGAGCACATCGGCGATGCGGAAATTTTCGTCGGGATCGATGCCGATACCATTATTGCGCCCGATGCGATCCATCGCCTTGTGCCCCATTTCCTCAATCCGAAGGTTGCCGCGGTAGCGGGGAATGCGAAGGTCGGCAACCGCGTTAATCTCTGGACGCGCTGGCAGGCGCTCGAATACATCACCAGCCAAAATTTTGAACGGCGTGCGCTCAATACCATGGGCGCGGTCAGCGTGGTGCCGGGAGCCATCGGGGCATGGCGGGTGGAAGCAGTCCGCGAAGCCGGAGGCTACCACGTGGACACGGTTGCCGAGGATGCCGATCTGACGATGGCGCTCCTGCGCAACGGAAACCGCGTGGAGTACGAAGATCAGGCGCTCGCTTTTACCGAAGCTCCGACGAGCGCGAATGCGCTCATGCGCCAGCGCTTTCGCTGGTCCTTCGGAATTCTGCAGGCGATCTTCAAACACAAGGGAGTTTTTGCGCGCAAGGGCACGTTGGGACTGGTCGCGCTGCCGAACATTCTGATCTTCCAGATTTTGCTTCCCCTGGTCTCGCCGTTTATTGATCTGATGTTCCTGGTCGGCGTGGGCTGGTATTTCATACAGAAATACTTTCATCCTGAATCGAACGATCCGACAAGCTTCCATCGCTTGCTGATTTTCTTTGGAGCGTTTCTTGTCATTGATTTCCTGGCGTCGATGCTGGCCTTCGCTCTGGAGCGTCGCCAGCCGGAAGCCCGCGAGGATGCGTGGCTACTCAGCCAGGTCTGGTTGCAGCGTTTCGCCTATCGGCAGGTATTTTCTCTGGTGCTATTCCGCACGCTGAAGCGGGCCATTCAGGGCCGTCCGTTTGCCTGGGATAAACTCGATCGGACCGCCGCGGTGAACTACGTTCCCGCCGAGCGCAGGGACTCCGTGAAAGTCTAAAGACGAAATCCCAGTTAGCGACCGACGGTCAGCCGTCAACTCTCTTTTGTCAGCTGTCTTTCTTTGTGTCAGCTGTCCTTGCGGTACAGAAGCTCGCGCATCGCTTGCCTGCGAGCTTCGTTTGCTTCACTCATGTTCTTGCGCTCATCGGCGTCCATGCGAAGCTCGGTTGTGGTGGCGGTTGCTTCCGGAGTGCTGCACTCCGGGCAGCGATTCGCGAAACCGGGCTTGTCTGGCTTTAACTCGAACTCCTCCCCGCAGACCGTGCAGATTTTTATGGGAAAAGCCATATATGCTCCACGTACTCTCCGTTTCCTCTCATTGACCGTCTATGATACGACGCTCAGGACTCCCTGAGAAAGTGGGTTTCGTTTGATCCGATTCGATTCGATACCGCGCCAGCCTGTCGGCTCCTCAACCGGTGTAAAATCAAGGGTTACGAATATCTGAATTCGTGTTTCGATCCCAGAAAGGATCTGCTATGGCAACCGTAGAAGCCCCGCCGCAAATGCAAGTCCGCCTTCACGAAGGCGCGTTCAAGAACGAGTCATTTGTCGATTTCGGCAAGGAAGAAAACGTGCGTAAAATGCGCTCCGCGATCGAGAAAGTGCGCGGACAGCTCGGTCGCGAGTACGACCTGATTATCGGCGGCAAACGCGTCAAAACCTCCGGCAAGATCAGTTCCATCAATCCTGCCAAGCCTTCCGAGGTAGTCGGCATTCACCAGAAGGCGGGCAAAGAGCACGTCGAACCGGCCGTACAAGCCGCTCTGGCGGCGTTCACCCATTGGAGCCGAACCTCGGTCGAGGAGCGTGCGTCACTTTTGTTCCGAGTGGCCGATGTGATGCGCCAGCGCAAACTGGAATACATGGCCTGGCTGGTGTTTGAAGTTTCAAAGAACTGGCCCGAAGCCGACGCCGACATCTCCGAGACCATCGATTTCTGCGAGTTCTATGCGCGCGAGGCTCTGCGCTTTGCCAAGGCCGCGCCCCCGGTGCAACTTCCGGGCGAACGCGACACTTTGACCTACATTCCGCTCGGCGTGGGCGCGGTGATTCCACCGTGGAACTTTGCCTGCGCCATCATGGCAGGAATGACGCTTGCTTCGATCGTCAGCGGCAATACGGTCGTTCTGAAGCCGTCGAGCGATTCGCCAACCATCGCCGCAAAGTTCGTCGAATTGCTGGAAGAGTGTGGCATGCCCGAAGGGGTCGTCAACTTCTGCCCCGGCGGGGGCGCAAGTTTCGGTGACGCGCTGGTCGCGCACGGGAAGGTCCGCTACATCGCGTTCACAGGCTCGCGAGAAGTCGGATTGCATATCAATCAGACCGCCGCAACGCAGCAACCGGGCCAGCTCTGGATCAAACGCACGGTACTCGAAATGGGCGGCAAAGATGCCATCATCGTCGATGCGGACGCGGATATAGGCTCCGCCGTCGAAGGGGTAGCGCAAGCCGCTTTCGGCTTCCAGGGCCAGAAGTGTTCGGCTTGTTCGCGTGCCATTGTTGACGAACGCATCTACGACAAGTTTCTCGAGCAATTGAAATCACGCGTCGAACGTATCACCATCGGCGATCCTACGATCAACCCGAACATGGCCGCCGTCATCAACGAAGGTTCGATGAATGATATTCTGCGCTACATCGAGATCGGCAAAAAAGATGGGCGCCTAATCACTGGCGGTGCTCGTGATACCAAGGCCGGCGAGGGCTATTTCATCCAGCCGACCGTGATTGCAGACATTCCTGCGAAGTCGACACTCGAGCAGGAAGAAATCTTTGGACCGGTGCTGGTCGTGATCAAGTCGCGCAACTTCGATCATGCTCTCGAAATCGCCAACGACACCGAGTTTGGACTCACCGGCGCCGTCTACTCCAGTTCGCGGGAAAAACTCGATCGCGCC
>Ga0209221_1000435_pt1 | contig 17808 bp, 11 predicted proteins | sample BlaSpr_A8_Ref_O2_FD_187989 | JGI IMG/M metagenome (GOLD analysis project Ga0209221, IMG submission 187989) | Forest soil microbial communities from Thunder Bay, Ontario, Canada - Black Spruce, Ontario site 2_A8_Ref_O2 (SPAdes) (version 2) | ecosystem: Environmental > Terrestrial > Soil > Boreal...
GCAGCGCTCGAGTCCCACAATACTGACCTGGCAAAACATTGGCTGGATCGCGCCAAGGGCAAAATCGACGATAGTACGCAGGTACGCCGTGAGCGGGAGCGCTATCTCACCATGAAGGGCGACTATGCCGATTCGGCAAAGCTGGGCTACGCGGTTCTGGAAAAGCTTCCGAACGATCGCGAAGGCGTCGTCTATCTCGCCTATGATCTTTACTATCTAGGCCAGTACGACCAAGCGCTGGCGCTGGTCACCAAATATGACCCGATTCTTTCGAACGATAGAGATCTCCCTTTGATTGCCGGCTATGTGCATGCCCGTGACGGGCACCCTCACGAGGCTCTCGATGATTTCACGCGTGCTCTCGAACGGGATCCCCAAATGGCCACCGGCTACGCGAATCGTGGCTTCATTCTGAATGACCTGCAGCAGCCAGTCCCAGCGGCCAAGGACTTCCAGAGTGCCATTCAATTACAGCCGGACTACGGCGAAGCGCATCTTGGGCTGGCCTATGCCGATCTGCAGTTGCACCGGCCTAAATCCGCGCTCACGCAGTTAGCGGCGGCGCAGAAATTGTTAGGAAAGTCACGGCCGTGGCACCTTGCCAGGGCCGAAGCATTCCGGCAAAGGCAGGATTTCGCTCACGCAGAGCCAGAGTACCGCGTAGCCTTGCAGGAAAACCCGAACGATGTTCCGATCCAGTTGCAATATGCCGACACTCTTTTCCGCATGCGGCGTTTTCCGCAATCGCTCGCCGCGCTCGACGCGGCGCAGAAGCTATCTCCGACGAACCCCGCGGTGTATGCGTTGGGGGCACAGATCTATGCTGCCGAGGGAGCGCGCGAAGCGGCGCTTCGCGACATTCAACTCGCCGAGCAATACGGCAACAACAAAGTCGATATTTTGATGGCAACGGGTGGCGCTTTTCTAACTCTCGGAGATCGAAACGCGGCCATGCAGCGATTCTCCCGCGCCTTGGACGTACCGAATGGCGATCGCATCGGAGTGCGGCTGGCCATTGCTCAGGTTTTTCTGCGACAGGGGCGCTTCGATGATGCGCAGCAGCAGATTGCACTCGGGCTTGCCGAAGCGCGCCTGGACACCACTCCAGTCACCGCCGACGACATTCTCGAGGTGGCCAATATTTTTCTGGCCATGCACAACTTCGATCTGGCTGAAAGCTATTTCAATAAAGCGCAGCTCGCTGGGGCAAATCCTCGCAGTGTTGTGATTGGGTTGAGTAACTCCTACCTGGCTCAAGGAGAAACTCAAAAAGCATCCGATACACTCGCCAGTCTCGGCTCTGCCAATGATTTCCGCGACGACTACGATTACATGATGACGGCCGCGAACCTGTATCGGCAGCGCCAGGATACGGTGCACGCTCTCTCCGCATTCGCGCAAGCCAGCACCGTTGCAGGAGAGGAAAACCAGCAGATGGTCTTGATGGCGCAAGATGAACTGGCAACCGAGGAGGGACGGCAGCTCACTCAAAATGTGAGTTTCTCGCCCGAAGCATTGTTTGCTCCGTCACTCGAAGACCTCAATGTTTATACGCTCGATGCGAAGATTCTCGGCGTCACCAATCCGTCGCTGTTGCCGCCGCCGCGCCATTCCTACGAAAGTCTGGCCGAGTCCCACTACCGCATTCATATCGACGGCGTCCCGGCAATATCCGGACTCGTCGGCGAAAGCATGACGGCGGGTCAACTCCTTTTTCCAAGTGTTAACGTCATTCAGGACCGCAACACGTATGACACATTTTTCAATGGCGGAATCACTCCCATTCTTCACTTTGGCTCGAACACGATAGCCTTCAACGGTGGACTGCAGTTTACGGTTCGTCGCGACACGACTTCGCCGATCTATATGAATCAGGATCTTTTCCGGCAATATCTCTACGTTTCAACGAGTTCATTCTTTAACTGGGTTTCAATCAATGCCAATGCCATCCGCGAGGCTGGACCGTTTACTGAGCAAAACCTGAATTCAAGGGATGCTTCCGCCAGCTTGGAATTTACGGTCGGCCGCCCCTGGGGACGTACTTCCCTGCTCACCGGATACGCCGTTCGCGACCTTCTTTTTAATCCTGTCGTGCAGGAGTACTTTGACACGTCAAGCTATGTCGGGCTGCAACATAAGTTTGGCGACCGCCTGACGGCCGCACTGCTGGCCGAGGATCTGCGGTCATGGAGAGTACAAAATTCACAGTACGCTACCGCGCAGGCTTTTCTGCCAGGAGCAAGATTCGATTTCCGTGCCAACTCGCGCTGGACCGTCCAGGGTTCATTCTTGCTCTCCCGAGGTGACGGTTATCATGAATACGACAATGCCCAGAGCGAGTTCCAAGTTTCTTATACGCGACCAGTCCACGGGAATCTAAAAGAGGGTGGTGAAGTCGTGCCGGTGGCTTATCCCTTTCGGATATCTTTCGGCCTTCAACAACAGACGTTTTATAACTTTGATGGATCGTCCCGGAGCACTATCCTTCCGGTCGTGCACTTCAATTTGTTTTGAAAATGCTCTGTGAGAACCCGCTCCGAGACGACGGAAAAGATGAAAACTGACGTGGACGCTTCAGGGATTGATGGGGACGAGAGTTCAGGAGCCCAGCCAGCATTGGTTAGGAAGCTAAAAGCTCAACTTCTTGGCGGCAGTCTCACGTTGCTTGCCGGCTCCGGACTCGTCGGAGTGACAAATCTCGCCTACAACGTAGTGACCGCGCGACTGCTTGGTCCCGCCGGGTTTGCGCATGCCACTGCGGTTTACACGATGCTGATGCTGATGTCGTGCGTCACCCTCTCTTTCCAGGTTGTGACCGCAAAATATGTCGCCCGGAGTGCGTCTGCCGAGGAGAGGGGAACGGTCTTTGCTAGCCTGCACCGGCGCTCCTGGTTTGCCGGTATCGCGATTGGTCTACTCATATTTCTGTTTAGGCAACCGCTCACTATTTATCTGAACCTGCCGGATCCGGCTTTGATTTCATTGCTGGGTCTCGGTACAGCTTTCTATATCCCGCTTGGAGTGCGCCGCGGCTACATCCAGGGGATCCATGCCTTCCGGCCCCTCGCGATGAGTTTCATCCTCGAAGGGTTGGTTCGACTGGGCGGTGCATACCTGCTAATCGAACTTGGTATGGGAGTCAAAGGAGCTGTTCTGGCTAGCGCTCTCGCGGTATGTGTCTGTTATTTTGCCGCAATCCCCAGCCCCGGCCTGACCTCACTCGGTACTCATGGAATCTCGATTTCTTTCCGAGAAGGATTGCAGGCGATTGTTTTCTTCTCCGGGCAAACCGTCATCAATAACTTCGATATCGTCTTGGTAAAACATTTCTTCCCTCCGGCGGAGGCCGGATTCTATGCAGCGGTCGCTCTGGTGGGGCGCTTGGTCAACATGTGCGCGTGGTCCGTGGTGCACACGATGTTTCCCGTTTCCGCCGGCACCGTCGCGGAGGAGCACGATGGTCGCCCGGTCCTGTTCACTTCATTGCTTCTGGTTCTCGGCATTCTGACGATTTTGATTTTCGGCTTGTGGATGATTCCGGACTTTCTCTGGAAGACTCTGTTCGGTTCTCAATTTGGACTAGGCGATTACGGGGCACTGGCGCCTTTGTTGATTCTTTATGCCATCACCACCGGCGTGTATTCGCTGAGCGCTGTGATTATGACTTATGAAATGTCCCGCAAGATCGCGAACACCAGTTGGCTCCAGCTTGTCTTTAGTAGCGCTCTGGTTTTTGGCGTTTCCGTTCTTCACGATACTCTTCGCCAGGTGATTCTCGTGCAGCTGATTCTGATGGTTGTCCTGCTGGCTATCCTGATCATTCCACTGCTGCGGCATCGATTCAGGTCGCAGGCTCTTCACACTTACAACAGTCTCCGGCTTCGCCGTAAGCTGGGGGAAGAAGAAGTGATCGCTGAATTCCTGAAGAGTGAATTTCATCACTCTGAATTCGATGAATATCGACACCAGTTTGATCGACTCGTCAAAGAACCGGACCTCAACGATTCTCGGGAAAATGCCGTGCGCCAAGCCCTGCTGTTCCTGCGTCGAGGCGCAATGTGGCGCGAACTTCCTGGGGACACGATATGGTTTGAAGTCGAACTTAGCATTGAGGACCTGGCACGTATCCGTTTTTTTCCGCGGGCGCAGTGGCGGAAGGCCGCGAATGGCAGTTTTGGCGTAGTTGACGTGGTGGAACGCATCCGCTTGCGGCTCGAGTCTTCCGCGCAGGGTGAGTTTTTCGACAAATTGCGCGTGCTGGGTTATTCACTGCAAGATGACATTATTAATCGTACGGTACTTCTTATCGGGTCAGACGCCGAGGCCCCTTTGACTATTTTGGACGGCAATCACCGGTTGGCTGCGGTGATGCTTAGCCAGCCTGGACTGGCGTGGGGACGATTTCGCTTTATCTGTGGACTGTCGCCCAAGATGACGCAGTGCTGCTGGTATTCCACCAATGTCAACACGCTATTACGGTATCTTAGGAACCTGGTGCGGTACCTCTCGTACGATCCCGAATCTGACATCGGCCGATTCCAGGAAAAGCAGCTATAGATCCAGCTTCCCCCGGTTACTGTGGCGACAAACCTTGGGGCGCTGCAGTATTGGTCGAGGGCGCAGTCGGCTCTTCGACTAGCGTGTTATCCCGACGCCGCAGCACAATCGGTTCATGTTCCTGGCGAACAGCCGCACGTTCTTGAGTCACTTTGTGTTCCACCTTTGAGTCGCTATCCGATGCAACCTGCGACAACTTCAAACCCTCCGCCGCGTGTCGAGTTGCTAAACCTACAGTTGAATTTGCGCCGGTCACTGCCCTCGCCTTTTCGTAGAAAAACTGTGCCGTCTCCGGGTCGCCTTCGATTTCGGCCAGGTAGCCGATATTATTGAGCGCAAATGCGTTATTGGGATCAAGCGCGTAGGCGTTGCGAAAATCCTGATCCGCCGCGTTCATATCGTTACGGTTGACGGCTGATACGCCGCGCAGATTTAGCTCTGCCAGCCGTATTTCGTCGCTCTGCTGCGTTTCCAGGCGGCTGCGCAATCTCCTGCCATTCTGCGCCGCCATCTCATAGACCGGCTTGCCCCGCCACGAACGATTGAGGGTAACCACGGCGGCCGCGTCGGAATGGGTAGCCATTGCGGCATCGTAATACTTCAGAGCTTGCTCCGACTCGCCTTCCATTTCTTTTGCCACGCCCATATTGTTAAGGGTGAATACATTTTCCGGATCGCTCTTGAGAGTATTCTGGAGTAGAAGATCCGCTTCCGTAGCACGTCCTTGGGAGAGAAGACGCACGACCTCGACGTTGTCGTGATTGATCTGGAGAGGGCCATGGGGGATGGCAAGGGCTTCATTGATTGAGTGACCCTGAACTCGCTTGGAAGTCGACTGATCGATCACAGCGTCAGTGGGTTGTTCCGCGGCTAAGGCGTAAAAACGCTGTGCTCGGTCTACTTGTCCTTGTAACTCTGAAATGTAGCCTAAATTATTGAGCGTGAAAGGATCGTCCGGGTCGAGAAGGTAGGCTTTGTAGAACAAAGCTTCGGCCTTCTGGTAACTTCGCTTGCGGACCGCGTCGACCCCGGCCCGATTGAGTTCCTGGACGGGAGTCATGCGACTGTGTTTCGGCAGAGTGATTTTAAAGTCAGCAGCATGCGCTGGCAATATCCACCCCACATTTATGCCGAGTAAGCTGATGGCGACCCAACCTTTCCAACACATTCGCGATAACCCCTTTGATGGCACAAACTCTACACGGAAACGTACTTAGGATGCGAATAGCCGTTAATAGTTTGTCGTTCGACGAGCTCTTTTTTCCAAGGGATTGACTACCTTATCGGAGCCGCAGGCATCCAATTGCGGACTTGATAATCCGTGTGCGGAGACGATATGGGTCATTTTCTGATGAAGCTGGTTCCGAGGATGTTTCTGGCGGGCACGGTGCTCGCGGGTGTGGTTTACGGGCAGGCACCCGTCGGTCAGTCCCCGGCATCATCGACTTTTGCATCTCCGTCCAGCCTTACGGGCGCGGCGGCGATGGCGCCGGCTGAGCCTTCCGAAGTTGCCGCGGATGTACCGGACACAACTCCAGACACGGCGGTTGAACCAGCCAGTCTGTTGCCCGACCTGCCGGCGCTGCCGTCCCACAAGACCTCTCTCATCGGCGGCACGATCGAGAAGTTGGATCGCGTACGAGACGAGTTGACGGTTCGGATATTCGGTGGCGGCAAGATGAAGATCTACTTCGATCCGCGCACCCACATTTATAAAGACGGAAGCGAGGCTTCGGTCTCGGAGCTTCGTCTGGGAGATCGCGTTTACGTCGACACTATTCTTAACGGCAGCAACATCTTTGCTCGCAACATTCGACTGAAAACCGCCGGCGGCGGCGAAAGTCAGGGTAGGGTGATTAGTTATCGCCCTGACCAGGGCGAGCTGATCGTGCGCGATGCACTGTCACCTCAACCGCTGAAGCTACGTCTGACGCCTCAGACCCGTATTATCGATAATGGCCGTGCCGTTGCGGCAAACCAACTCGTTCCAGGAGCATTGGTCGCGGTAAAATTTGGCGCGCAACAAGATGGCCACGATTTAGCCCGCGAGGTTACCGTGCTGGCGACTCCGGGAGCAAGCTTTACATTTGCAGGCCGGATCACAGGCTTGGATCTCAGCACCGGCGTTCTGACGTTGCTTTCGGCCACGGACGGCAAAAGCTATGATATCTATCTCGATTCCTCGACTGCTGCGGCTAACGATAAGCTGCATCAGGCGGCCGATGTCACCGTGGTCGCTCTGTTTGACGGGGGCCATTACGTAGCTCGTAGCCTGACGGTCAACTAGTCGAACAACGATTGATTCGGCTGGTTCGCGTGAGGATTGTGACTGTAGAATGACTGCGCTTCGATCAATCGCTCGGGCTGATAATACGGAGGGGGTCGAAGCATGACCGCATGGACCACGCTGAAAACGGAGGTTACTGCGACAACCGCAAAGCCGGGATTTTTCCGCAACTGCCGTAGCGCATAACGAAGGTCTTGTCCCAGCCCGATCATCTCAGGTTCGTCCTCCTGCTCGCACAGCGATGCCGCACTGCGCGTGCCCACACCAAAGCGAAACGATCACGGATTGGTCTCTCTTATTGCAAGACTCTTTCCAACCGAGCGCGAAGCGTAACTCATTGGTGGCAAAGGATGAGAGAATACGACTATCGAACCAGTGTGTTTGGAACGTGTCCGCCGTCGGCCTTAGACTGTCCGGAACCGAACAAGCAACCATCATCTTCTAGGTTTGTGGAGTCGAGGTGTGACGGGGGTTTTCCTTGAAGCCCTGTGTTCGGGTCGCTTCCGGTTTGCTGACAACACACCTAAGAATTGTCGCATCCGCGCGTAACGTGCCACGCGGGCTATAATTACGCGCACCGATGGCCCTTACTACTGGTAGCAAGCTTGGCCCGTATGAAATTCAGTCGCCGCTAGGGGCGGGCGGCATGGGTGAGGTGTATCGCGCCCGCGATACGCGGCTGGGACGTGAGGTTGCGCTGAAGGTGCTTCCGGAATCTTTCTCGCGCGACTCGGAGCGGTTGCGGCGGTTCGAGCAAGAAGCGCGCGCGGTGGCGGCGCTGAATCACCCCAATATTCTTGCCATTCACGATATTGGCGAGCAGGGCGGCACACCATTCATTGTTTCTGAACTTCTGGAAGGCTGCAGCTTGCGGGTGGAGCTTGAAAACGGCGCGCTATCGTCACGCAAGGCGACGGACTATGCGGTACAGATTGCGCAGGGGTTGGCCGCGGCCCACAACAAAAACATCATCCATCGCGATTTGAAGCCGGAGAACATTTTTGTCACCAAAGAAGGCCGGGTGAAGATTCTGGATTTCGGCCTGGCCAAGCTCGCGCCGAATGCCAGCGGATCGAATGCGGAACCGGCAGGATTAACTTTGACCAGTTCCCCGACCGAGGCGGGCGTAGTGATGGGCACGGCAGGGTACATGGCACCAGAGCAGGTGCGTGGTGGTGCGGTTGATTCCCGCGCAGATATTTTTGCTTTTGGCGCAGTGTTGTACGAGATGGTTTCTGGACGGAGGGCCTTCCGTCGCGATACCGCAGCTGAGACCATGACCGCGATCCTGAAAGAAGATCCGCCGGACCTCAGTGAGATGGAGCGTCCGATTTCGCCGGGGCTGGAGCGCATCGTGCGCCGCTGCCTAGAGAAGCAACCTGAACAGCGCTTTCAATCGGCGAAAGATCTTGCCTTTGCACTGGAAGCGTTGAGTGGCGTGACCGCGAAGACTGGAGCGCACGCTGTGATCGAGGGCACGGCCAGAACGCGCGGATGGGTTTGGGTCGTTATAGCCGCGGCACTCGGTTTGGTATTGGGGGCCGCGGTTGCCTGGTATCTGCATCCCCGCGAAGCTCCGGCGCCGGCGTTCACACGAGTATCGTTCGATCGGGGTGAGGTGATTCGGGCTCGCCTGGCACCTGATGGGAAGGCGATCGTCTACAGCGCGAAGCTCAACGGCGGGGCCCCCGATACCTACGTCATTCGCGATGATTATCCGGAAGCAGTTCAGACGGGGCCTCGCGGAGCCATGCTGCTCGCCCTCTCACAGCAGGGGCAAATGGCGGTTCTGGTCCGGCCCCATTACTGGGCGCACTATCAATGGAGTGGCACTTTGGCTACCACTCCCATGGGAGGTAGCGGGGCGCGCGAATTGCTGGAGAATGTCTTCGAGGCTGACTGGTCACCGGACGGCAACGACCTGGCGATCGTTGACCGCAATCAGCGCAAGTGGCGTTTGCAATATCCATTGGGCAAGGTGCTGATCGAAGGGGATAACTGGATGAGTGATGCCAGGGTGTCTCCTGATGGAAAGCAGGTGGCGTTTTTTCGACACCCGCCGAATGTGGATGACAGGGGCGACGTCATGCTGGTTGATCGTTCCGGGCAAACGCGCGCGCTTTCGACTGGATGGGAATCCCTGGAGGGGCTGGCATGGGCACCATCCGGAAAAGAAGTCTGGTTCTCAGGTGCGGAATCGGGAGAGCAGTATTGTGCGCGTGCTGTCAGCTTGTCAGGCAAGGTGCGGACGGTATATTGCGGGACGGCCGCTACCCGCATCCACGATATCGGGTCAACGGGCCGCGCCCTGCTTTCCACGGAAGAACACCGGGCAACCATAGCGCTGCTAGAACACGGCTCAACCGAGGAGCGCGATTTGAGTTGGCTGGACAATCCTTACGGTCCCAGGTTGTCGCGGGATGGCAGCGAAGTATTGTTCACCGATCAATCCGGACACGGGGGACACGACTATGCGGTGTATGTGCGGAAGAGCGACGGTTCTCCGGCGGTGCGAATCGGAGGCGGCGGTTTCGGCACGGATCTAAGTCCGGACGGAAAATGGGCGCTGGTTTCGCTTCCGGGGGACGCGGCTGGACGCTTTCAGATCGTACCAGTAGGGCCCGGCCAGGCTCGCGACTTTCATTGGGACGATATCGTGCCGCTATGGGCAGATTGGTTTCCGGATGGAGAACACATACTTATAAGAACCAGCCAGGGTTTGTACATCACGGATGGGAACGGCTCGACGCCGAAGCTAGCCACGCCTGATACAGCCTTGGCGGGAGTCGCGGCCGACGGCCATTCTCTTTTGGTGCTCCACAATGGGACCTGGGTAATCCAATCGACCGAAGAAAAAAGCACCAAGCCAGTTGCTGGGATACAGCCTGGGGAGTTTCCGATTGCATGGGCTGCGGATGCCAAGCATGTATTCACGAGAGCCCTCAGCGCCACCGGTCTCAACATTTACAAGGTCGATCTGGACACCGGCCAGCGGGAATTGTGGCAGGTTATCAAACCGAAAGACCAGGTGGGATTGCGGCCCATGGTCAGTCCAATGGCGGTCACGCCCGATGGCCGGTGGATCGCGGTTGCTTACAGCACGCAACTCGGGCAACTCTATCGCAGCGACAACCTGAAGTAGCGGGATGAGTATTCCTACTGAACGGCTTCTCTCCCCAATCCGCCGATCATCGTATGCAAGCTGGGATATGCCGCGTTTCCCGTGTCAGATTTTTCAAATTTCCGCTGGGCAAGTGACGGGCAAAAACGTGAAGCAATCCCAAGGTAAGGTTTGCCGACCACCCGGGAACTACTCCATTCGTGGACACAAGTGCGTTATCGTTACCTATGTGGTGAAACTTCCCAGAACCTTCTGGCCAACGTCACGCGCCTGAAGCCGTGAAAATGTAAACTCCCGGTCCGGTCGTGCCGCGTAGCCTTCAATAGCAAAGAGGCAATCGATGCTCTTCGTTTGGGGGTGCGAACAGACTTTGGTTTACAGCGAAACCGCAAAGGTAGTCCAGATTCATCAGACAGAGTTCGTTTTTAGCCGGGATCAAGGATGAAGCCACGTTATACCATGGGGTGTGGACCTACCGGTAAATCCGCCGATCTTGCCGATGCTCGCGAAACGAGTAGATGAATTGCCCGCCAAGGGCGATTGGATTTTCGAGCCCAAGTGGGATGGTTTTCGGGCGCTGGTGTTTCGCGATGGAGATGAGATTTTCATCCAAAGCCGCGACGAAAAACCACTCAATCGTTACTTTCCTGAGTTGCTGGAACCTCTGAGCGCTGCGCTGCCCGCTCGCTGTGTGCTCGATGGAGAAATGGTAATCGTCAATAATAATGGGCTTGATTTCGATGCACTGCAATTACGTCTGCATCCCGCCGCGTCGCGCGTAAATCTGTTATCAGGGCAGAACCCGGCATCATTTGTATTCTTCGATCTGCTCTGCCTTGGAGATCGCGATCTCTGCGGCGAGGCGTTTCAAAAGCGACGCCGCCAATTGGAGTCGCTGCTTGATTTAGCGGCACCGCCGATTCATCTCACACCCGCAACCACCGATCGGAGCATTGCCGCCGATTGGTTCCGCCGTTTTGAAGGCGCTGGCCTGGATGGTGTGATGGCCAAAGATCCTGCAGGAACTTACGCGCCGAACAAGAGAGTGATGCTCAAAGTGAAACACGAACGCGACTGCGATTGCGTTGTTGCTGGATTCCGCTGGCATAAGAAAGGCGAGCACACAATGGTTGGCTCGCTCCTACTCGGTTTGTTCGACGATGCTGGCGCTTTGCAACACGTCGGAGTCACTGCGAGTTTCAGTACAGCAAAACGAAAAGAACTGGTGGAGTTTCTCCAGCCTTATCGTAAAGATGCGCTGATGAACCATCCGTGGAAGGCTGGGGCTGACTACGCGACCGAGAATGATGAAGGTGTCAAGCGAATGCCCGGCGGACAGAGTCGTTGGAGCCAAGGCAAAGATTTGTCTTGGGAACCATTGCGGCCTGAATTAGTTGTAGAAGTTGCTTACGACCATATGCAGGGAGATCGCTTCCGGCATACGGCGCAATTCCGCAGGTGGCGAACGGACAAAAAGCCCAGCGATTGTACCTACGCCCAGCTTGAAGTTGTTCCCCCGCAGGAACTGGCGGCACTTTTTCCACAGGGACGATGAGATCTATGTCGTAAATGCGACGATATGTGCGCCCCGGGGGGTTAAAACCCATCAACTGCTAGTCTTCAGCAACAGCATTATTCCTCGCCCTTTTTCTTCCAACGCTTCCGCCAAGCGCGTGTGGGATCATCGTCTGGCTCTGGAGTTCCCTGCGGCGGCCGTTGTTCTTCGGGGACATGACGCAGGTTGATGCGGACACGTGTCCATGTGGATGAGCGGCCTCGCATGGAATCGACCAGCACATCGTCTACGGCGAGCAAACTTGCGACATCCGAATGGTTGTCCTTCCATCGCTCAAAACCTGCCAGCGCAGCCGCTTTATCAGGCGAATTCGCGACCGTAATCAGCGGCATCTTCACGCGTGGCTTCTTTATTGCTGTTTTCTTCGCGGCAGATTTCGCGCGGGAAGGCATTACGCGCGCAGCCTCGCCTTCCATCTTGCGGAAGTGCGGAGGCCAGGGCGCGTCGGCGAGACCGGCCCCTTCATCTTTGTCAGCCAGTTCCAGCAATTTTTCCAACGAGCCAGGGGATGCATCCATCTCGGCATGCGGATCGCCGATTTTCGCGAAGCGCTCAGAAACAGAGTAGATAGTAAAGTTCGCCGGATCGCAATCGGGCACTTCGTGCCAATAAAGAGGAGTCGAAACGCGAGCATCTGGCAGCGGTCGCACTGAATAGGCGGAGCAGGTCGTGCGATCCTTCGCGTTCTGGTTGTAGTCAAGGAAGACGCCATGACGCTCTTCCTTCCACCACTTCGAACTGGCCAGTGTTGGCGCGCGGCGCTCGACCGCTCGCGATAAGGCAACAGCCGCACGGCGGACTTGCGTGAACGTCCAACGCGGTTCGATACGTACATTAACGTGCATGCCGCGCGAGCCGCTGGTTTTCGGCCAGCCTCGAAGACCAACTTCATCAAGAAAGCCCTGAACTTCAAGTGCGACGCGGCGAACATCATCCCAACTGACGCCGGGAATCGGATCCAGATCGATGCGTAACTCATCGGGATGATCGAGATCGCCGGAGCGCACCGGATGCGGGTGCAGTTCGATGCAGCCAAGGTTCACGATCCAGGCAAGTCCGGGCGTGTCATCGACCACGATTTCTTCGGCAGTTCGACCGGAAGGGAACGACAACGTGACCGTACGCAACCAGGATGGCCGTTTCTCGGGCGCCCGCTTCTGATAAAACGCCTCCGCCTCGGCACCGTTCACGAAACGTTTTAGAACCACCGGTCGATCTTGAATTCCCGCCAGCGCACCTGGAGCAACGGAAAGATAATACTGAATAAGTTCGAGCTTGGTGACTTTTATCCGCGAAGAAAAGTATAACTTCTCAGGGTTCGTGATCTGGACTTCCCGCCCGCCAATCAACAGAACTTTGCTGGCCGATTCCTTTGCCACAGCAACAAGCCTACCACCGATAATCATTATCTTAGGCGACGCCAATCTCTGGCGATGAATCAATCATCATTCGGTCCCACAATCGACGAATATCTTCGCAACGCCCCTGATGCCGGTTGAAGAGCACGATCCCGCAATCGGGCGGCATCGATATGGCGACTCGCCTCAGCTTTCGTACCGTCGGCAAGCCGGAAATTATCTAGAAGCGACCTTCGAGGAACTTGGCCAGATTGGTAACGGGAAATCGGCTTCTCGTCAGCATCTGTCAGCTGACGAGAGGCGCGTCTATCGGTACCTATACCCGAAATCGAGCGTAAACCGGTCTGAGTGAGTGATTTGGTCTGTTTTGAACAACTGACAGAAACAGGCGCCGTCATGGGCTAACCCTATTCACGATGGGTTTTTTATTCGCCCAGTTGCACGCCTCCTTGGCGAATCGCAACTGAATCGTTCGCTGGCCCCCGGGTGCAATTTGCGACTACAATTCCCGCGTGAGTGCCAGAATCCTTCTTCTCGTGACCTTCACTGCTGTCTTGCTTATGTCCAGATCGCAGCCCGGAGTATCGAACAGCGCAGCCTCCGGAGATGGTCTCTGCTGGCCACAAATTGCTGCGCATGGACCAGCCCCAAACAATGGAATCGTGATGAACGGGATCGACGTCCTCGAACAGGATGGTTTCCGGGAAGTCCGGGGTTCCGACCCGTCCTCCCCACGCGCAGTCGGCGTTATCACCAACCACACTGGTTTCGATGTCGAGGGCCGCAGGACGATTGATATTCTCGCCAAAGCGCCCGGCATCAAGCTCGTGGCGATATTCAGCCCCGAACACGGCGTGACCGGGGAACTCGACGTCAATTCGGTGGGCGATTCAGTCGATCGCGCCACGGGCGTACATATCTACAGCATCTACGGCGACACGACGGCGAGCCGGCATCCACCCGAAAGCGTGCTCCGGAAGCTGGATGTCCTAGTGATCGACATCCAGGACATCGGCTCCCGTTTCTATACGTACGAGTCTACCCTGGGTTACACACTTGAATCTGCAGCGATCACCGGCACCGAGGTCGTTGTGCTCGATCGGCCGAACCCTTTAACCGGTGTGCATGTGCAAGGACCTGTCTCGGATGGCAAACACCTCAACTTTGTCGATTACACGAGGGAACCGATTCGCCATGGCATGACGGTGGGCGAGTTGGCGAAGATGTTTAACAGCGAGCGCCACATCAACGCCAAGCTCACGGTGGTTCCCGTAAAGGGATGGACGCGCAGCGACTGGTTCGATTCCACCGATCTGGTTTGGATCAACCTGTCGCCGAATATGCGGAATATGAGTGAGGCCGCGCTGTACACCGGGATCGGGATTTTGGAGTATACGAATGTATCCGTCGGTCGCGGGACGGATACGCCGTTCGAGGTGTTTGGTGCGCCGTGGATCAGACCACGGGTATTCGCGCAGTATCTGAATGCACGCCAAATCCCGGGTGTCCGATTCGTGCCAACCTGGTTTACACCCGCCAAAGATGCCAAGTTAGGCGGACAGCGCGTTGGCGGGGTGCAGATGATCGTGACTGACCGGTCTGTTCTCGATGCGCCGGAACTTGGATTGGAACTTGGCTCCGCGCTGCTGAAGCTCTATCCCGCCGATTGGGAGTTGGATCGAATGATCGATCTGCTGGGGAATGAGTCGACCTTGGAGGAGCTTAAGTCCGGCAAAGATCCGCGGTGTATTGCCGAGGACTATCAGCCGGATTTGCAACAATTCATGCGGGTCCGGCAAAAGTACCTGATCTATATCGATCACTGAATGTCGAGCGATAAGAGGCGTGACCGTTGAAACATTCGATTTCAACGAAAAACGGCCAAGAATCTGTGAGCCGAAATGTATCCAAAAAGCCGAGAAGATCGTTTATAGGCATCCAGACGCGACGCGGTTTCTGCCCAACTCTGGCAAACGGAGTTGTTCAACAGCCACTTGCGTGGGCAATCCGAGAACATCAAACCTTGCGCCTGAGCGTTTGCTGAGAATTTGCGTGCTCATCCTTCCGCAAACTTTGAGATGCGGTCACCCGGTAAAGGTACCTGCAAGTCGGCTAGTAGAAAGTGATCTCGTCGCTTGGCCTCGATTCTGGGCGAATGACCTAACTCTCACCTTACAGTCGCGGCACTACTCTGATCATTGATCGGTGGCACGGAGGCCACCGGTCATGAAGCAGAAGCCAAGTTCCAGAAGAAGACGCAACAATACCAAATCCATCCTGCGCTTGCCCGACCTTGAGCACGCCAAGGCCGCAGTGTTGAACGGCCTCAACTCGACAGACGCAAAGCGGGGTGATCGTCACGCCATCGATGAGTTCGTTGACTGGTATTGTTCGGAACCGCGAATGGCCTTCAACAGGATAGTGGTTTTGCGCTATCGCTCTCATCTCGAATCCCGTCAACTCGCTCCCGGAACCATCAATCTTCGCCTTGGCGCCCTGCGCCGGCTCGCATACGAAGCAGCCGACTGCGGTCTTCTCAGCGCCGAATTGGCGGCCGGGATTCGTCGCGTCAAAGGGGTGAAGGAGCGGGGCATTCGCCTCGGCAACTGGTTAACGGCAGAGCAAGGCAATGCTCTTTGGCAAGCACCCGATCGGCAGCGACTGAAAGGGAAACGTGACCGGGCCTTGCTCGCATTGCTACTCGCGTGTGGCTTGAGGAGACATGAAGCCGTGGCTTTGACCTTGGATCACCTCCAGCAGCGCGAAGAGCACTGGGCCATTGTGGATCTGGTTGGAAAGGGAGGCCACATTCGAACGGTTCCGGTTCCCGATTGGGTGAGAGCCGAACTGGACGATTGGCTCGCCGCAGCCGCCATTGATCGAGGAAGACTGTTCCGTCGGGTCAACAACGTGGGAAAGACATGGGGAGATGGGATGACGGTAAAGGCGGTTTGGCACATTGTGAAGGAATCCGCCAGACGTATCGGAGTGGCGAAGTTGGCGCCCCACGATCTGCGGCGGACCTGTGCGCGGCTCTGCCATGCCTCGGGAGGCGAGTTGGAGCAGGTCCAATTTCTCTTGGGGCCCGTTTCGGTGCAGACGACCGAACGTTACCTTGGCTGCGAGCAGCGGATTCGATCAGCCGTTAATGATCGTATTGGCATCGAGCCGACTCCTTGAGCTGGATGCGCGGTTGTGGAAGGCTTGCCGACTACTCGCTCTCAATGATCGTTTTCAGCGGATCATGAAGGCTGTTCATGAGGCTCACGAGTGGGGGCCGAGGCTATAATCCTCCGCATATGTTGCCAGCCGCTTCAGCTTCGCAGATCAATGGTCAGCCAGCGCCGGCCTATCTATCGCCAAAATTGCAACGGCCCCCCTTCACTCCGCAAGGGCGAAAGCCTGCTCTCCACAAGTTGCTGCTGACGGCAGGGCTCATTTTCGCCGCTGCGACCGTGGTCTATAGCTGCGTATGGATGTATTACGTTCGGCTGCGTCCGCACGTAGAGCTAGGAATGGATACAACGCTTTTTTCCTCGAGCGAAGTAAGCGAGATCACCAAGGTTGAGGAAGGCAGTCCGGCGGACGAAGCGGGTCTGCGAACTAACGACCGTATTATCGGAGTGGATGGAAAAAAACTCGATGCTTACGCGACTGGGTTAAGTTCTGCATGGTCCAATGGGCGTCCGGGCGATGTGGTTACCCTGACCATTCAACGGCCGGGGGTGCAACAACCCCTTGTAATAAGAGCGACGTTTCGAGCCCCAGCTAGTCCAAGTCTGCCGCTGGCCCGAAGCCTAGCCCTCCAGATCATGGGAAGTTATCCGGTCGTATTCCTGATAGTCGGTTTGTCCGTGTTGTTTATGCGGCTAGAGGATCCCAGCGCATGGCTTTTGGCCCTTCTCTTTGCCGGTTTTATCGCCGTCTCGGACCTCCCAAGTTCGTTCATGGCGTTGCACGGATTGCTTCTGCCGTTCATGTTGGGCTACCGAGCTTTGTTCGTGGGCGCCCTTACGCCATTGTTCTACTATTTCTTTGCGGTATTTCCGGCACGGTCTCCCCTCGACCGTCATCTTCCGTGGCTGAAATGGGTGCTGCTCGTCACCGGCATCTCTTTCGGCGTTTTTGGACTGGATAAAGGAGGACCTGAGCCCTGGCCGGCGCTAGTCAGCTTCGTGGGACAGCGGGTCGCCGACCGTGCCGTCTTGGCTTTTATCTATGGCTGCCTTGTTTTAGGTCTGCTTTCATTAACATGGAACGCCTTCGTTCTACCTGCCAAAGAGGCAAGGCGAAAGATCCGGGTGATTTTTTGGGGAACTGTGGTTGGCGTTACGCCGGCGGCGATTGTGCGCGGCGCAGCGGATTTCCTGCAATTTCATGTTCCGTTTTGGCTGGACTTCTTCGACATCATCGTGCTTTTTATTTTTCCAGTGTCGTTTGCATACGCGGTAGTCAAGTATCGCGTGCTTGCGATTCCAGTCCTGCTCCGTCGCAGTGCCCGGTATCTCCTGGTCAGGCGGGGACTGATCGTCTTCGTGCTGCTCATGGCGATCTCGATAACCGTGCTGTTCACGCTTTCCTTTTCGAGATTCTTTGCGTTGGGGTCGACAGCCGCAATGGCAGCTGGCGTGGGTTTCGGGGTGATGCTCGCGTGGGTCTCGACCCCAGGGCTGAAGCAGGTTACGGGACGAATTGACCGGGCGTTCTTCCGCGGCGCGTACGATGCACGCCGAATTCTTCAGGACTTAGCCCAGAAGGCGCGCACCGTTAAAGCACGCCAGGAATTGGCTCTGGAGATGGTTCCGAGCATCGGCGAGGCGCTTCACCCTAGTTGGTCTGCTGTGTATGTGGAGGCCGGACCTGATTACCTGGAAAGCGACGCCGCCATACTGCCGCTCGCACTGAAGAG